>CEUO01035911.1_pt1 | contig 32007 bp, 33 predicted proteins | sample 531391 | NCBI WGS metagenome assembly CEUO01 (sample SAMEA2622799, study PRJEB7988) | marine metagenome | isolation source: saline water (ENVO:00002010), including
CTGATATAGTAGTAGAAACTGGTATAGCTTGGTGGATGGTGTTATGAATAAAACAATTAAAACATTAAAGAATGGAGATTTTAAAGTTGTTAGTACGAGTTACGGCATTCCTGTTAATTATATCAGGGATACCAAGTTGCAGTCAGGGGTGGATAGTAGGAAACATTCCTCTAACGCCACAAGATACACTTACAAACACAGTATTTACAGAGATAATTGATGCTGATAGCATTACACATTGGTATCATGGTAGTATCTCTAATCATACTAATTGGTGTTACTTACACAATGATTGGGAAAAAGTCGAGGTAAAGTGAGTGCGAAACCAGATACCGCTAGAAGTTATAGGACTACTATTCTTGACGATAACGCCATTGTTAGCATTAACCTTAAGTGGCTTGGTCAAATTGCAGTTCTTATCGGAATGTTGGTATATGGTTATTGGCAAATTGAAACAAGGATACGAAACCTTGAAGATAAAGTTATTATTGCGGATGAACAAATTGGGAGCCTTCTTGATAAGCATATCTTGGAAGAACGGGTTGAAAGAGAAGAATTGGCACAAAAGGTAGCTTTTTATGAAAAAGAATTTAATATTAATCCATTAAGTTGGGGTAAAAAGAAACGAGGTAAAAAATAATGGATTTTATGGCTTTGTATGGTGAAGCAGGAATGATAGGCGTTGTTGGAGCAATGTTTGTATATTTAGTAGTATCATTAAGCAATAAATCAGCAAAACAGCAAGAAACATTAGAAAATTTAAAAGTAGAAAATAAAGGTCAAAGTGAAACTTTAGAAAACATGGAAGGTATGATTATAAAATTAATTGGTAGATGGAATCAATCTGATGATAAATTAGATAGAAAATTTGATGCTATTACTAAAGAAATAAATGATTTGGATAATCAAGTATCTGAATTAAAAGGCTCTATGAGTAGAATAAATGGAAGACATTAATGGATAGTTTAAAAGTAACAGGAATAAGTACAGGTTTAGGAATGGTATATTGGACAGATATTATATCAGGCGTATTAATGTGCATTATGTTTGCAATACAAATTTATTATTTATATTTAAAAACAAAAAAGATAAAGGAAAGTTAAATGGATATAAAATCAATGCTAGTAAAGTTAGCTGAAGAGCAAGCTGAAAAAATGCAAGAAGAAGCAATGAATCATTTAGGTTCAGATGAAATGGCAGAAAAAATTGCTACTGCTATTAACAAAAGAATAGACATCCCGTTTGTAAGTGAAGATAAAGAACAGATATTTTTTGAAAAAGTTGTTGATGTAGTTACGGATGTTTTAGAAGGTGTGTTTAAAGGTAAGTGATGCCAGAATCTAAAAAGAAAAAAGAAGTAAAAGAAGAAACTATATCTATAAAAGATTTAGAAAAGTTTGTTGCTTATTTACTTGATGAGAATAAAACTATGAAACAACGATTGGATAAAATCGCTACAAGATTAGGAATATAATATGCCAGCTAAAAAACGATATAAAAAAGAATCAAAAGCAGCTTATAAAAAAAGAATGAGCAAAACTGGTTCCGCTAGAAAAAAAGCAAATAAAGCAGCTAAAAGAAAATATTAAATAATGATATGCCTAAAAGATATAAAGTATATCGAGATTTTTCTGGAGGTATAAATACTAAAACAGACCCTAAATTATTAAAAGATAATGAACTTGTAAATGCCGCTGGTGTAGTTGTAGATAAAAGAGGTAAAATTAGAACAGTCTCTCCAACACAAGCATCTGCAACTGGTACAAAAATGGGTGGTGCATTATCTGATATGGATGCCAATATGTTAAAAGTGGCAAGAGGTCTTTTTACTTTTAAATCTGATTATTCATTTAGTGATACAGATAATACATTTTCTCATAGAGAAAGTGAATATATTATAATGGCTAGTAAATCTGATGCAAAATTTAGCATATATGGATATAATGACGCAGCAGACCAAGATGACCATATGTTACAAGTAGACCCTTCAGGTCTTGATTTAGGAAGTGGTGTATTGTTTGCTGTGTATTATTATGCTGAAGGAGCAGTTAGACTTGGTTGTTCTAATTTTAGTCATTCAAGTAACACACCTAGATGGTTTGGAAGAATTGGGGATGAAAATAAAAAGAAATTACTTGGGGCTGAATTAGATAGAAAATGGTTATGTATAAAAAATAATTTAGAAACACCAACAGTTGGGTTTGTAGCTCCTAAATTAAGTGGAACTGCATCTGGGGATACAACTACTCTTACATTAACAGCTGGGGTTTCTTCAAGTGGAGACATAACTGCGTTTTCTGATAGTGGGACTGGAGATGGTAGAACAAGAGTAACTGATGCAAGCCATGGATTGGCGGTTGGAGATGAAATAACAATTCATAGTAGCGGGCCTGGAATTAATGGGACTTGGGAAGTATTATATGTTTCAGATTCTAATAATTTTGATGTTGGAGTATCATTTATCAGCGAATGGGAAGCAGGAGGATGGACAAAAGCAGCTATATCAGATAATTTTCAAGGATGGAGTACGGCAATTTCAGCAGCTGCTAGTGACGATAGGCATTTAGTAGCATATGATGTATCTGCTGATGCCACGTGGAAAATAACTGCTGTTTCAGGTCAAAGCTTAACAACAACTACAAATGCCACAGCTAGTTGGAATGGAAGAACTTTTGATATTTATCCTTACCCTGGCGATGGTATTTTATTAGAAGCTTATCAAAGTCAAAGTTCTAATGAAGGTGATTGGGAAGAAGGTGAATATGAATTTGCGCAAAGTTTTGTATATGAAGGAAATCAAGAATCTAAAATTCTTAAACTTGAGGGAAATAATATTCAAATTGACCATAATCAAGTTTTATATGCAAGAGTTCATGTTTCTGGTATAAGTGATGTAGGAGAAAATGAAAGTGCAATTAATCAAAGATTAATAGGAGGTCGTGTATATACTAGAAAATCTGGTACAAATAACTTTTGGTCTTTATTAATAGATATGGATTTTAGAGTTCATAATGATTTAACTGGTGGAGGAACTAGAATTTCTACTATTGATGATTATGATGCATGGTCTAGTGTTGAGGATGCTGGAACTAATGGTGAAAATTTTGAAGATTTTACTGACACAAATTTTGAAGGATTTAAAAGTAAACAATACACAATAAAAAGATTAAGTATAGAAAGCTATGAAAATATTAATGGATTTAGTCCTAGTGAATATGCTATTTCATTTGCTCAAGACAATGTAGCTGGGTATGGATATACAGCAGCTGTAGTAGCTGGTCAAAGAGTGTTTGTTGCTAATGTTAGATATATAAATCCAGATACAGGTGTTGTTTCTATAATGGGAGATGCTATATTTTACACACCTATAGGAAAATTTGATACATTTCCATCTTCATATAAATTAAATATAGCTGGTAATGATGGAGATGAATTTACTTCTCTTAGATATTCTAATGGAATTTTATTAGCATTTAAAAGAAATTCATTATTTTTAATTGATATTTCAAATCCTAATGAAGCTGCTTGGAGGTTGTTAGGTAAACATGATTCTATGGGAGTCGAAGGTGATTGGTCTGTTTCTGAAACAGATATGGGAGTTGTTTGGGCTAATAAACATGGTTTATTTATGTATTCTGGAGGAAAACCAATTAATTTAAGTAAAGAAAAACTTAGTTATGATGATTGGCACTCTTTTATTGATAACGATGAATCTGGGCCTCTTGTTGGATGGGATAATAGTTGTAATAAAATATTAATTGTAAATGATGCAAGAGAAGCTACAAAAGCAAGAATTTTTGATTTAGATACAAGAATATGGACTAAAGGATACGATTTAACAAGTTCTTCAGGTTGGGGAGGGATGCCAGCTGGAAGTAATAATTCAATTTCTAATATGATTACATTCACTGGGAATGAAATTCAAGACACTACTAATAATGACATGAATCCAAATGGAGGTCTTATATTTTATGGTGATGATGCAACCAATCTTAATTCTGGAACTTCTACTGATTTATATCAATTATCTTTAGCTAATACAAGCGCTTCTGCTTTTGCAATTACTACAAAAGATGATGATTTTGGATTACCTAATGTTTTTAAAAAAGTGTATGCATTAGATATAGAATATATAACTGATAATAGTAGTCCAGCTATTGATGTAAAATATGAAATTAATGGAGATGATGTTCCTAATGGAAGTTCTACTGCATTAAGTAGTAATGTAACTTTAGGAGGTAGTGCTGATAAAGATAATGTAAATATAAAAAAATTAACATTTACAACTCCTGTTAAATGTAGAAGTATTTCTTTTAGAATAAGTTCATATAGTACAACTACTTTTTATTTTGAAATTGTAAGTATAGCGATAAGATATAGGCCTCTTCAGTCTTCTGCAATTGCTACGGAGCATGATTAATGTCTGGTAAATTAGAAAATATTCTTCAAAATTCTCCAGCGCAACATAAAAGTATGAAAAATGGAGATATGGTTACAGAAGCTATTGGAGATAATATTACTACATATTTAAAGCATAATAATGCTTTATATAAATTAAAATGGGAAAAATTTGAAAAACCAGAAAATAAAAATCCTTCTTCTGAAATAAAGAGCAAAAATTATAAAGCTGGATTACAAGGATATAAAATACAAGAAAATGGGGATGCTGATTTAGGAGCAGTGACTTCAAATTCAATTAATAATCTTAAATGGAAATTTTTTCAAGGAACATCTGAGATTAAACAAAGATTTGTAACAATACCTCATGGAATTAGCAGAGCAATGAAAAAAATTGTATGCGTTAGTGTTAATATACAATCAGATACATCCCCTAATGCTTCTTCTGGGTCTATTCCAACTAGTTCGTTTTTAGCAGGAGCTGGGAATATACAAGATGAAAATGATGAAGATAGGGAATTTCAAACTTTATATGATGATACCAACATTTATATATTTACAGACAGTACAGCTGATGATGTAGCTGAAAATCAATATACTTGTGTTGTTTTTTATACTGATTACGAGCTTTATTAATTGAAAAAAATGTTATTATTTATTAAATTAATCCAGAATTGGAGTTTATATGCCAAAGGCAAAGAATAAGAAAAATAATCAAGCTGATAAAAAAGCATATGTAGATAAGCCTAAAAAACCTACTATAAGTAGAGGCCAACGACAATATATGTTGGCTAAGGATGTTAAAGCATCACAAGAAGATTACGCAGCTCAAGTAGCTGATGAAGAAAAAAAAGCTGGTAAAAGAAGTCTTTGGACTTCAGTAGGTGGAATATTAGGTGCAGGTGTAGCTGTAATGGCTGCTCCAGCTGTTTTAGGAGCTGTTGGTCTTGGAACTGCAGGTGGATTAGTAACTGGACTTGGAACTGGATTACTTACTGGTATTGGTTCAGCAGGAGGTTCAATGGCTGGATTGAAAACAGCTAAAACTGCAGGTAAAGCTGAAAGAGGTGCAGTAAAATCAGATAAGTTTTTTGAGAAAAAAGCTCAAGAAGCTACTGAAACTTTTAAAGACTATGATAAAAAAATTGCTAAATCAGCTAAATGGCAAGCTATTGGAAGTGGTGTTTTTGCTGGGTTGCAAGCTGGTGGTGCATTTAAAAAAGCTGGCGAATGGACTAAAAAAGGATTAAATATAGGTCAAACTCCAGATGCGGCATTGGGAGGAGTTGATGCAGGTATTTCAGTAAATGTAACTCCAGCAGGAGCTGAAAATGTGGTTAGTGAAAGTGTTGGTAAAACTGTTTACGCTGATATGGATGCTTTGCAAGGAGCATATAAAGCTTCAACAGCAAATAGGGATTTACTTTCAGCTGCTGGTGATTATTTATATAAAGGAGCTGGACAAGCTGCTATTGGATATGGAGTGAATAAAGTTACTGGCGGTAATCAAAATCAAAATTTATATGAAGAACAAGAAATTCAACTTCCTACTTATAGTTAATGTTTATAACAACTAAAGCAGAATTTAAATGGGATGGTGAGAAGTATGTAGAAGTACATACTGAAGGATACGAATATGAAGGTGAATTAGCATTAGCTGATTATGGAGATGATGATGATTATACATCCCATGGGGCTGGTGGTCAAGGAGCTAACCCAGGTTCGGGAGGTAGTCCTAGCTTACAAGATTTAACTACTAAAGACGTAGGTCAAATAATGTTAGATATGGGATTTACTCAAGAAGAAGTTGATAAATATGCTGGATATGTGCCTGAATTTGACCCGTGGAAAGCTGGATATGCTCAAGAAGCTTATGATGTCAATGCAACAAGAATGGATTTAGAACAATCTGGAATTGAAACATCTAGACAATTAACTCAAGATTTATTTGGATTATCTCAACAAGGTTTATCTCAACAAATGTTTGGAGCAGCTCAAGCTGGTGAGCAAAGTTTATATGGAGCGTATCAACAGCAATCTGCTGTAGCTGGAGCTGGATTAGGAAAAAGGTCTAATATTACAGATAGAATGAGAGGTCAATCTATTTCTCAATATGAATCTCAAATGGATACTCTTGGATTGCAAGGATTAGAGCAAGAAGCTAAGTTTGAAGCTCAAATGGAAGATTTTACAAATCAATTATCTATGTTAGAAACTGATAGGAGTATGGCTGATATTGATTTACGAAGAGATGTAGAATCAGAGCAACGACAATATGAAGATGATTTTTGGGAATTTATGACATTTTTAAAAACTAATTTTGATGTAGGATTTGATGACTAATGGCTAATATTAATATACAACAAGCACCAGATGTAGTTCTTGAAGAGCCAGGTTCAGTATTTAAAGGATTAGCTGGTAATGTATTACAAGGTGTAATAAGTGATATATTTTATCAAGCAAGACAAGATAGAAGAACTCAACAAGCTAGTTTATGGGAAGGGTATAAATTACATGGTGAATTAGGGATTAAACTTGCAGACCCAGTTTTAGTTGAAGAAGGTATTGCTAAAATAGATTTAAAATTATCTGATGCTAGAACAAGTAACGCAGATAAAGAACAACTTAGCGTATTAAGAGATAGTTTTGAATTACAATTAAAAGACCTTAAAAAGAAAGAACCTACGAAAGATGTTGCTTCTTCAGTAGCAGGGTTTCAAGATTTATTTCTTAATGCTAAAGGGGGAGGTAGCCCTGAATTTATTGGAGATGCAATAAATGATATGCAACATGAATATGATAGATTAATTGATGAACATATTCCAGAAAGAATGGGAGATGTTGCAGATATTACAGAATCTTTAGAAGCTATGAGAAATAATGAATGGGCTGAATTTGCAAATAAATACTATCAAACTTCTTTTGACCCTCAGACAGGTGAACAAATATCGACTAATGAATTAAGAGATGATTTAACTAATCAAGAATTAATTCAGTTGGGATTAGACCAAGAAATTTTATCAGCAAAAAGTAAAGGATTACAAGAAGAAGCAAAAATAGCTGTTGAGGCTTCACAACTTGACCCAGAAGCCTATTTAAGAGAAGTTAGACAAAAACCAGGAGACAGAGAACTTGCCACTAGTCTTGATATATTATCTGGTCAAATAAGAATACTCGAAGAAGAAAAAAATAAATCTGAATCTATTAGAGATTGGAATATAACAATTAATGAATATGAAAAAGTTTTAATGGATGGAAAGAAAAATCCAGAAGGTTTTGGAGAATTGTCTAAGGCTCTTTTTGATGATTTAACTGAAATTGCACAAGCAAATAGTTACCATCTTCAAAAAACTCATTTTGATATGCTAGATGATTTACAAAAAGATGCTAAAAATATAATTACTTCTTTAAATATACTTGATAGAGTTGCCTTAATTAAAGATAGCGGTGGATATAAAGATGAAGTTGCTCAAGACCATTTACAACAAGCATTTGATGAAGCTACTAGAGCTTACGTTACTGGAGACACAGGGGCAGTTTCAAAAGCTGTATCTTCAATTAACTCAGCTATTAATGCAGAAGGTCGTTATAAAATAAGAATTGCAAAAGGTATTGAAAATGATAAGAAAACAGAAACAAAGAGAGTTAAAGGTTTATTAGGAATAGAAGCTTCTAAAATAGCTGAATCATTTGGTAAAGGAGCTAAAGGAGCTGAAAGTAAAAAAGTATTTGATAGTGATTATTTAGGTGGCGGTTCTTATTCAGTTAATCAAAATCCAGAAGGGTTTCTCAAAGGTTTAAATATAGACAATCCTCAAAATTTAAATGCTAGTAAAGTTGCAGTAGGTGAAAATGTTGCTAAGCTTGTTCTTTCAAGTGATTTAGAAGGAGTCCAAGATAAAGCAAAAGCTAAGCAATTAGCAAATCAAGCTTTAAATACAAATTTAAGCAACGAGTTACAAGCTAAAGCTTTAGATGAATTATTTTCAAAACATCTTCAAGATGCTGATACTGATTTAGATTTTGAAGGAATAGGAAAAAGAGACACATCAGCTAAAAATTTATATTCTCAATATTTAAGAATGTATGAAGTATTACATACTTTTGGAATTGAGTCATCTTCTAAATGGGGTGAAGATTTTGGAGCGCAGTTTATATCGGAATATGGTCACGGTTCTGCAGCAATAGATTCTTTAACTGGAGAAGATTATGGAGGACTTTTTGACTAATAATTCGTGACCAGAATCATGGAAAATTATGATAAAACAATTTTACGCACCTTGGTGGATACATACAAAAGACCCTCTTTCTGTAAGTGAGGAACCCTATAATATCTACATGGATGATGATTTATTATCCGATGAAGATATTGGTTTAAAAATACAAAAACACACACCTGAATTATGGGATTTAGCAGGTAATTATGCTGTTGGTCAAGCTAAATTAGATGAAAATGGTAAATGGACATATCCAGAATGGAATGAAGAAGCTAAAGAATTTTATGAAAGCACATCTAATAGAGCTAGGTATTTATTAAATAATTATAAAGATTTTGAACCACTTAGAGAAAAATCACAAGTAGACAATTTAAATATTTCTTTTGGAGAGAAATGGGGATATGGAGTAGATGAATCATTTGAGCAAGCTGGTAAGGTTGGTATTCCTTCTATGCTGGCAACTGGGACAGAAATAGCTTCTTCAGCTTTAAGGTCTTTAGATGATTTAAGTAAAAATTTAGATTTAGCTTTTGAAAAAACATTTGGCGAAAGAGATGAAGCAGCAGGTCATAGAGGAATGTTGTTTCCATTTTCATCTCAAGATGAAAAAGATTTTTGGAAAGAACAATATCAAGAAAAAAGAGATAGGATTAAAAAAGAAAAAGAGAAAAAAGAACCAGATGAATTAACATTTAAATTTCTTGATGAAATAAATGAATGGGCTGAAAATACAGCAATAAAAAATCTAAAGTCTTTTGAAAAAAGACACGCTAAAGATTTAAGATACCAAGCTTACCAACAATACTTACAAAATAAACCAGTGGGATGGTTTACCACTTTTGAATCTCCAGAATATTTTACAGATACAATGATTTCTATGGTGCCTTCTATGGTTGTTATGGGTGCGACTATGGGAGCTGGAATGATAGCGGGAGCTCCAGCAGCTATTGGAATTGGAATGGTAGGACATGCTCCATTAGAAGCGTCTGGCACATATACAGAAGCCTATAGATGGACTATGGATAATTTTCAAGATGAAGAATTAGCAAGGTCAAATGCAGCTTGGTCTACTGCAGGTTATTTAACTATAGTAGCAGGAACTGAAGGTCTTGGAGCTAGCAAGTTGATAAAAGCTCTTATGCCTAAAAAAATACAAAATAGTATAAAGAATAAAGCATTTAGAACTCTTTATAAAGGAAATGTATCCGATGAAGGAAAGAAAACAGTTCTTGGTGAAATGGGTAGAAAATGGAGAGAAGGTAAACTTGTAGATAAATCAACATATCATGCATTAACATCTCCATTTTCAGAAGCTCTTCAAGAGTATGTTCAATATGGAGGTCAAATATTAACTGAAGCTGGCTATAAAGATGAAAGTATGAATATTATAGACATTGCTATGATGAATCATCCTTTAGTAGACCCAACTGAATTGCATGAATCGGTAGTTGGTGGAGGTTTATTTGGAAGCATATCTGGAGCTTCTGGATATTTAGGTAAAAAATTATTTTTTAATGAAGATACCAACATGGCTAATAATATATTAGCTAATGAATATGGAGTTGACACAGGTGTACCTAATGTAGATTTAAGCGAAGAAAGTCTTTATAATGTTCCTATTGTTAAAGGTGATTCTAAACCGACTTGGGAAAATTATCTTAAAGAACTAGCTAATCCTAAACCTGGTGAAGATGCTACTATTGTTAGTAGAGAAAAATCAAAAAATACTCCATTAGGTGAGTTAATTAAAAAACAAAAAAATTATGATAATACAGCTATAGCTGAAAAAATGGCGGAAACTATTAAAGATATGGGCAAAAATGAATGGGATAAAGTAAGCCAAGACACTAAAAATAAAATTAATTCTCATTTATTAGGAGCTGTTTTAGGGTTACAAGGTAAAGGTGGGGAAGATATTGTTTCTTCAAAAATATTAAGAAATAATGATAACATAGCTAAAGACATATTAGATGGTAAAATATCATTTGAAAGGATAGGAAAAGGTCAGAAAACCCAAAGAGGATTTAATGTTAAAAGAGGGACAAGGACATTAAAGATTCACGATAAACAATATGCTGATAGTGTTGTCAAAATGTATGAATCTGAAATATCAGAAAATTTTGAAGGTAAAGATATAAATGAAAATTCTACAGCTAGATACTTAGAAAATACTTTTGGTATAACAATAGATAAATCATTAAAACAAGAATTAAAAAGTTCTATACAGCAAAATATTGAAGGCCAAGTTGTTTCTCAAGCTCAAAGAGAAGTTGAACAACAGGCTGAAAAACAAATTATAGAACAAATGGAAAAAGAAACTACTGAAGCTGTAAAGAAAAAAGTAGGGATAAAAGAATACAAAACTGAACAAAAAGAATCTCCTAAAATAATTGGTCAAGAAGCTGTCTTAACAACTGGTGATTATGCAAATCAAAAAGGTGTAATTACTGCTTATGATGATAAAAAAGAACTTGTAAATATTAAACTACCCGATGGAACAAGAGTGGGACCCGTAAAATCGAGTGATGTTCAATTGTTTATGTCGGCTCCTCCTACTAAACCTACTGTTTCTAAAAAACCTGTTGGAATTATTGGTAAAGAAGGTAAAACAAAAGTTGAAACAAAAGATTCAATTAGCAAAGATTTGGATGTTTTAAGTAAGAAACAAGACAAATTGTTTGGAGAAGCAGATGATACAATTGCATTAAAAGTTGAAGAAAAATTATATGAAAAGTATGATTTATGGGATGATGATGGGAATTTACCGACAGGTAATGAACTTATAAAAATTGAAAAAACAGGTTTGGATTATAAAAAAGATTGGACTGGTGAAAAATTTTCTATAACAGAAAAAGCAAAAGAAATTTTAAATAGTTCTGAATTAAAGGAACTTCAATTAAATGTAGATGAAGTTAATAATATTGAAGAACAAGCAAGTAAAATTATTAAAAAATTAAAAGTATCTAAAAAAACAACTACAAAGAAAAAGCCTACTGATAAAGATAAATTAAAACAACAAGTTAACCAAGCAATAGATATTAATAGAGAAATACGACAATTATCTACTGTTGCTGGATTACAAAAAGCTTTAGGTGAGGATACTAAAAAAGATGATAAAAAAATCAGAACAAATAAAGAATTGTTAAGAAGTTTATTATCAAAAGATGATGTACGACAAGAATTAAGTAAGCAAGGAAAATTAAAAGCAATAGAAAAAATTCTAGGTGAAGATACTGATACTAAGAAAAAACTTCACAGAATTGGAGATGCTTACGAAAAAGGAGAAAGAAAAGCCACTAAAGCATTTATATCAAAAGCTGTTAGAGAAATTATGGGTAAACATTCTCCAGATATTAATAAAATATTTGTAGAAGAAATAAAAGAAGACCCTGCAGCTGTTGGTGCTTATAGTAATGGAATGGTTGAGTTTGTACTTGGAAGAGCTACTCAACACACAGCTTATCACGAACCTATACATTGGTTTATGAATAGAGTTTTAGATGATAATGATTATAATACAGTTATTAATCATTTTAAAGGTGAAGAACCTGCAACAAGAGCGGCTGCTGATTGGTACATGGGGCAAAAAGATAGAAACTTAACAGAAAAAATTAAAGATATATTTAGAAAATTTTGGATTGCAATTCAGAAATTCTTAAATATGCAAGTTACAAAAGAAGATACAATTTTTGATATATTTGATAGAATAGGTAGAGACTTTACTATCAGAAATTTTAGAGATAGAATGAATGAATATGATATTGGAGCTGATGTGGATTTTGATGGGTTGCAACCAATATATGCTTTGCCATCTATTACGACTACAACTTTTGAACAACAAATAGAAAAGTATATACATATACCTTTATCTGAATATAGACCAAGAGAACAAACGATAGGAAGAGCAGAATTTATACTTGAAAATCCATATGTAGCGGGTAAATATAGTGGAATATCAATGTCTCAGATTCCAGCTTCTAGTTCTAGTGAAATAATAATGCCATATTCTTATGGTTTTTCTGAGGTTTTATCGAATCAAGGAGATAAAATTTCTATATCTTCTCCTTTCTCTACAAAAAATCTTTCTAAATATGAAAAATCTGTTGTAGAAAATTTCTATAAAAATATAAAAGATGCAGAATGGACTGAAGGAAAAAAATCTGTAGATAGGGAATTATTAATTCAAAAATACGAATCTTATATTGAACAGGAATTTCCATTAAATGCATATGCTGTAAGGTATAAACCTGAGAATATTAATCAAAATGGAAACGCTGTTCCAATGCTTTTACCTTCTTTATTACCATCTGCTGAGAAAAATAATATATCTGATGATTTCTTTTCTTCTAGAATTATGCTTACTGATAATGAATTTTACAAAGGATTTGGTCACAGATTTCAATTAGAACAAAATTATATTGATGAAGATAAAAGTATTGAAAAATTTCCAAGTAGTCCTCAAGTAAATGGACTTGGGTGGTATGTGTATGTAGAACCTAAAATGAAAAGACTGAAGCAATTAAATGACATTGCTATAATATATGAAATTCAACAAGATATAAATGATGTTATTGAAAAATTTGATGATAAGGGAAAAGAAGTTCAAACAAAATTAGATTCTGAAATAGATAGAAAGATTGCAGAAGGTATTATAACTCCAGAAGAAGGGGCTCGTTTATATTTAAAAAATAAAGCATATTTTCTTGCAAAAGACAGAATGCTTCAACATGCTTCACATACAGGGGATAAAGTTTTAGTTAAAGAATTTATAACAATGTATAATAAAGACCATGAATTTAAATTAATTCACCCTAATCGTATGCCTGATGTTTATGATAAATTAATAAGAGAAACAAAAAAATTAATAAATCGTACAAGTGACATAATTAATGAAGGAATACAAAAATCTATTGTTAATAGAATGATGACTAAAGTTATGTATGATGAAATGACACATTGGAATAATTTTAGAAAATCACTTGGTAAAGACCCTTATCAATATATAGATAAATATTATAATTTTATTAATAAAAGATTAAATACCATCTTAACTGGTCACCCTGATAAAACTTTAAAAAATAAACTGGTTAATGATTTACAATCTACACTTGGTGATAATGTAATTGTACATGGTGAGGGTGGAGCATATTCATCGAGGAACTTAATACCTGTAGATAAAAATGGAGAACTTGATGAATCAAGATTACAAAGTATTTCATCTCTTTTAAATAAAATTGGACTAGATAAAGAAAGTAAAAAATATATTTCACTAACTTTAAAAAATCAAAAATCTAAATTTCCTACTATTTTAAAGACTGTTGCTAGAACAGCTGATATGAAAGAGTTAGGAGTTGAAATAAAATTTAGAATAGCATTATATGATTTTTTTAAAAGAACTTCTGCTGATTATTCAGACCTTATAAAGAAATCGGAAGGTTCTTCTCAATTAGAACGTTCATTTAATACATATTGGGCTCAGAAAAATGCATATAATAAACATATTAAAAGAAATCAAGAAAAACGTAATCAAAAAAATATAAAATTAAATCAAAGACTTAAATGGAAACTTTCAGATTGGTTTACTTCTGTTTCTAAAGTATCTAAAATAGCTCAAAGATATGTAGATTTATACAATAGACAAGTAGATGGGATAACAAAATCTTTACAAGATAGAGTTGATTTATGGGTTGATGATTATGATAAGTTAAAATCTGGAGATACAGCATCTTTACAAAAAACAGATAAATTAGTAAATGAAGCAAAAAGATTTAAAGAAATATCCATACATCATTCTATTTTAACAGCTCATCAAAGAGGTAATAAATATTGGGGAATAACAGGAGCTGACGCTAATACAAAATTAGAAGGGAATCCAAGAGCTTCTAGATTGTACGTTAATGATTATGAATTAAATGACCCTGACAGAGCTAAATCTTATGAAGAATGGAAACTTCGGTCTAATATTCTTACTGATAAAGATGTAGAAATTGATACTGAAAGAGAAGCTCAATTAAGAGAAATAGGAGCTGGAAATATTGTAGGTTTACTTGGACAAGAAATCGCAAGGGAAATGGGTGTAGAAAAAGAATTTGCCAAAAGGAAAAAATTAAAAGTACTGCCTTGGGTAGATAAAGAATTTGGACTTCAAAAAGGAAATCATTTAAAAAGTGATGAGCAATTAGAATCTGAATTACTTGCTATAAGACAAGATAAAATATTAAAAAGATACCAACGGATTTCTGTTTTAGATAAAGATAATAAAACTTTTACTTTACGAAATATAAAATATAATACTTCTCGTGAAATATCTCTACCTGAAGCAATTCAATTATATAAAGATGCTCCACAATTAGGAGCTGTTTGGACAGCTGCAAGAAAAGTATTAAGAAAATTAGGATTAAATCCAGAATTTAAAAAATATTCAGCATTAGAAGCTCCTATTGTTCGAGTAAGAATACCTGACAATTTTAACGCAGTTCCAATAAAACGATTTCATAAAATTGAAGAAGTGCCAGAGTTTCAAAAAAGTGAAAATAATTCAGAAGAAATACAAAGAAAGACTGGAGTTAAAGATGAGTCAACTCCTATAAAAGATACAATTGTAGAGGATGCTGTTAATTTAAACAGAGCTGTACAAAACTTTAATAAACCTGAAAAAATAAAAGAATTATTTAGTTCTTCTTTTAATAAAATAAAAAATAAGTATGGTATAGAAGTTGCTGATTATGTGCCAATATTAAGTAAATCAATAAATAAATCTATTGCTATTAGAGAAGATAGGGATATGGTTAAGAATTTATTATCTGAATGGGCTGTTAGTGTAGACCCTGATGTTGGAATTAAGATGAGAAGTGATAATAAAGCTATGAAATTAATTGATTTAATCGGCAAGACAGGAGCTAAGAAAAGAAGAATTAGAAGGCAACTTGCTGATTTAGATGTTGTAGAAAACATTGAAAGAACATTAGAAGGACACAGTCCCGAAGATAGTCATGATGTTACTCGTGAAGGGTTGCACATATCCAATACAACTGATATTGAAGAAATAGAAAATAATAACGATATTGATACTTATAATTTTTCTGATGATAGATTTTTTAAATTTTTAGAAGAAACAAATGTTAGAGGTTATTTATCTCCAAAAGAAACTGCCGAATTAATGTCTGAAGTTGTTGTAAAAGATTTTGCAGGTTTTACATCATATCTTTCATCTAAATATAATTGGGAACCTGTTACTACAGCTGACAATAATACAGTTAGGGGATTTTGGGTAAGGAATCAAATGATTAATAGGCAATCTGGATACGATAAACCTTCTTGGTGGTATGCAAATGTTACATACGATGGAAAAGTATTAAGCAATAAAGATGATAAAAGATTAGTCCCCAAAGTAGGAGGTCATCCTAAATATGGAAAAGACCTTAGAAGCAACAAAGACCTTCCAAGAACTGTTGGTGTATCATTTTTAGATTATGATAATATGTCTTATGAATGGTCTAGTGGTGGAGATATTAAATATTCAAGAATGTATCTTAAAGATATGATTGATGTTCATAAGGGAGAAGAGAAAGGTGGGTATTTTTCTACATTATCTTATGTGACATTAAATGGGCAATTAATAAGAGATTTAGATAGAAATTTTGCTAAATACGCTGATGAAGAAATAGGAGATAAAAGAGCTAGAACTATTGTTGCTGTTAAAGCTTCTGGAAATCAACCTTCTTTTATAGTTGCAAGAGCAAGTGAAGACATTATGGAAATATCTTCTAATATTGATTCTGTTGTGGATTATCTTGATTATGAAGTAAGCATTGGTAATATGAATGAATCAAATAAAAAAGAATTATTAAAATCAATGCAACATGAAATTAAAAAATCTCCATTAAATAATTATGTAATAGCTCAACATATACTTACGCATGAAACAATGAAAAGAGCTCGAGGCAGAGATTATTTAATAAGAACTCCTAATACATCTCATCACAGCAGAAGATTAGGTATTGACGATGGTAATGGAATTGTAGCTGTAGGAGCTGGCGATTTTACTATTAAAATTATAGACCAATCTAAAGCATTTATTTCTAAAGGAGTTCCAGGTGCAACAGGTTCTTCTGCAAAAATACCTATGGCTGATTACATAGCTGGATTACCAGACAAATATCATGGTGATGGTTCTTTGTGGGTAGATTCTGATTATTTAGATAAAACGTCATATAACATAGGTCGAATACCAACAACTGGAAATTCGTCAAAATTAAGAGAAATTAAAACAAGAATAAGATTTATAAGTAAAAATGATGATTTTTCAAAAAAGCATTATGGTGAAGATTTGCAACCTGGTCAAGAATTAGAAGGAACTAATTACTTAGCTATGAAACATAATGAATTTGTTCCAGAAGAAAACATATATATAACAGATGAAGCTGATAACATAATAGCTTACACTGTTAACGTAGATGGAAGTATTCATATATATGATGCTGATGACAACAGAATGACTATGTTTGGAACTCTTGATGAAGCTAAAGAACCAGATGGTGGTAGCGGTGCTTTTAAGCTAAATGGAAGAATTTCTACTAATATACTAACATTACCAGAAGAATCAAGGCGCATAGTTAAAGTTCCTAAACAACAAGGTCATAATAGTGCAGCGTTTCCGTGGATGTGGATGTCTCATTTATACGATTCTTCTTTTGATGGTTTAAGAGATTCATTATTAACTAGAATGTTAAATGTAGCAAAAGGTAATATGAGAGCTTTATTTGCAGCTAGGCAAGACCCTCAAGTAATGAGAGCTTTAATGGGGCAATTTAAATCTGATGGATTAACTATCATGAATGAAGTAGATAGATTAATTGAACCTTCAGAAGGATTAATGATACAAGATGGATTTATGTATCCTCATATTATAAGAGGAATATTAAGTCCTATAAAAAATAGAGTTGTAAAAGAAAATTCTTATGGAGGAAGAAGAAGAGGTTTCGGAAGTTTTCCTGTTATTAAATCTGATTTATCTAAAACTATTGTTAGTAAAAAAGATGGAGTAGTTCTTAGTGGTGATGATGTAACTATGGTAAGATTTTTAAAAGATTTCTTAAATGTAGAAGGATTTGGCAATGAATTGATTGACAATATTAATGAAGCTTTAAGAACTAGAAAGGAATATCTAATGGTGGGAAGGTGGCCAGCTTATACTCTTAGTTCTGTGTATTTAGCTAGAATAGAAAAAGTAATGCCTAGAGGTCATGGAGATGTTGTATGGTTTCATCCAGAAACAGCTCTTGGTAAGTTGCAAGCTGACCACGATGGTGATACATCTTTCTTAATTGCTCCTTATTTTGGCATGAATTATATGGATAGAAGTGTTATTAATAAATTTAATAACAAAGAAGTCAAGGATTCTTTTTCAAATATGGAAAGCTTTGTTCGATTGGAGTATTTTAAAAAATCGAATATAAATTATAAAATGACATCTAAAAGAGATATGTATATTACTGTTGGTAAGTTAGGTAGAGGTATGAACTCTCAAGGAATGTTAATGAACGCAGTAACATTTATGGAAGATATGTATTCAAAAGATTTAAAAATGGAAATAGGTGGTCAAAAAATTGTTGTTAGAAATCCAAATGAAGAAAATATTATTATGTCTTATGCAAAGCTAAATGATGATGTTACACAAGAAATGTTAGATTTAGCTAAGATGGGTCAATTGGTTAACAAAGATGGTTCTCAATGGACAGAAGGCGACAAATATTTAAAAACAAGTCCTTTAAAACAATTACATATATTATTGCAGGCAGCTGTTGATAATTCAAAAGAGTTTTTATTAGCTGATTGGGGATTCGGTGGATGGGTATGGATAGCTCCAAGAATGTTTATTCAAGATAATGGCTCTCCTATTGGTTCAAAACAAGCTCATACTATTTCTTCAATAGTAAGAAAGCAATTAATGAATAATGTCTCTAGGCGTGGTGTAGATATGGATACAAATAGGACTCAAGATATTGATGGAATGTTTCACACTAGTAAAAAAATGTATGAGTTAAATCAAATGTCTGGTATAGAAAGGGGAATGGAAATTAAAGACAGAGCAAATACTAGAAGAATAAAATATGGTAAAGATAGTAAATTGGCAAAAAGGACTTACGCAATTGATAAAATTACTTTCAATAATAAACTACTACCACTTGAAAGATTAATTGCTGTACCTCATGAATCTTTAATTGAATATCAAGAAAATAATCCAGATGATAAAGTACATAACAATCCTTTAGGTTATCATCCTAATAGAATACAAAGAGGTATAATGTACACACAGCAAGATATGTACACACTTCAAAAAGAAACAGAGCGATGGTATCCAGAAACAGAGCAATTTGAAAAAGATAAAGAAGTTGCTAGAAGATTTACAAATGAAATGGGTCGTGAATTTTATAGAATTGCTATGAAACATAGAATGTATAATGATTCAACTAAAAGTAGAATTACATCTTCTGGTTACCCATATCAAGATGAAATTGTTAAATTTATTGATAAATGGTTGAATAAAACTGATAAAAAGTATTTTAAAAAAGTTGGACTCCCATCTTGGAAAGAATTATCTGAAGAACAACAAGCGTATTCTTCTCTTAGATTTCTTAGGGGTATATTGACTTATTCTCCTAAAACACATGAAAAAGTTGGAGAACAAGAAAAAAGATTATTTAATAGACTTGTAGATTTAAAATCTAAATTAAATGAAGAAATTGATTTAGGTATAGTTGAAAGAATAGAATCAAACATAGCAAAAGTTGAAAAGCAGTTAGACAATATATATACACCTGCTACATATCAAAATATGTCAAGACCTAGAGATATAGAAACAGTATTACCAATGCCATTAATGCACCCAGATGTTTGGAGAACATATGCTAATTTGTTCGGGCCAAACCTAAGAAGAGCTTCAAGTGAAAAAATTAGTTTAAAAGCTGACACTAGATATGAGGATAGACAAAGAAGGACTGTTGAATCAATACTGAAGGAGTGTGGATAATGAGTTATTGTGATGATAAAAAACTAGCATCAGTTTTAGTTGAAGAATCTAGAAAAGAAATAGAGACAAATTTAGAAAAAGGTATTTCTAATATTATTGAATATCCTCATAGTAATGTAAAAAATTTAAGAAAAAAATATAAAGAAGCTACTAAAGCTAGAGAAAGGAAAACTTTATTAAAACATATAGATATTGAGAAAAAAAGATTTAAAGCTCATCAAAATTTATTTAATCATATTATGAGAAAAAGTATTGATGATTTGCATAATGTAAGCGCTTTTGTGATTCCAGATGAATATGTAAGCAATAGGTTAGATTTTATACAAGGTGTTTTTCAAGAAGCTTATTCTAAATCTGCGTTTGCTAAAAGAGATGAAGGTCTTTCTAAATCTGGATTAAATAATTCATCTCAATGGGATGCTCCTAAAATAAATTATATTTTATATAAAATGAAACAATGGGAGAAAAGAGCAAATTCAGATAAAGAATTAAGTAGCTATGAAAAAACAATTAAGATGCCTTTATTAGTTGCATCTGCTATTGACCCGAGTGGTCAAGTAAGAAAATTTGTTAAAATGACAACCACTCTTTTAGATTCTTATTTACAAATAGGGTACCCGTGGAAAACAAGTATTATTGACCCCATAACAAAGCAAAAAAATCCTATTTCTTTACAATCTATAGAAGATAAATTAAAAGGTATTGGAGCAAGAGGGGAAGTTTCTGATATGTCCAATTATCAAAAAACTGTTGCGGCTACTCAATTATCAGAAGAATTACTACATGATGAAGTTAGAAGTATAATCCCTAGAGATATACCAACAAACCCTAAAGAGTTTACTAAATGGAGAAATTCTTGGGAAGGTAAACAATTTTTTCAAATGATAAAATTTGAATCTGAAAGACATGAAATAGGTGATTCTGATTCAAGGTATGTTATGATACCATTACACAGCTCTGATAAAGGTATAAAGATTTTATCAAAATATAGAAAATATCAAAAAAGTTCTGGACAAAAAGCTGTTATTCCAAATGAAAATGAAAATGCATTTATTGTTTATAGGATACCAGACAATCTTAAATCTTTCTTTTCTTCTATAAAAAACAATAAATCTATTACAAAAGAATCTTTAGAAGAACAAATAAAACCAAGCGAATTAGAGGAAGGTTTTTTTACAGCTCAAGAGCATAGAGTTTATAAATATGAATCAATACCTGGAACAGATACACCTAAACGAAAATATGCAGATTGGAAAAAAGGTGTAAAATTTCAAAATAAGATATACGACCCACCAGATTCTTGGATGCCTGAAATGTGGGATTCTATTGAAATGCAACGCGAATGGAATGAATTATTCTATGAAAAAGTATTAAAAAAAGAACATTCTAAAGTAATGCAAGAGCTTGATGATTACATGGCTAAAATACAACCTATTCTAATGGAAAACGGTTGGCATGTTGATGATATTCAAGAAATGTTTGATAAGATAAGTAGTATTGGTGGAATTAAATTTAATCTTACTCAAGACAAGCAAGGAAACTTTATATCTTCAAATTCTTTTGTTAGAAAAGCATCTAAGTTTGGATATGGTCATATTAAATTTGAAAATGCTGTTTATTTAGACATGGTTCAAGAAGCTGTTAAAGCTATAAGTTCTTCATATTTACCAGAAATAGATGCTCAAATAGCTACTGATGAAAATATATTAAATAGTGAAGAATCTGATTTAGTTGAAAAAGCAGAATCAAGAGAAAGATTAGCTGATTTTTATAAAAGAAAAAAATATTATGAAGATATGTTAAATAATCTTGAAAAAAGATTATACGGAGATACTGATACAGAAGCTGATAAAAAAGAAATTATGATGGTTCATAAAATATTAGCTACAAAAGGAAGAACATTATTTACTGACCATAAAAAAAGAAGAAAAGACAGGTCTTTATGGTCTGAATATGTAGATGAAGCTATAAGAGCTAATGAATTAACAAGGATGAAAATAGAATTGTTTAAAACAATCTTAGCGTTTAAAGACAATCCATCTTTAGTTAATTATATTGTTGACCAAACTAAAGTAGCAGCTGGTGATGCTGATATTGAAGCTGGGTTTTTTAATTTAAATTATAGCGATTCTAATATTTCTAAAATATTTAAAAATTGGTTTGGAAAAGATGTATCACCTGAGCGAATTAGAGACACAGGAGTGTTTATAAGGTCTTTAAAAACTGCTTTTAATTTAGGAATGGGAACAGCTTTTACTAACAATTTTCAAAGAGCAAATGGGATTATAAATTATGGATTTGATTATGTAATGGACTCTATGAGAGCAATGAATCCATCTAGTGAAAACAATGGAACTCAAAATCATAAATATCAAGAATTAATTGAACAAGTAGAAGAAACAGGAGTTCTTCACCCTGGCAATGCTTTTATTGATATGCTTACTTTAGGAATGGACTTAGGGCAAGGAAATAGCTCCGATGCTAAAGAAGCTATTCTTCCATTAGTAGATTTAATTAGATTGCAAAAAGCTACAAGTTTAGAAGGTTGGTTAGACCAAAGTAAATCTTGGGATAAATTAATAACATCAGCTCAAAATCGAGGAGCTGTTGGAGAAAAAATACAATTAGAAGAAATACAAAGAGTTAAAAAAGAAATATATGAAATATATCATGGTGATTATAAACCTAAACATAAAAAATATTTACAAAATAGATTAAAAGATTTAAGATTAGGTTTGTCGCAATCAGCTATCAACAGATTAGTTAAATGGAAATTAGAATGGTTTCCTACTGCTGGTGAATATACTACAATGTCTGGAAGTGAAAGAAGAATGAGGTCTGAATTTGCTTTTATAGGATTCAAATTATCAGAAGAAATGGGTAGAGTAAATATTCCAGAATCGGGAGATTGGAAGTACACAGATTCTCAAGATGCAATAGACATGGCTAGATTGTCAGTATATATGAATTTATTTGGATTTACAAAAGTTATGGCTTCTAAAATGTTTAGAGGTGCAGTTGGAGGTATGGGATGGCAATTTAGACAATATGATTATCATCAAACAATTGTTGAAATGGAATGGTTAAGGTCTGCGGCTATGTCTCCAGAGGGGATGCTTAGTAATAAAGCTCTTGGATATGGAGCTTTGGCATTTAAAATCCCATGGCAGATAGCTAAAAAATCAATGAGAGGAGGTATGCACGCAGCTAGATTAGCTGGGATGACAAAAGAACAAGTTCTTTATTGGCAAAAACATTCTTTTTTAAACAAAGATTATGATGATAAAAATTTAGATAGAGCAACAAATTTCTTTTTAATTAGGGGTCTTCCTACCATAATGTTAAAATTTTTATATTTTAATTTTGCACCATACACAATTTTTAGAAGTGTTCAAGGATTAGCTAGGTCTTTTACTAAAGATGATATTAACATGAGAGCTTCTAGAGGTCTTGAAAGTATGGTTGTTTCAAAAATAATTACAGCAAGTATGTTGCTTTCATATGCTTTTGATATAGGTATGATGTCAGTTGATGACGAAGATGATACAATAGAAGATGCTATTAGGCAATTACCATTTAGTATGGAAATAATAACAATGTTATTATGGGTAGTTGATTTTGGTGAAAATTTCTGGAGAGGAGCTAGACCATACCTACCAACTCCTTTTAAACAATTAGGAGATGAATCTGTAAGAGAATTTGCAGATGATATAATTAACTAAAAAAAAAGGGCAAATGACAATCATTTAAGACTATCACTTGCCCATATATTATTTTAATAGTTTAGTAATTTTATGTATTTCCTCATTTAATTTTCTTAATAATTCAGATATTGCTTTTAATTTCTTTTTTATATATTCTTCATTATTCATTTGTTCCCCCTCCAATTTGTATATATAAGTTGCTGATACCTATTTTAAATGTTGTTAACTCAGCAGATATATTTAATTCAAACCATATTATATCATAAAACAAATACAATGTTATAATATTTTGTTTTGTAAATGCTTTTACTATTAAATGGTCGATTTTTATTAGAGGATATAAACTTTTTTGCCATTTATATCTTGCTTTTATTTTCTTAACCGCCACTCACACCTCCTCTTTTTCTATGTACATTCCGTACATTGTTATTAATACTGCATCAGCGTTCCACAACGTCGCAGGTCTTTCTGTGTAAATTGATGCTATTTCTTTTAGTTTATTTTTTCTATCTTTTTTTATTTTAGGTAATTTCTCTCCTATTTTATTTTCCCAAAATTTCATCCATTTTTGTGGTGATACTTCTACTATTTTATTTATTCCTTTTACTGAATTAAGTATTCCTAACCATGCTCCATAGTTTACTCCAAATTTAAATAAAGAACTTCTTCCATCGTGAGGCATTGCATGAACTTTTTCTATATATACTATTGCTTTTTTAGATTTATATGCATTTAAAGCCATAGAAACAGTCAATCTTCTACCACTTATTAGTTTGTGGCATTTATGTGTATATATTTCTTTTTTTTCTGAGTTAGTAAAGCATAATGCTCCACTAGCACCTGGGTCTATTCCTATTATTGTCATTGCGCATCCTTTCTATGTGAATATTTATGTGGACTTTTAACATATTTTCTTTTATATGTTTTTGTTGGTTTAGATGGTGGTTCATATTTGTCTCCTAATATTTCTCCATCAAATGTATTTATTATTTTATCAGTTAATTTGTCTCCAGCTTTATATCCAATAGATACATTGTTTTTATATTTGCTACATCCTACATTTAATATATCTTTTGGTATTTGCTTTGGGCGCTTTCCTTGATTTAAATGGAACCAATAACATTTAAAGGAGAACTCAAAGAAGCACCCGTAGCAAGTTTTTTTAACCAAGATTATCTTTCTCAGCCATATCGGAGTTCATGTAAAACTTACATCTTCCTCCATTGAATCCTACCATATGAGTACCTATTTTACCATATCTACTTTTAGATACAATTATTTCACTTTTATATGGTGAATATCGTTCACTGTCAAAGTTATGTCCATAGAATACAAACATAGCTGATTCAGCAGTCTGTTCAATTACACCTGATTCTGCATAATCACTCATACGAGGTCTAGGGTCTAATCGTTTTTCTATTTCTCTATTTAATTGAGAAACCAATATTGCAGAACAATCTTCTTGTTTACATATCCATTTATATTCTTGCATTATTTTTTCTATTTCAAACCTTCTTCCTTCCTTTACTCCTTGAACATCTATTAATTGAATATAATCATCGATAACAACATCTGGTTTATTTTTTGCAATTTCTCTCAAGCAATCATCCAATGTTCTAACATTGTCATACATTATTAAATTCTCATAATCTTTTTTCATTTTTTCAGCTATTAAATCAAACTCTTCTTTACTTGTTTCGGATAAGTCGTTTCGTCTTATATCTCCGTATTTTAATCCATTTGATTCCATTACCACCATTTTCTTTAACATCTCCGTATTGCTCATTTCTCGATTAAATAAAATTACTTTGTATCCTTGTTCAATTAATCCTTTTACCATATTAATAACAAGAGTTGTTTTACCATGTCCAGGCCTTCCACCTAAAACAGTAATTTCTTTTCTTGTCATTCCACCTGCAAACATATCTAAATGTCCAAGATTGAATGGAATTAAATTAGAATCTTCTTCAACAACTGATTTCATTTCTTCTATTAATATTTCCATTGTTCTTTCATATGATGGTTGTATTTGTCTTAATTCATTTATTAGTTTGCTATGTTTTTCTAATATACTTCCTACTTCTTTATAATCTTCATAACTAGCATCTAATAAAGCAGAAGCAGATTTAGCAGTTTCTCTTTGTATATATTTTTCCCATATTATTCTTGCATAATTTTCTATATTGCTATTAGATGTAAATTCTTCAGCTAGTCCAGTAATATAGAAAACCATACTTTCACCTTTATATTCTTTTACTTTATCATTTAATGTTATTAAATCAATCTCTACATTATTTTTATATAATTGTTTAAATGCTTTCCATATTATTTTATTATCTGTATAATAAAAGGCTTCATCTTCACGAATCCAAGCCATAGCTATTTCATGTTCTCTGTCCCCTCCTTCTATCATGCAAGATAATAAAGCTTTTTCAGCTTCTTCTGAAGAAGGCATTAATTTTATTTCGTTATTTTTGTTGTCTTCCATTGTCTCTCCTTAAAACATCCCTAATTGGGATTTTGGTTCATAATTAAGAATAAGATATTCTTTTCTTTTCTTTAATCTAGCTTTATCTGTTGTTCCAGAATAACTCTTTAACTCTATTGTTTTAATATAATAATCACTATATAATTCCTTTACTTCTTCTCTGTAGTCGTAACTAATCATAAACTTTGCTCCACCTTTATCTATTGCATCAACAGCTTCTTTAAATCGAAAATGGTCTTCTGAATCAAAGTTATTCATATAATAATCACCTTTATCTGTTGCTATGAAATATGGCGGGTCCAAGTACCAAAAATCATCTTTGGATGGTGGGTATTTTTCTACCAATTCTGCAAAATCTAAATTTTCTACAGTTGTTCCACCAATATGCTTTCTTGAGTATTTTAGTTCTGTTTCCCAGTCTTTATTCATATCTTTATTTTTAGAAAACGGAGTATGAATAAGCTTGTTAAAGCTATGCCTTATGCAATAAAAGTATTTAGCAGCTTGTAATGGGTCAGGTATATTAAACTCACTGCCTTCTTTTATTTCGGTGCGAAAATCTAAAAACAATTTTCTAGATTTAGGAAGCCAATTAAGATAATGTATTAAATCATCTAAGTTATGCATAACACACATATAGAGGTTTACAATATTATTGTCTTTATCATTTACAACATTCCAATCCGCTTTAGATTTTCTAAAAAACATAGATAAACCACCAGCGAACATCTCGAAATATCTTTTATGAGGGGGTATAAGAGGAACAAATAATTTACTCATCTCATACTTCCCCCCATAATAAGGAATTACGATAGGACAATCATACCAATCATGCGACGGCAATTTTAGCCTCTTTTTCTGCCCACTTTTTAATTGTAGGATACAATCTTCCTTCAATATTGTGAGTGGATTGAGCATTTCTATTCATATGATGAGTTAATACGTTAGTCCCTACATTAAACAAATCCCAAAATGATTTCGGAGCATTAGCTATTAATGATTGTGTAACCATTTCATTTGCTTGTATTGGAAACATTTTTAGAAAATCAATAACATGTCTATCTCTAAATTTAGTTCCCTGTAATACAGGAAATTCTTCTTTAAAGATTAGTTTTGTTTTATCCATAGTCTCCGAGATTACTTCATCGAAATCATCAAAAGAAACATTGGATTTAATATGCTTGTTCTTGTATTTAGCAGCAACTATACCTATAACAGTACCATTTAAACAGATTAATCTAAATGCTCCAGCCATAATATTTACTCCAAGAGTACCATCATAACTATTACCTACAACAATCTCAGGTGTCATTTCGTCATCTTTACCAATTTTTATCATATGTTTAGGAAAATTCCATTTCATATGAACTGACCTTCCATTACTAAATATAGATACTTCTTTTACTTTTCCACCATGTTTCTTTACAATTGGTGCAGCTGCCTCAATGATAGATTTATTTGTAACAAGTCTATAACTATCTGTCATACAACTAAGCACTTGCCCTGTGTCTTCTCTTACTATGAATTTATATCCTGTTTTATCAAGTAGTGTAACATCTTGATTATCATCTAGTGGATAACCAACTGCTGGTACTTCTTTTACTGGAAACATTGCATTTTGTAACATATCTCTCTCCTTTTTATGTTATTTAAATGGTGATTCTAAAAATTTCTTTAATCCATCTCTTACTTTTTTAAAGAATAAATCTTCCTTGCCTCTAAAATTATTAGGAATATTCTTTTTTTTAGTTGTTTTTTTAGGCATTTTATACCTCCTTTTCATGTTTTATTATTGGAGGAGCGCTACCAAGTCTTTTCCTCTCATTTTCTTTAATAGACTCCATGTTTTTATCTCTATTTTGAACAATGCTTCTTAAATAAGCAAATCCTTTTCCTTGTAAATAATGCCTACTTTGATAATATTGTTCTATTGCCCAGTTTAAAGTTCCATCTTCTATATCTCTTAATCCATATAAGAAATAAAAATAAGTGTCTCTGTTTTCTGTATTTATATTTTGCGATATTAATCTTGATATTTGTCTTAATAGAGTTTTTGTTTTTTTACTTCTTTTTGATAGCAATCCCATTATTTCTTTTGATTTGTTGTATTTTTTAAATACATTAAATCCGCAAGCTGGACAATTAAATGTTTTTGTATCTTTTATCATTCTTTACCTCTTTTTGCATTTCATCGTGAATTTCATTCAACTTATTGTATGCAGGGTTATTTCTATTTTCTCTCATTTGGTTATGAGCTTTTAAAAACCCTTCAGCTAATTTCTTTCCCACTTCATTAATTAGCTCTTTTTTATTACCAGTTTCACATAGGTAACTTATCCATGACATTTTGCTCATTGTTCTCTCCCTTACAATGTTTACATATTTCTTTTTGTTTTCCGTATGTTGGAAAATCATAATAATAGTAAAAATTTTCTTTATTACCATAATATAATATTTCCCAACATCTATTGCATTCCATACAATGCTTTATTCTTTTATCAGCTATTCTAGAGTCTTGTGCTTTTTCTCCCCATGGCTGTTTTTTAGGCATTCTACTCATAGCTATACTCTATATCATCACCTTTATTATGCTCATCTGCAGTTGTTGGTTCTCCATCTGTATAAACTCTTATAATATCAATTATTTTTAATATTTTATATTGGTCTTCAATATCCCATGATAATACTTCTTCAATATTTCCCAATGCAAGTTTGTACCAATCTCTTTCTAGTTTATATCCTTGAGCTTTTGATGTGACTATTTCTTTATTCATTTTAATCTCCTATTACTTTTACTTCTGTCTTTAATGCCCATCTTTGTTTACCTAAATAGAATTGTTTGTCTTCTGGTTTTTGAGTTTTAGCATCTAATACCAACACTAGAGATGCGCATTCTGAATGCCCTACAACAACAGCACGCATTTGAGTACCTGTGTCAACTAATTCCCCAACAGCAACATCTTTTAAGTAAGTATAACCTTTAGCAGGCGGCCAAACTGGTTTATCAATCAATGCAGCTTTCGCAAGCTTCTGGGCCATTCCTATTTTCTTCTTCTGTTTTGTTTCTGGTTTCAATGTCTTTCTCTCCTTGTATTATATCTGTTCTTATTTGAATAAAATCTTGTTTTATTTTATGTGTAAACATAATTGGTGCATCAAAAAATTCTGCTGAATCTTCTGTAAATTGCAAAGATTTTATAACCATTTCTATTTCAGATTTTGTTAGTTTAATTACTGCGCTTGATTCTTTCATATTTATTCCTTTTTGGGATTGAGGGCGGCCAAGAGGCACTAAGGAGAGATGAGAGGAAGTAGATAGTGAATATATACAACCGCCCTCATCTCTAATTTACATTATCTTGCATTATACAATCAATATAACCTTAGTTTTTCATTACCATTTAGAATGGTACATCCTCATCTAGTTCTTCTAAACTTAAAGTAGGGCCGTTTTCCCATTTCTTTAGTTCAGATACTTTAAATGTAGTCCTCTTTTCCTGTTGGTCAGGTGGGAGATGTTTTGTATCGCTTGTGACATATTCTTGCCTCTTAACAGTAATATGCACAGGAACTCCTACAACATCATCTTCTTCTAAAAGAACTAACTTCTTTATTCCATTACTATCTTCACATTTAATGCCAAGATTTTCTAGTAATTGAAAGTATCTACTATTTTTACTAGCAGAAGATGTATCTGTGAATATAAAGAAACCATTATCGTAGAATATTCTATCTTTTAAATGTCCACAAGATATTGTTTCTTGTTCGTCGCCTCCATTAAGTACAGGAACTCTATTTCCAGATGAATCTTTAACATAGTTATATCCATCCATTTCCCATACTAATTGTTCTACTTTTTCTACAGCTTCATTGACTTTATAAGTCATATTCACTATAATAGCTTCTCCAGCTCTTGTATTCATTTCCTTAGTTGCAAGGCTTGTTATGTGTGCTGGGTAGGTTCCTTCTTCAATGGGTGTCCATTTATTAGAAGGGTCGTAAGTGGCATCAAGTGTTTTAGCCATTGTTTCTCCTATTTATTAGTTGTTTTAGTTGTTGCGTATTTATCTACGAGTTTTTCATAATTAGCTACGAACTCATCCATTTTTTTGCTTGGAGTAGTGTTCTTAGAACCTCTGAAATACAGCATTGGGGATACAAATTTCCCATCTGCAGTCTTAAAGAATTTCTTAGCTTTTTTCGTTTTGCTAATATGACCTGTTTTTTCCATTTCAGCTTTTGCTTTATTAGATAGTACTCCACTCTTTCTAAGAGCTTCTGCATCTTTAGCTGATATTTTTCCCATTATTATTCTCCTTTTACTTTGTTTTGTATGTAAACATCCACTTTTGATTCTAAATCCTCAGGCTGAGGTAGCGGTTGTTCTTCTATTGTGTAAGTATGAAATGACGGATTAACAGTTAATTTTACATTATCTTCTGTTTTAAATACCATCATAGGCTTACCATTTAAGAGTCTAGTGCCTCTATAGACTACTCTCCTAAATTCTTTACCATCATTAGTTCCTATTGAATAACATTCTCCTTTTTTCAATAAGTTTTCATCATAAGATATACTTGTATTAATCATTCTTAGCCTCTCTTTCTAATTTAGCAAATGAAGCTTTAAAGTTTGCATTGTTTATTGATTGGTCTTTTATTAACTCATGTATTTGAGACATTTTTTCTTCACTAATTTCACCAGCTAATACTAATATATCGTTTTTCTGTTCATCACTTAATTCTAAATCATCTACTTGATTTCGATAAACATCATCTGCAATATTTAAATACATATTAAATGCTTTTTTAATGCAATCTGTATTAGAAGCTTTTATATCATTACCAATGTCTACAAATTCATTAGTTCCTCTTTTCTTTTGTATTCTATGAGCTGCTACCATATCAGCTTCTCTCCAAATACCTTCATCGTACCATTTTAATCTTCCATGAACTACATAAGCTTCACTGCCTAATACTTCAGTTTTTTGTATTGTCCATGACCAACCTGGATATTCTTTATCAGCTATTTCTCTCATATAAGAAAATTCTACATAGTCCATACCCATTTTCTTTTTTACAAATGGTTTTGGTGTTGCCATAGATGATACTTTTTTATGTTTATCTGTTATAGCTTTTCTTATTGAATCAGTAGCCTCTAATTTCTTTTGGTCTATTATTACTACGTTTTTATTATCACTCATTATCTCTCCTTTATCTTTTCTTTTCTGCTAATTTGCTTGGACAAATACTATAGTATTGACAGTATCTGCACTCCCAATCCATAAATGGAACTCCTTCAGTCATTTCTGGAATTAATTCTTCCTCAAAATGTTTTTCCATATCATCTTTTAGTTCTTTTAATCCCATCCAATACATATGTGCATTTTCTATCCAATCATTACTAACTAATTGTTCTCTCATTTGAGATGTATTCTTATTATACCAAATAAGGTACATATGAATTTTGTCTGGACTATATTTATGTCTTATTCCAAGAGCATAAGTACCTAATTGTAATTTATAATTTGTATCGGTACTCGCTACTCTATTTTTAACTCTTCCAAACTTTGTAGTCCATTTATAAGCAGCTGCTGTTTTATAATCATAAAGATTAAACTCAACTTCTTTTGTTATATCGTTCATTATTTGTTCTCCAACATCAAACGTTCCAACAATATCATAATCTTTTATTTTTACTTTTTCTTCTATATGAATACTTGTTTTAATTGGAGCATCTGGTTTTTGCATATCAGCAAGCTTGTCTTCATACATAGACATTGCTTTTTCTAAATCAGCATGTACTAATGTTCCAAGTCTCAACAATCTAAATGATTTATCATCTTTGTCGTCTGATGGAAAATCGTAATAAGAATACATTTGTTTTCTATAACAACTTCCTGCTGATGATGCATGAAATATATTTTTATCTCTTTGTCTTAAAGAGTCTCTTTTTTTTAAATAAGCGGCATAGATAGCCTTTATATCCATTGTTTTTTCTCCCTTAGTGCGTTGTAAATTTAACAATATCAAGGTTTAGAATCAATCGAAACATAGGCTGATGCTGTTGGTTCGTTCACCTGCAACATGGTTCAGAACCTAAACACCAACCTACATTTCTTTTTGCTCGGGTTAGCTAGCAAATACTAAATCCACCAGATTGTTCACA
>CEUO01019098.1_pt1 | contig 31947 bp, 33 predicted proteins | sample 531391 | NCBI WGS metagenome assembly CEUO01 (sample SAMEA2622799, study PRJEB7988) | marine metagenome | isolation source: saline water (ENVO:00002010), including
TTCGCCCTTTCCGCAGCTACTGGTGTAGGCGCATGGGGGATGATGTAGATGGTATATAAAAAGAAAACTAAGAAACAAACAAAAAGGAGAAAGAAATAATGGTAGATGTAGCATGGAACGTAGGTTTTCGTAACAGAGTTCGACTTTTAGCTGGTATAGAACAAGAGGAATTGGATAATGATTCTTTAGATTTATTAATGGATATATCGGCTGAGTGGTATTACGAACAAATGGGAGTAGCATTTACTTTAGATGCAAATGATACAGACAATAATGCTGTTATGTATTATTCATGTTATTTAGCTTCTATTGCACAAAACGGAATGGGTATAGAGAGAATTCAAGTTGGAGATTTAGCAGTTTATTATGAAGGAGATGCCTTTATACATTTCAAAGAACTAGCAGAACAACAACTTGTTATGAAAAATGCCCTTAGCATCAAGACTACAACATACAATGCAGACCCATACCTCGGAGAGGTCAACTGGGATGAAAACGTTACAGGCGTTAACTCTACTAAAGATATGTATCCAAGGCCAAGAGGGACTGGAGGCGAATAATGCCGGGTCTTATTGGTTCACAAGGCGTCCGACCCGGTGCTTTGAATATGAATCGAGTGTTTCGTGCACTACGATATAGAACCGAACAAGCCCAAAAAGTAACTTATCACAGACCAGCTATATACAAAACAGATGCTTATGGAGTACCTTCTGGAACTATAGGTTCTAATGAACTTTTAATACCTGATTTGCCTGCAATTATAAGACCTGCCGTTACAGCAGACTATCAACAACAGAGACAAGGAAGTAACATTATTGGAGCTGCTAGGATATACACCCCAAACATAACAACTATCAAAAAATATGATAATTTTAATCAAAATAATAATGGTGATTTTAATGAAATTGAAGGTTGGGATAGACTAATTACAAATTATAGAACAGTATATAGTGTTTTTACTAGTGGGAATAGTAATCCTAATCCGGAATGGGTAAATACAGGTGGTAATACACCTATTTCAGATGGAGAATCTATACTAGTTAGCGGTAATTCTACCGCAGTAACTTACACTACTACTGGTAATAAAAATGTACTAGAAGCAGACCGTCTTCGCTTCAAAATTAAAACTAACGATAATAATGTAGCACTTACATCAGTAGTAATAACTAATACTAACGGAGCACAAACATTAACTTATACTCCTGCGGCTTTAACGCTTACCCAAAATACATGGTTAACTGTAGATTTACCATTTTTATCAGGTACAACATCGACTAGCGTATACCAAGGAGGTACACGTTACGCAACTACAGTAGCAGGAACTTATGATTATGAAAAAGATTTAGCATCTATTAAATTTAACTACACAGGACCAGCAACTAATGCAGACATAATATATTTAAAAGAAGTTGAGTTTTATAAATCAGTATCATGGCACGTACATTCCTTAAAAGACATGACTGATGGGTATATAATTTTTGATTGCGTAAGAACTCAAGGACGCAATGATTCTAGGAGGAGGGCTTACGACGAATAATGCCAACTAATCCACCAGACCATCTAAATAATATAGAACGAGCTCTAATAGACAAGCTCCGTTTAGGCACCTACAATACTGTAGGGGGCACAGACACAGCATGGGCTGACACAGACGTCACAGTTTATGGTCAATTCCCAACTACAGACGATGTTAGCTATCCTTGTTTAATTGTAGAAATGGTCGCAAATGGGATAGAAACTCAGTTTATGGGACAGAACATTACTAAGAATGATGGAACTGCGGCAAAAGGGGAGCTCTATGGTATAGGCTTTAATATATATATCATGGTAGATAGAGCAAGCTCTATAGATATTACCAATACTATAGCAGGGCCTAGTAATGTAACTCAGCCCTATAAAGAGAGAAGGTTGCTTAATTATCTCATGCTTAATGGAGCTAATGTGCTTATGGACCTTGATTTTGCTGATATTGTAAAGGGTGCCGCTGGTACGCCTGCTGCAACTGAGGTTGATGAACGTCACTTCAGTGGTTTTAGAAACATTGGTTATGACCCTGCATTGGAATTGTGGACTAGTCAAGCTTCGATGGTAGTAACGTTCAAGAATAGTAGATAGTATGGCTCAAGTTACTTGGGCAACTCAGTTCCAAAAACAAGATGTAATGAGAACCATTACGGTTGGATTCCAACCATATATGCCGTTTTCACAACAGTACGCTATGTCGCTACGCCCAGAAGCAGAACCCGGTTATTTTGAACTTACACCCCAGCCTGAAGGAGATGAAATGCTTCCTACAACAGGAAAGGGTAAAGAGTATAGTTTTGAAACTCGTATGAAAACTTATATGGGAAAGGGTGAAGAAGGACTAGCTTATATGAGTCGATATCATAGCCCAGATAGAGCAACTCAAGTTGCTAATGCACCTCCACAAGGTGCGGCTACAGCTACCTCTACAGCAGCAAAACAACTTGCTAATATGTTTAAGAGTAGGATGGATGTACGAGCAACTCCCAAGGGAATGAGTAGAGATGTGGGTGAGTTAACTTTAGGTAAGCTTACAAGAATGTTAGATAAAGAATTAAAAATGTCTAGGACGCAGGACCAAATAGACCGAGGCCCTAAAAGAGGTGGTAAATTCTGGGGTAATGATTTTGACATTCAACTAGAAAGAACAGGAGGGACATTTAGAGAGTTTTTAAATACCAAAATAGGTAAAAAAGATATGGAAGGTGTACATTCTTTGGAAATGACGCGTGCCGCTGGTAACTCAACTACTTCAAAACTTTTAAGTATGAGTCAAAAAGAGATGAACGATAGAAGTGAAAAGGGTACTGAGGCTAAATTTAAAGCTCATGTGAAAGATAAATTAACAGTACTTAACGAAACAATAAAAGATGTTGTTTTGAAGATGAGTAAGGAGGAAAGAGAATTATATAATAAAACTGAGGCAACTATGCTTGGAAAAGGTGCAGGAACTGCTGGGTCAGGGATGTTAGCAGCTAGAGCTTTGGTTACAGCAGGTAGTGATGTACTTTTAAATAGAACCTTGAGAGATTTTATAGGTAAAGTTAGTCGTTCTGCTTTAATTAACGAATTAAATGGGTTAACAGGATTAGCTAAACATCTGTACCAAGTAAGGTTGGGTAAAAAAATGTTAGGTTTTGCGATGATATCAGCTAAACCTATTACTGTAGGGGAAGTAACTTACCCTAGATTTGACCCAGAGCCTCATATTATAGTTATGGAAGTAGGTGCTGGCGCAAATCATTTAGTTAATGCTTTTGGTGAGTGGGTAGTTGAAAATAAAGGAGTTGATTCTAAGATAATGAGTGGATATATTGCAGATGCTGAGACTTATGCAAGTAGTCAAGCTATACTTACTCAGGACCGTGTAGACCATATGTATGAATCTTCGTCTGTTAATGCTGCTCAAATGGTAATAGACAGCACAGGTATAGCTGTAGGAGAGACTGTACTGAGTAATGTTAGACTGATGCCTATGGATATAGCTGAAAATATAAGACAACAGATGATTTTACATTTTAGAGAAGGAGGAGCGTCGAAAAGATTTGCTCAATGGTATCAACGTTTGTTTGACAAAAGTAACTTATTAACACGAAGTTGGTACAATAGCATCAGTATGGTGGGTAAACGAGGAGGTAGCTTCTCAGAAGAATGGACATATGGGGATGACAAAGGAAATCCCAACAAAAGATTCTTGGGTGTTTGGAGTAAAGCATCACAAGATACGTGGAAAAATGACGTTGGAAGAAATGTATCTATTTCTCCATTTATTATATCTAGACGTAAAGGCGTCGCTGCTTTCAGAACTGGTGGTGATTATGGTAAGGATTAAGCAAAAGCTTTATATAGTAAGCCGAGCTAATTTAAAGGTAACGAGTGGAATGCAAAGTACCGAAGGTCTAGACAACAAAAAATAAAGGTGAATAAAATGGTATATACCCACAATAAAAACGAAAAAGGAGGTGAATTCTAATGGCTTACTTTTTAGGCAGAGACGTAAACGTCTATATAACTACAGAAACTGGAGTTACTAATAAAGCAATCGGTGCAACCGGTTCAGCAGCATCCGACGCAACGTTGGTAGCTGGAGCTCCTTCAGGTATAGTAAATCTATTTGCAGATGATATGAACAGTGGAGCAGCAATAGCTGGTTATACTGCTTACGCAGATATTACTGGTGTTGAAGTTGCTTTAGGAACCATGGATGAAGACACTTCTTTTATAGGACAAGTACAACCGGGTAAGGTTGAGATTAAGAAGGAATACACAGTATCCTTAACACGAAAGAAGAAAAATAATCTTTGGGACATTATCTTTAATGGTGATGGAACAAATACTGGTAGATTTGGATTAGGTAACGGAACCTCTGGTTTAGGTACCGGTAAAGTAAATCCTAAATCTATAGTAGACAGTAGTGTTACAACTGCATCATGTTATGGCTACAGAGTACACTTACAATTTAAAACTGGTTCAGCAGGAAGTCAAGCTAACGAAGAGATGATATGTATGACAAACTGTTGTATTACAGGTTACACAACTACGCTTAACGCTGATGGCGTTCAAGAAGAGACACTAGAGTTTACATCATATCAACCAGCTAGATATCCACAACAAGCTGATGAGATATATGTAACACTAACACCAACAGCGGGGTTCTAAGCATGGTTTTTTACTTAGGAAAAGATGTCTCAGTTTACTTATCAACTGAGAATGAAGATATAGGAGTTTCTCCAGCAACAGGAAGTACAAGTGTAGTTAATACATCTACAGCAACATTTGCTGTAAAACTTCAAAACACAGGTTCTGCTGTAACTGAGACTGAACAAACAGACTTAACAGCAGTCGATTTGAGTATTGGAGCTTTGGATGAAGACATTACATACTTCGGTATGAGAACAGCATTAAAGGCAGAAATTAAAAAGGAAACTACTTTAACACTAACTCGTAAAAAGAGTGACCCTTTATATGAATATGTTTTTGACAAATTAAGGTATGGATTAACAGGTACGACTACTGACGATACATCTATCAACGATGGTCTATCTGAACCTACTGTAGAATACGGATACCGTGCTTACGTGCACTTGTCTGGTACTTCAGAGGTTATGACAATACCTAACTGTGTAGTATCAGCACATACTGTTAGCTTAAATGCCGACGGTACAACTGAAGAAACACTCGAATTAACATCTATGGTTACACCTGTTATCAGTGGTGCAAACTACGTAGCAGCTACAGACCCAGCTAACTTATAGATAATATAATTTAATATGAGGGGGGCTTGAGCCCCCTTCAGGAGATAAATAATGACAGAAAAGAAAATTTGGTCTATGGACGAATTAGTCGCACTCACTGATGAAGTGCAAAAAGAAGAGGTAGAATTTAGAGGAAAGGTAGTGGAGTTTCAATTTTGTGAATTAACAGAAAAAGAAGAACCAAAATTTACTGGAATATCTGAAGAACTACCAGAAGAAGAAAAAATGGCAATGTTTCAAGAAATTGGCTCTAATAGAGTTATAAAAATGTTACAGAAAGCTAATGAAAAGGCCCCAGATGGACCTGTTATAACAGAAGAACAATGGGCGCTTTTACCAACCACCTTAAGATATAACATCACCAACAAAATATTAGGCGCAGAGGACGACGCAAAAGAAAATTTTCGCGACTGATGCTAGAATCGCCTGATGCGGTGTTATTATATATACCATTAATGAAAGAAATTGGTATGAGTTGGAACGAAATTAAAGGCACACCTCGAAGAGAATTGGATGGTTTGTTAGCTGCATGCTACGAATACAAAGCATTACATTCAATGGACGGGTATACTGAAAAACAAGTGTCTGAAATGGCAAAAGAAAACCCTCAAGTACGCTCTCAGTACATCAAGTACTTAGAGAAAAAACGTAAATTTGAGGATAAAATAGGAAAGAAACGCATACAAAGCTTTAAAGGAGTATAATGGGTTTTGCAGGACAAGTATTCGCAGCGCGTGTCGCTATAGGTTTGGCTGTTCCGAGTCGAAAGGCTCTTCAACAAACAGGTGGAATACTTGCTACTGGTATTAAAAACATACATCAACGTATAAAACAACAAGCTATGGCATCTAATTTAGATAGTGTTCATAGAGAAAAATTAAGAAAGTTAAATACGATGACTACTACTTCTGCTGCAAGAACAGCAAATTTACTTAGGGTGCGTTTAGAACAGAATTTAAAACAACTTAACCAACAAACAAACAATTCAATCCGAAAATCTTTTAAAAATGTAGAACAAAATTATGCTAGATTGAGGGCTAAATTATCTAAACCTCTTCGTCAACAACTTTTTGCTGGAACTGCTGGTTTAACTGGTATGAAGGCAGCTCAACAAATGGCTAGAAATATGGCTGCAATGTCTAAAAAAGACCGTGCAGACGCTATAGCTGGTCAAAGGCGTATTGTTAACCTGATGCAGGAAGAGTTAAACCGCAAAAGAAGACTTTTAGAAACCTCTAAACAGAAAACTAAAAAAGAAAAAGAAGCTTATCGCGAACTTGTAAAGACTGTAAAAGCTGAAGATAAGGCTCTAACTAAAGAAAAACAAAGGTTAAAGGTTCTTAAAGAAATTGAAGGCGAGGTGTCAGAAATAACACAAGAGATGAAAGAACAAGATGCCGTAAGTACTGATATGGGTGAGACAATATCTGGCGCAGCTACTACTTTGAAAGATAATTTTATGGATGCTTTACGTAACTCAGTAGCACTTTTAGCTGCTTTTGGTTATAAATTACAACAAAGCACAAGTGATTTAGTTGAGTTCGAAAGAGAGCTACTTAATGCTAACTCTGTGTTTAATTTAACTAACGATTCTTTATTTAACGTCGGTAACGAGATTATCAAATTCGGTAACGAATTCGGTATTGCCACTCAAAACGGCGCTACTGGGCTCTATCAGCTCGCTTCAGCAGGTTTAAGTGCTGCTGATTCTATGAAAGTATTACCTGAAACTTTAAAATTATCCATGGCTGTACAAGGAGACCACAATACTATCTCAAAACTTACAGCTCAAACATTGTTTGGTTTTGGTATGAATATGAACCAAGCAGCAGAAGTGACTGATAAATTCGCTTTTGCTATTCAGAAGTCTCTTATTGAGTATCAAGATTTATCAAGCGCTGTTAAGTTTGCTCTACCTTTCTTTACCTCTACAGGGCAATCTATTGACCAATTGTTAGGGGCTTTACAGATATTGACTAATAGAGCTTTAGAGGCTGGTATTGCAGGTAGGGGTCTTAGACAAGCATTGGCTGAATTTGCTGAGAGTGCTATGGATGCTGAAGTAGGATTCCGTAAGATGGGTGTTGAAATATTAAACGCCGAAGGAGAGATGAAACAATTAACTGAGATAGCTGCTCAGTTTGCTGCCGCAGTTGGACCTGAGACTGCTTCGAATACAGAATTATTAACTACTTTAATACAAGACTTGAATGTGCGTGGTGCTACGGCATTTATTCACTTAGTTCAAGCTTCTGATGAATTTACTGAAGCAGTTCAAAATACTGCTAATGCTGGTGGGCAATTAGATGAAATGGTTCGAATACAGAATCAATCATTGTCTGCTCAAATTCAAATTTTAAAAACAAATATATTTTCTATTTTTGCATTGAGAGATGCTTCTTATGAGGGAACTGAATTTATTAACGCTTTCCATGAGTCTGTAGTTAATATGGTACAAGGATTGAAAGATTTAATAGTTGTGGAAGAAGATGGTATACAAAAATTAACAGAATTTGGTCAATCAATTCAAGATGCTGCGATTGTATTTATTGAAAATTTTGATGAAATTTTACACAACGTGATAGAAACTTTACAAGGTTTAGCAGAAGAAGGTAAAATGATTACAAATGTTTTCGAATTATTGTATTTACCTCTAAAGCTTATAACAGATGTGATGAGTATATTACCAGCGGGTTGGTTAGAAATGATAGTTTATTTCAAGATGTTTAATTCTGTGATACCACTTACAACACTGGCTTGGTGGTCTTTATCTAGAGCAATAGCCGCAGCAACTGCTTCACAAATTGCCTACAATGCAGCTTCTCTGGGGGGCGGTATGGGTGGTGCTGGGTTAAGTGCTGGTGCTCAAATGAGTGCAGCCTATGCAGCTCAAAAGGGTACAAAAGGTGCTCTTGGTTGGAATGCGTTCCAAAAGGCTAATAAAGGAAAATTTGTAACAGCAGCTCCAGCGGCTGCTAGAGCAGCACCTTGGTTAGGTAGAGCAGCACTGGGTATGACTGGTGTTGGTCTTCTTGCTCTAGGAGCTAGTGTAGCAATACCATGGTATCTGAAAAAGAGAAACGAAGGAAAGGCTGGTGGAGGATATTTAACTCCAATGGCTCAAGGAGGATTCCCATCTGGTGGTGCTCCATACCTTGTAGGAGAGCAAGGACCTGAGTTATTTGTACCAGAGGCAGCAGGACAACTTTTAAATAATGGCGCAACCCAGAATAATATGGGCAGTGGTATGAAGCTTAACAATGTTACAATAGGAATAGACTCTTTCGGAGGATTGGTATAATGCCTTCAACTAATTTAAAAGTTAAACCAAATAGATTTTATGTAGAACAACCTATCACCGTTGGTCAAACACTTTTTGATGGGCATGGGGATTTTTCTAATAAAAAAGATACCTTTTATAATGTAAGAAGTGGTAATAATTCTAATTATATAGTGTTGTCTGGTAGTGTAGATTCAAGCGACCATATAGCACGAGGTAAATATTCACTAATGGATGGGTATATGAGAACATATACTTCATCAATGAATTTAGATGATAGTGATGGTTCAATTCCTACGTTACAATTATTTGCTTTACATAACCATTATGACATTAGTGAAGGAGGTATGAATTTTGCTCGTACAACAATAGCAGGTACAATAACAGCTACTTCGGGTTCAGCTACTATTACTGGAGTAGGAACTGATTTTGATGGTACAACTGGTGATTTTAAAGAATATTTCTATTATGGTACATATCAAGGTGGCGCTAAGGTATGGATAGGTCCAGTAGGTTCTAGAGAACAATATGAAGTACTTAGCATAGCAAGCGACACTTCTCTAACACTAACGTCTAATTATACTGGAACTACTACTAGCACTACGCAATTACAAAAAGACGACATAATGGGAGCTGATGTCACTAGTTTTGTAAGTTCATATACACAACCTTCTTTAAATTTTGAAGAAAATTTTGATGGTTTAGATGCGAAACTTTCTTCAGTAACTGAATACCGAAGAGAAGGAGCTAATGCTGTTGTTAAAAATGGAAATCCTTTTGTTAATTGTGCTGATGAAGAATGGTGGTATTTTGTAAAGGCAGATGCCAGTCGCAAATATATGGCACCTGTAGGTCAAAAGAAAGTTAAACAGTTAATGGAAGACCATGCGTGGTATCCTGCTGCGGCTATGAATACATATGAAGCTAGGGCGGAAGCTGGTGGTGGAGGTACTTACACGAGTGCGGCTGTCTCAACTTACGGAACGCCAATTTCAAGGCAAATGAACAATCCAAATGCTCCGGGAGTATTGTCTGACGGTGACCTGCTTATAAATTCATATACTAGGGAAGGTGCTGCTGCAAGAGGATTTGGTGCTGGAAGGATGTATCTTTCAAAATTGGAAGACACTTATTATCGAATATTAAAACATGATGGAAGTTTCACTGGGTATGGTATATCACTTTCTGAGGATAGAGTGAGAAGAGTTATAAAATTTGACAGTCAGCAAGCGTTTAATCCCGACCCTGAAAATACAGTAAATACAACAAACAATAATACTATTTTTGATAAACTTTACACTTCCTTTAGTTTTGAAAACCCATTTACCGCAACAACAGAAGTACCTATTGTAAATTCTACTATTGAATTACAATCAGACGTTGTTAAAAGTGGAGCTAACGCAGCCCGTATATACCATCTGTGGGATTACTCACCTGATAATGAAGATGTACAAAAATATTTAGGTAGAGATAATTCTTTAAATTCTCAAACAGCTTATATGGCTAAATATAATTTACCATATCCAATAACTCAAGATATGTCTTTAGATAGGCTTGGAGATAGACGCACTTATTTACCTTATGTAAGTATGGATATGAACATAAGCAAATTACAACCAAGTGTATTATACAATTTACAAGATTATGCAGGAGGAAGTACTTCTATTACTGGTAATATGATTAACGACCCCAGCGTTCTTTATAGTGGTAGTGATTTTCAAGCTGCTAATTGGGGTAATGGTTCTACCACTAGAAAAAAGGCTATGACATTCTTACGTAGTGTGGTAGTTACTTTTTCAAATTATAAACCATTAGATTCTCATACTTGTCTTGAGGACTTTTTACAATATGGTTTTGATAATGCTTATGGAACTTCACAAAATAGAGAATCTATTGTTGGAGGAGTTACATTCAATAGGTTAGGTATGGATGGTGCAGATATAGAAAATGAGTTTATCTATGCTCAAGCTTTACCTATTGTCAAAGAAGATAGTACTCTGTCATATAATGAACAATGGTATAATTCCCTCACCAATAGAGGATTTGGGTTAGCTAAAATTGTAAGCGGGTCAGGAGCAGGAAAAATGCAGCAAATGATAATGAAACCCGCAAATATTAATAACACTATAACAGCTACTAACTCAGATACTCCTAGGGTAGTTAAAATACCTATGAATCAATTTTTCAATATGAAGTTTTATATCGATAGTGAAGCTAGACAAGGTACAACTATAAATTCAAGAAATCCTTATTCAGGTTTTCCTGCATCTAGTAATGGTGTAACTATGCGATGTGTTTTTGAAACAGACACTGTTTCTGAAGATTCAGATAGTCAAGATTTGTATACTGATATGCCTTATCTCGATGTAAATTTCAGTGTTTCCGGAGGTAATGCAAATTCCGGAGCTAGTACTGGAGGTACTACACCCTCTTTTGGTATGGGTGATTATTTTTTAGATACTCATGATGTGACTGCCATGTACCCTAAACATATGATTATATGGGTACAAAATTATAGGTTTGTTTCAAGTACTGAAACAGAGTTTGCTTATGGTGATAACCAAATTTTAGATACTGCTGATGGTGCAGCTATAGAAGCTGAAGTGTATATAGACGACATAAAAGGAGTAGATTTCTATAAGGATTTAAATAATTTAACTGTTAAAGATAATACTCCTTCTACACTAATATTTCCACAAGGTGAAACTGTCGATTCTCCACTTAGGTATTTAGAAAACGGTTCTATAGATTTAACTTCGTTTAATGCAGGAACAACTTCAGCTAGTGTTAACGCCAATACCACCATACAAAATTATTCACCTGCTACATATTGGAGTATTGGACTTGATAGTAAATTAGATTTACCAGTTAGTGGTTCTTCGACTGCACGTCGGGGTTATTTTTTAATAAGTGATTTTTACTCCGCTGCTGCTGAACAAGTTGATACTATTGTACCAGATTTGTATAGTGGTGCTACTCTCAGTTTAGTTGATAGTACACAGGTAGGTGGTGGCAGACCAAATAGATTGGGATATGAACTTTTTGGTTCTCCTTATGCTAGTGGTACAGTGGGTTCATTTTATTATGACCCTGCTGTAGGTAATAATCAATATCCTGTCACAGGTGGTAAAGATGTAACAACAAAGATATGTATGGGAACTGGTTCACAAAATAATTTTATGTCTACTGATGGATTAACACAAAAAGGATTTATACAAGTTAATATATCAGATTCAGGAAGTACTACTGCTATAACTGATGTTACACAGGATGACCCTGCTGTAGTAACTGCCAATTCACATGGTTTTAGTAATGGTGATAAGGTGGGTATAGTTGATGTAGTTGGAATGACGGAATTAAATGGAAATACATATATTGTCGCAAATAAAACAGCAAATACATTTGAATTAACTGGAGTAGATTCATCTGGTTATTCTGCTTATACTTCTGGAGGAATTGTAAGTTTAACTTGGGATAATTATTACCAAAACTGGGGTCAAAAAGAAAACATATTATGTTCTACTAAAGTTGTAGATGTACCTCAGGGTGGTAACGATTTAGCAACAAATCAACTCCGTTTAAGTGATACAACTGTAATTAACCCCTACAATAAAAACGAACAATATATTTTATTTTCTTATGGATTTACGTATTCTGCTGCTAATTATAAGATATTAACATTACAAGGTGGTAAAGCTGGTATAGGTGATGATGGTTTGGTTACTTTCAATGAAAATGTCACTACTGGAACTTCTGGACAACCTATAGGTCAAGAAACTCAACTTTCATACTTATATTTATCTCCTTATAAATATTGGATTAATCTAAATGTTAAAGGAGACCAGAATTATAAACCACGTGCCTATTCAGGAGTTGCCCTAGTTAATAATAACATGTCAGGAACTAGCACTTCACCATCAACTATAACTGGAACTACTTACAATGAGGCTACCTATACATGGAAAAATGGTTTAGTACAAACAAGGGGTAAATCTGCTACATCAGATAATGAGTGGAATTTTTTATTAGACCCTGAAGGTGGTACCGCTATAACTCTTAATAAAGATTGGGGTTATGGGATGTATGATACTGAGACTAAAAAAGGTGGTTATATAAGTTATTTAAGTCCTACGTTAGATTCTTACAATTACATGTCTATTGGAACCTTAATAACTGATGCAACTGTACAGGAAAATGGTAGTTTTAATTTAATGCTACGCCAACTACCAAGTGGTTATACTACCGAAATTAAACTTATAGGTGATGAATATGATTCTACAAATAAAGACCAGTATAAACCAACTTTTATATTTGAATATGGTGACGCCCCACCTTTTATTAATAATTTTAATGTTAAACCTGCTGTTGATTTATTAGAAAAAGATGTTAATTTATATGAACTAACTACTGAAAATTTAAATGCAGTTAAATTCAATTGGAGTATAGGTGATGATGATATATGGTATAAAATGATACATATAGATAAAGATGGATACATAGAAAATAAATATCAACATGCTAAATTATGGATTCCTTGTAATGAAGAACCACCAAATCTAACTACAGCCCCTGCTATTAATTGGTATAATAAAATAGATAATACTAGTGGTACTGCTACTGTGGGTGCTAACGTTAGAAGCTTTATTGATGGTATACAAGGTTATTCTCCACAAATAAGTGGTAATGCAGGAGGTACAGCTTCTATTAGAGTACCATACCGAACTCAAAAAACTATAACTGGAATTACAAAGGCTAATCCTGCCGTAGTAACTGCTACTTCGCATGGTTTTAGTAATGGTGATGAAGTAGATATAAGCGGTGTGGTTGGAATGACGCAAGTAAATGGAAATACATATACTGTCGCAAATAAAACAGCAAATACATTTGAATTATCTGGAATAGATTCAACTGGTTATTCTACTTATACTTCTGGAGGAATTGTATATTTAAACAATAGTAATAGTGCCTTTAATGGTTTATCTGAATTTACTTTTGTAGTGCATGTGACTTTTGACGCTAGTGAAAAAGGTAGTAATACGATAATATTAGGTCAAGGACTACCGGGAGCTGGAGTTCTACTAAAGAAAAACGCTAACGATTGTATAATTTTTGAACATGACCATGGTGTAGGTCCTGATTCTTGTACTGGTTCTAAAGTAGTTAATTGTGACGGAAAGACTCCATATGCAATTGCAGTCACTTATAAATACCAGAGTGAAGCAGGTCCAGATGTCCAATTGTTTGTTGATGGTACGTTAGATGCATATATAACAGACGCTCAATCTGCCCCTGACACAACTGACCATTTTGAATTGGGGTGGTATATTGCTACACTTCCTACCGGTTGGAATTATTTCCAAGGAAGGATTGAAGAATTTGTATTATGGGATAAACACTTTATAGTTACTGATAATGATGAATATATTTATAATACCGCAGATTTAACGGATTTAACATCGTCAAAAACAAATACATGGTCTGCAAGAATGTTTGCTTATGACTATCATAACATTAGAGGTAGTACATATAAAGAGGTAGCTTCTAGTAAAAATATTTCATGGAGGACTACGCCAGTATGAGTTTAGTATGGGAAGATAGTAATGACCCTTCTATTAGTAGTGTTAATACGGAAAAAACAGCAACACTTACTTTTGATGATGGAGATGTAAGAGCTATTTATATTGACTGGGGTGATGGTACTAGTAATAAAAAGAAAGAGGCTAATTATCAATGGGTAGAATTGACTGAACCAAAGTCAACTATTAGCGTATCACATACTTATAATAAAGTTGATACGTTTTATCCAGTAATACAAACTGTTAATTCTAAGGGGTTTGTTTCTAGATATTATAGTAGACCAGCTTCAAATACTGACTTAGTTCCATATAGTAGTAACTCAGCTATAGCTGGTGCTCAGATTAATGACATAGCACCTAGTGCAATTATGAAAATTGAAAATACTGAAAATAATTCAGGTATAGATAATTCTATATTGCGTGAACAAGGTGCTAAACAATTGTATATTGCTATAGCTCCTACACTAACTCGAACTGAGTTAACAGGAACTATAAAACAAGTAACACTCTCAGTTGAAGGTGTGACTCATATTAATTCATTAGTACAGAATTCTACTGATGACACAGAAGCTCAGTTTGGTTTAGGTTCTATGTCTAAACTACAAACTTTAGAGTTTGATATAGATTTTACAACCGCAGCTAACCAGTATGGTGTATACGATTTCTATGGCGAAGCAAATAGTAATACAGTAGGTTTATGGTCTCAAGTATTAAAGTTTACCTATGTGAGTTGTAAGGCTACAGGAACCACTGCGGCAGCTGTAGATACTGATTATACTACCAATGAAGTATTTAATAGATTAAAAATATTCTTGGTTACCAAAGCGGCCGATGGTAAATATTATCCTATTTCTTATGTTAGCGCTGGTTCACCGATAAAAATTGCTGATGACAGTACTAGATACAGTACTTTAGATATGGGACAAAGTAGGGCAGCAGCTTCTAATAAAACTATATCTAATTATAGATATGATAGTGGTAAAGGGTGGTTAAGCCCTATTAAGCAATGGGATTTAGAAACCATAGTAGGCACTACTAAGACCTTGGGTTCTGGAACTAAGCAAACTTCTTCTATAGTAACACAACATTACTCTTATTTAATCAATCCTATTGGGTTGAACAATGTAGCAGCACAAGCCTTATTTGGCTCAGGTGGCGCTAACATATATCCTTGGTATAACCCACCCATTGGAGGAGCTACTACTTCAGGTAATCTCAGAGAAGACTCAGTAGGGCTCGATGATTTTGGAAGGTTATATGACCAATATTATTGCACAAGAACTTCTGTGCAGGCTTCTTCTAACTCAGGTAGTTCGATTAATAGTAATCAACCAGAAGTATTTAGAATATCTCCTGCACCAGATTGGTCTACACCACAGAGTATAACTGAAACTCCCGTGAGTGACCATACCTCTGCTATGTTAAATAATGGTAGTGGTAATTCTTTTAAATTAAGTTCTGTTAATGCTGAAACTCAAAAGGATATTAAAAATGCAGACTCTTTAACGCAAGAAGCAGAATATTTATTATTAACGTTTGATAGTAAAACTAATAAAATATTTTTTAATGCTACTAATTATACAAACGGATTACAATCTGGTTTAGATGGTTATACTAACAATAGTGGTTTAAAGGTAGCAGGTGTTGAGTATTTACATATAGATGAAAGTGGTACTAAAAAACAAAATGCTTATTGGAAAAATGTAGACTTTGTTGATACTACAAAAATATATAGAGAAAAAAGAAATACTAGTACTAAAAAATATAATAGTTTCCATACTTCATTTGCTAAATCTGGTTTTATTAGTTTTGATATGCCAAATGATTGGTCTAACACTTCTATTAAAAAGTTATGTGGTGGTCAATACAATACAGCTAGTGGTACATTTGCTAATTGTGTGGCTGCTGGCCAAGATGATGTGCTAGTAACTGGTACTGCTACTAACGTGGCTGGTGTTTCTGGTTATGGTGATGGAATGGTTAAAGTAACTTTGTCTGCTGCTTCAGATAAAACTGCTATGCAAACTATTGGAACTGAGGATGATGTAGGTGCTTATAAGTATGCTTTTATAGTTAAAGCTGGTACTGCTTCTGGTTCTATGTGGTGGATAGCAAGTGGTGGTTCTAATGGTTGGGATGAAGATACAGGTAACGGTATAATATGCCTTCAGGTGGGTAATACTGGTACTTCAGCCAGTAATGCTCAACTAGTGATGCCTGCTGGTACTATTACTGGTAGTGTGAGAAGGATAAATATATATGATGTTGTAGATGGTACTCCGAAAGTATTTCAGGATGGAGGGGCAGGAGGGGGTGCTGGTGGTGCTGGTGCTTCTACTAATTGGAAATTGATGCCTGCTCAAAGTCAATATTATAAGATAGATAGTGGTGGTTCAGCTGCTAACGTATGGTTCCCTAATCAGTATAATTTAAGAAATGCTATATTTACAGGTTCTTCATGGGCAACAAATGATAAATATCTATTAAAAATAACTTTAAGTGGGCAAACAAACGCAGGCACAGTTGACCAACCATGTCCTGAATTATGGAATATATTTGATGCATCTAGCGCAGATACTACTATTATAAAATCCGTAGATGATTCAGCATATAATTTAAACTCGATACCTCTTACGAGTGATATTAGTATGAGACGAAGTGGTGTTTATTATAGGGCTATTACTAGAAAAGGTAAAACTTTTATAGCTAAGACTGGAGTAGGATTAGAACAAGTAGGTTTTAGTAGTAAGGCACTTGGTGATGAAAATAGTTCAACGGCATTTGAAGACCATGGTCCGGGGACTATGTATGGTTATTTACATAAGGTGAGGAAATTACAAGAAGAAGGAGCTCCTATATATTGGGATGAGAAACAAAAAGATGGTACTTTTATTAGGTTATGGGGAGTTATAGCTAACTTAAATGAGACACGTTCTTCAGGTGGTCCAAGAGCTACAATGTCTTATACTTGTAACATGATAGTAAAAGATATTGCCCTACTTGATACTACTGGTAAACTGATGACTGGTAGATTCTCATTGGGAGGGGTAGTTGATGAAAAAGATTATTCCTGAAATTAGGATTGAAGGTAAAGTAGTTCCTTTTACTAGGGGTGCTTATACTTCTACAGGTGGATTAACTGCTGCAACTTTAGAATTTACTATACCACGTACATATGGTGGGTTTAAAAAATTATGGAATAAGGAGGTAACATTTTACCCACATGAGTATGATAACAAACCTTTATTCAGAGGATATATAAAAAGATTAAAAGAAGATTTCAACCAAGTAACTATATATGCTCAGGATGTTATTGGTTATATGGTGTTAGGTGGAGATGAAGAAAAGGCTAAGGTTTCTTTAACTAATGATAGTAATATTGATGGTTTAACTATTGCTAATGCCATTAGAAAAGCTATAAAGTTAGCTAATCTTGATAGTAAAATAAAAACAGATTTTATAGGAGATACAAGTCCTTTAGTTTCTTCATCACAATCTATTATTAGAGGTACTAAGGGTGTAAAAGAAATTATCAAAGAACTACTGGGAAGGGCTGTAGATAACTCAGGAGACATACCTCGTACTAATATAATAAAAGTTTTTGATGATGGTAGTAGTTCTCAGTTGGCTATAGAGTTAGAATCAGATTTAGATACTGCTGAGATTAAACATGTATTTAGTGAGTATGCAAATATTAATAATCTTAGAATAGTAAATAAAAAAATTCCTACTATAATTATAGTAGAAGGAGATGGTGTTGTAGGGAAATTTGAACACGAGAGTGCAATAGAAGCTCTTGATAGAAACTACCTTGAAGTAAAAAATGACAACCTTAAATCACCAGCAGAGTGTAGAGATTTTGCACAGAAAGTATTCAGAGCTAATTTAAATACACAATATGAATATAGTATATCTTCACATGAAGGATTATATCTTGTTGAAAATGATGTTATTAGAGTAGAAACTGCTGACCCTAAGTTTAGTGGTAATTATAGAGTTCGTGGTAAAAAAATAGCGTTTGGTCCTAACTCATTTACAGTAGGATTAAATATAAATAAAAAACCCCCAACCTTAGTTGAGTTTATAGCACAACAAGATAATTAAGGAGTATTCATATTTGGTGGACCACGTGGGTTACCAACGACACCATCATCTCTTCCATATGTAGGACAATAGTCTCCTGCTATACCACTACCACCAGAAGTTTCTGTTCCGCCGGGATTCATTGTTCTAACTGGTACGGTACCTGCTGGCTGCATACCTCCGAACTCACCATCACCTACTTTAACTACAGAATCTATTCTACCTTCTGATGTCAGTCCTGCATCACGGCCCATTTTACGACCGTAACCTGTAATATCTTTTTCGAATTCCATATTTAATCTATGTAGAAGCTACAAAGACCTCCACATCAACAGCGTTTGAAGCTGGGTCTACTATTACCTTTACTAGATTTTCTAATGTAGGGAAAGTAGGGGCTGTAGAATCATCGTCTGCTATTGCTAAAAGTGCAGTAGGACCAAAAATGTGACTTTCAGCTGCTCCTAGATTTATTGTGAATACAGTGTTTGTTGTTACATATCCTACTTTTACTGCGTTGGTATCATCTTTATTGGTTATTCTAAGATATTTTACATCATCTACATCTAAGTCACCCGGTAAAACATTAACAGCACTAGCAAATTGAAGTACTGTAGTGTCAACGCCAGCAGGACATGTCACTATTCTTTTTAATAATTCTGTAACATTAGTTATTGTTCTGTAATTTACAGCTCCATTGTCACTACCGTTTATATTTATTTCTTCTTTAACTGTTAGAGTTAATGTTGCTGGGGTTATACTCGTTGCCATATTTCATCCTAAATTTCACATTTATCACCAACACAAGCATACTCAGATTTACCTTGAGTATTGTCTTGAGTCTCGTATTGGGACAATTGCTTATAATCAATTACGGGCTGAGCCTTTATAAGCCTTTCGTAGGTTCTGTGGTCAATTTCCTCATATGGAGCTAATTCATACTTTCCGCCCGAGTATGGCAGAAAAGACACTCCATTTATTATATCCCAGTTTTGGTACACCCAATTACCTACCTCAAACCATTCATCATCTCTAACATATACAGTCATACTAGCATTGTGTTCACACCAATTATGTTGTAGGTTCTTATAATGTTTCAACTGGTCTAGTGCTGTTACATCACTTCTAGTTATACACCCGTCAGGTGATTTGACTGGAAATTCTAATACCCATGTACTAGCATCTTCCTTAGTTTGACCATTTTCTGGACTACATTTTACACCAGAATCTTTCATTAAATTAAATAATGGGTCACGAGCTGCTATTCTGTAACGACGGATGTAGTATTGAGAATATCTAGGGTGAACTCCAGACGCTGAGTCTACAAGCTGTGAAACTGTGCCCGATGGCTTTACACAAGTAGTTGCTGCTGGCATTTTAGTTCCTAATATACCTGATGCTTTGCGAGATATACGCAAAACACGGCTTTTAAGGGCTTTTAAAGCCTCCGATGTCAATATGGAAGGGTTATCCATCTGACCAGTTAAACTAACGCCTAGAAGCGCTTCTACGTCACAATTCTTTTTCCACTCTTTTCTGAGGTATGGAAAATCTGTGAACGAACTTTGTATAACACCAAGCCATGTTGCAGTCTCCACCTTGTCTAACAACGTATCAAGGTTATCGTCTTCTCTTACTACTACTTCCGAAAGGTTACAAAATTGCATATCTCGTAACATTATTTCTCCACAAGGATTTGTACCTTGTATGAGTGGAGCGTAACGACGTGCAGGTGCTTTAGTTTGAGCTGAAGAAAGGTTAAATATACCTCTTTCTCCAGTACCTGATTTAGCTAATGCACCCCACTCTATAAGGAAATCAGCCGCTGAGGGCTTCTCTCTATAAATTGCACTATTATTAGCCATTGCCCTCTTAATAGGGAAAGGCCATTCTTTAGCATGTCTCATTTCTTTATCAGTTAAATCACTCAAAGATATCTGGGAGCTACGTCTTACACCCCCTACTACAACTATCTCTGCTATCTGGTTACAGATGTCATGAGCTTCTAATGTAGTTATCTTTCTACCTTGAGCGTTATGCATTGTTTCACGGATGAAATCGTGTAGTTTTACTAATGGTGCAGGACCAGACGCACGACCACCCATAGTCATAAGCCTAGCTCCTTCTCCTCTTATTTGAGAATAATCAAAATAAACATTCTGTCCTTTATATAAACTTCCCATTAATGTTTTCACTGAATCAGCCCATCCTGCTTTTGAATCATCAATAATGACTTTAGCATTACCTTGTGCTGATTTGATAGTTGGTACTTCAGGTAACTTAGATACTTCCTCTTCTTCAACTGAGAAACCAAAACCAGTTCCACACATTAAAACATATAAACATTCTGCAAATGCATCAACTGAGTTAATTTTCGCAAAGGAGCAATTGTAAATACAAGTGTTGTCTGCTTTAGCTGCTGGGCCTGCTGCCCATAAAAATCTCATAGATGGCATTACTGCGAACTCCATCATATATTTTCTTATCTTGTTAATAGTTTTATCAGGTATATCTGGTCTTTCTGAAATTATAAAACCAATAAATCTTTCTATTGTTTCAGGCCAATCTTCTCGCCTGTTATCTTCTTCTAGCCAACGTGAATACGTTCTTTTATAAATAAATTCTGCTACTTCGTTTTTAAACATTCTACCACTCCAATTGCGGTTCATTACTATAGTTTACGCTACTATAAAAGCCTTTTTCTAATTTTTAAAATCTGTCAATACGCGCCGTGCGCAAGTGCAATTCTTTTTAGAATCACACTTACAACGACTTAGTGAAGTTAATAAACTCACACCTTTACAAATAAACCTTTGTCATCGAAATATCCATGACAACCGTTCTTTATATAAATTTCCTTACCTTTGTGGTCAGGATGGGATGTTTTAGATTCATGAACTGCATATAATTTAGCCCAATAAGCTGAATCCTTTACTTCCTCTTTTACTTTTTCTTCTTTTACTTCTTTCTTAGGCTCAGCCTTTTTTGTTTCTTTAGTTTTTTTAGCCATTATTATTCCACCTTTCTTAATCTACCACCAATCATCATTCTTTTTGGTTCTTTTGGTAGTTCTTCTTTGACTTCTTCTTTGACTTCTTCTTTAACATCTTCTTTCTTAGCTGCTTTTTTAGCCATACTTACTCACCGTCCTCTTCAATCTTAGCGAATTGTTCACCAATAATTGTACTCTTGACCATTTCGGTCTCAGCCCAAGGAACTATAGTGTCCTTTAGACCTGTAATGGAATCGGTTACACCGTTCCATGCGTATCCTGCTATCGTGTTAGGGTCGTCCCCTTCCTTGATATCTGCGTTCGGGACAACAGTGTCCCAATATCCGGAAAGTCCATTAGGGGTACAAACAGTTCTAAATCCTACACATACACCAGTTGGGTCTACATTAGGGTAGACTTCGTAGCGTGCTACGTAGACATCTGCTTGACATCCTGCGTTTCCGGAAACCTTTATAGTTAATATGCTTGCCATAATATTTCACCTTTTTTTGTCTTCGCCAATATTATTTCTTACGTTTATATTTGCGTTTCGTTGCTTTCTTTTTACCTTTAGATTTGACTTTCTTTGGGAGTTTGGAGCCTTTAGGCGTCTCCTTTTCCCATTTCTTCGCCATCTTTGGTTTGTTCTTGTACATCCAAGCTCTCTGCTTCTGACTCTTGAAGGGCATCTTCTGATTCCTTTTGTAGTTTTTCTATATAAGCTTGCCAATCATGAACTAACTCTTGTTCTTCCATGAATGTATTGACAATCTCTGCATTTTTTTGTAATGCTTCTTGCATTTGCATTGCTTGTTGTTCTGTCGCAGATAGTCTTTCACCCAATTGTCTGGTTTGTCCGACTAACCAATTCAAGTTCTCACTTGTTTGAGCAGGTCCTTGACTTCTATCAAAATCCTTAACCCAAGCTTCGACATCGTTCATACGTTTCTCTAGTCTTTTTAATGTTGCCATTTTTCTTTACTCCTATGCACAGCTACATTTGTCTGTACATATTTTCATTTGTATTAACTTATCCTTTGAATACCTATTTAAAGCTTTCTCTCTCATATTTTGTATGATATGACCAGCTTTCTTAGGGTCATCAGTATACCAACCCCAGTCTCGACCGGGCTCGTTATAGATACTTTCAAATACAAAGTGAATGTCAGGGTTGGAGTATCCTGCGTTGATTAACTCCATACCAATTATTTTATTTTCTTCGTGGCTGCTATGTCCACGCTCTATATTACGCTCTATAAGCTCTGTTATGCACCCCCTTAAGGGCATTATATAGTCATTCACTATAGAGCCACTGTGCTTAGTAGAGCTTATTGCTGTATTATTTATCTTATCTAAGAGCTTATTAATGCTTAGAGATACATTATGCTTTATACCTTGTTCGTTACACATAAACTCCACAAAGTTTCTAAAAGCCTTTTTACTCTTAGTTGATTCAAACTCCTCAGTTCGAGGTCCATCCATAGCCATTGCGTACAATTCTTCTATAGATAGTTTCATTATTTCTTCTACACTAAACTGTGTACACCATACACCTGTGGGAGTTCCCTCAATTTTAGATATGTATTGTGTGTTAGGTATCCTTCTTAAGCATGCAACGCTGTTGTTGATACAAGCTTGGTCTAATGTTTTAAGTTTATAGGTTTCTTTTAAGTATGTTAAGTAATTTCTTAACATGTCTCTTTTCATAGTATCCAATAAGTCCACGTGGGAGAACAGGTCTATATTCATTTGAAAACCCTTCCCCCCTGTAAGATATATCCTTGGGATTATCTCTCTCGGCTTGCAGTATTGTCTTATAAATTTTCTTACGTCTCTTAGGCATTTGTTTACATCCTTTTCATCATCAAAGTCAAACCATATAGTATTTAACACTGCTGAATCATAATTTGTTTTTCCTTCTGTTCTATCTGTAGTATCGTCAAAAACAAATACACTAGTATAACAGTTCTTTTTACCATTGAATTCAGCTATCTTATCTTCTAGCTGTTCAACGTTATAGCATCTAGCTATTCTGGCTGGGATTCCGAATTCTCTGAAGTACATGGTTCAAGTATCTCTATTGTTTGGCACCAATCTTTAGGTATCGCAAGGATATCTATACCATCGGTGTCAGACCAATGCTGTAGTAGTATTAAAGCTTTTGGGTCATCTATTATTATTTCACCAATGGTCTCACAAACTGCTAAATGTTTTTCTGGATTTTTAGCATTGATAGTGTGAACTTTAATTTGTTGAGCTGCGTCTAACCAAGTTACCTTAGCTAAAGGTCCTACTGCACCTATTCCTGCGTGATGGCCCATTTTTTATAATCCTCAAATAATCCTGCAACAATATTTAAATCAATATCATGTTGATAATATTTTGCATTAGGTGGTGTTTCGGATACCATTACAGGGTTGTATGGTTTTTCAAACAATACTCTGTCGTATGGTATCTGGTTATCTGCTAACCATTCTTTGGTGGCCATAACCCAATCTAACGAGTTAGGTCTTTTACACCATATAGTTATTTGATGGTCATTCTTTTTTAACCACAACATAAAATCTTTGACATTAGCCAAAGGGCGTGCTCTTTCTACTTCAATGTAGTCTTTACATGGAGTACAAATTACTCCATCCATTCCAAATACTAGATTCATTTCAATTCCTCATTTATTTTAGATACCCAGTCAATCCATTTCTTACCTATAACTTCCCAGCTATAGTATTTTTTAGCATGTAATCTACCTGCCTTTCCTGCTGCTATTCTTTTATCTGGGTTATTAAAATAATAGTCAAGCGCTTCACATATAGCATTTTCCGAGGCTATGGCTCGTTGTGGGGCTGCTCTTGCAGGTGTGTCCCACCACATATCTTTATAAGGTATTAATATACCTCTTTCGCAAATGTCTGATTCTTCTAAGTAATCTCTCCCATTAGGACCAGCATCATTTTGCTGACCACCTAAAGGAAACATAGGTACTTCTTCATTCTCAGCATCTTCACTTTTAACTAGTTCGTATCCTGTAGTATAGTTAGTTACACATATAGGAACTCCACATGACATAGCTTCTAACGTAGGTATACCAAATCCTTCACCGGCAGTAGGTAAAACAAATACATCCATACAATTATATAAATTAGCCATATCTTCCTCAGTGATTGCTTGTCCCATATCTAAAGTACCCATGAGAGGAGGTAGTAGGTATTCTTCCAAACCATATTGTGCAGCAAAGTCTGGGAATTTCCACCCCATAGCATCATTCCAATCCATATGTAATATTAATTTAGTTTCATCAGATGTTAGTTTGTTCTTCTGTACAAACTGAGCATATCCTTTTATTAACCGAGGTATATTTTTTCTATGTTGGTTTCTTGCTACACAACCTACTATAAATGCATTAGGTTTATCCATATCTTTACCATACTTAGGTTTCATTATAGGTTTAAATAATTTAGTATCTACTCCATGAGGGATGTAAGTTGTATCATAACCAAAATCTTTCTTTAAACCTTGTTGACCGTACTTAGACATAGCTACACCATAATCTATAGACTTCAACTGGTCACCCCATGCTGGTATGGATGGTTCTCCATCATAAGGAATAATACAAGCTAACTTCCATGGAGGACCTCTAGCCATATCTTTATATGCTCTATTTAAGAGTTCTGTTCTTTCTTTTCTACTCAATATAACACCTTTATCATTGTACATTGGTAGTTGTACATGAGTCGGGTTTTTAGCATCAGTCATGTGTTTAAACATTTGAAAGTCTAAATGTCCTAAAATTAAATCTGGTCTAAAACCTTTTATCCATTGTGGGAAAGATTTTTCTCCAAATTTTTCTTGACCCGGAGCTATGATTGGTAAATTTTCAAATGTAACTACTTTCTCAGTTTGTCCTAAAGGCCAAGGAGTTTGCCATTTACTATGTACTGGGTTTTGACATCCCCCATATCCTATATGGTGACCTTCATTATGTAATATAGCTGCTATATTTTTAGTGTTGGTTCCAAACCCTGTTGGTGCCCATGGGCTATCAGACACTGGCATTATTCTCAACTTACCTTTTTTGGGTGTATCAAAGTCCATGTCTCCTAATCTTTTACCTACTGTATTCTCGTTATTACTTGCGAAATCCATATGTACCTCTCTGTTTTATTGCTTTATAGCTATAATATCTTTTTTATTAACAATAACGGTACCCTTTTCACCGGTTAGATAGACAAAATTATCATCATCATTCGTTATCATTCCTCTTCCTACTTTCGTTCTTTCTTCTTCTCGCCAAACCACTTTGACTTCTGCGTCTGTCAAAAATGCAGACAAAGGTTTACTTTCTTTTTCATCCATTATATCACTTCCCCCGAAGGGTAGGAGCAGCAAACGTGCTGTCCTTATTATTTATTACACTCCATAGTATTTAAAGATTTGCCCTAATATATGATATTACTTCTCTGAACTTATCCTCATCGTACTTACTTCTCCCCACGTTAGATATACGAGAACATATTACAATATTATCTTTAGTATAATCTTCTCCGCACTTAATTCTATCTACACTGAGAGCGAGTGGGTGCCAAGATACGTTAGTCCATTCTGGGTCCAATGGTATATCTAACCAATAACATTTACCACCTTGTTTATTATAGAAAATATCTTCTAAATCCTCTGCATCAAAGTCTACCTTTTTAGGTATATAATTGGGTTTTAATTTCTTTTGCCCTGCATAACCTTTAGGACCATAGTCAGCACTCTTCTTGACATTATAATATAATCTTCCAAATGGGTTACTATATTTTCTTGCTCCCATTATACCCACTCCGCTAATGTTTGTTGACTTTTATCCAAGAGGGTAATAGGTGGTTTCTTTTTAACCTTATCCTTTAGATTAAATTTTATCAATAGATTACTGATAGTATCCCAGTAATATGTTATGTCTATTTCTTCTATGGATGTAATAGTTTCTTTAAGTTTATATCCTTCCTTAGTCTTAGCATAAAAGTAAGTAGTACCAACTGAGGGGTCTATACCTATTTCTTTGCCTAGGTTAGATAATGTTACCGTCAAATCAGTATCTGATTTATATTCATCATACCCTCGGTTCATGCTTCTACGCATAATAAAGTCGTCTAACACATACTCATCAAGATTATATAACTTATCGACAAAAGAACTTGTAACGGTGTTATTTAACCGAGCGTCAGATAATTTATCTAACACCTTATTATAGAATTTAGAGCGGCTCTTTGATTTAAATGTGCTTCCATGCTTCGTAACACTACCATCCAAGTTACGCAATATATAATTACCAACTTGAATCCATACACCCTCATCATACTCATCCTTATCCATATCGATATGAACTGATTCACATTGACCGTTGAGTTTATATTCTAATAATTTACGCAATCTATTAGTTAACCATTGTTCGTCAACATCCACATTAGTATTAATCCCATCTGTATGTACATATACCACAGCATCTTCTCCATATCTGCCACGGATGATATCGACGGCCGAAAGGATGAGGAACCGCGCCATCGCGGTGATAGTAATACCCACAGCCATATCACCGTAAGTAATGTAAGGATTAGCGTTTGCACCATAGAAAGTATTCACCATTATTTTAAGAGCATCGGACTTACTCTTGTCCTCTTTAGTCTTACCAGCCTTATAAGGTTTTCGCATCTCTTTAAATGTAGAACACATATTATACAAACAACTATTCTCAGTTCTGTCAATTTTCACCATCAACCTTTTGTTAACTTTATTATCAGGAACATAGAGGATTCCATCCTTAAACTCTATATCTGGGGTATACTCATCATAGCCCACAATTCTAGTCGTATCAGGCCCTAAGTTGAGAGCCATCGCTATAGAGGGGTAATACGAACTAAAATCTATTTTAAAGTTCTTAGCTTCAAAGCCCGGTCTATACAATTGAATGTGTGCAGCTTGGTAGTTGCCCTTATCAAATCTAAAAATTTGACTATGTCGCTCTTTGTTTCTATCAAGCGCTACTATGCCCTGCTCAAATAGAGCCCTGCCCTGTAGAATTTTCGTAATGTAGCTACTGGGGGCGTTTATATAGGTCGCTAAGGGGACACAGAGAACCTCTGCTACGTATTGTATTTGTGGAAAGTAGTGGTTATACATAAACATTGTGCAGTCCACATCAGACAGAACGTAGTCTTCGATTTCTTGTAGCGAGTAGTCCATTAGGGTTTTGCTACCGAAGTCGAGCTCAATTGGATTGAGCCCAAATGCTTGAGATACCTGCTTTAGACCACGAGGCAAGCCTGACAAAGAATAGTCCAGTCGTGCCCAGCGAAGGAGGTCGAGTATAACTCGGCCACCAGCTGCCATCTTTAATTCACGTTGGTCCTTAGGGTCTTCATAGCCCCAGCTAGACCCATCTCGGTTGAGATGTTTTTTATATTGGGTTTCGTTTATATGATTATACCGAACTCTGTGTAGTATTTGTGGAATATCATAACCCACAAGATTCCACCCCGCAATAATATCAGGGTCATAGTCTTGTACAAAATTTGCGAAGTCCCATAACAGTTGTTTATCATCTTGATTCTCATTATCCCATAGGAAGACTTTGCGCTCTCCGGTGGAACAGACAATGCCGATTGCTACGACAGGATATTTCTCTCCAAAAGGAAAGGTCCCATCGGGGGAGTGTGTTTCTATATCAAACACAAGGCATTTAACTTCTTTGTCGTTAGGGTAATCAGCAAAGAACTTAGGATGTTCTATGCATAACCTTTCGAGTAAAGTTTCTCTTCCACCATCAAAGAGTGCGTGAGTAGGAATATGGTCCCTACCCGGTGTATATTCGTGCTTCTTTAGGTTGACAGTTTTATCAGAGCCTATAAGCTTCTTAGTCTCCCCTAAGTCATCCTCAGTATAGAAGTATGGTGTAAACGGAGACTTAACAGCCTCAGCTTGACCATTCCTATACATCTTGACCATCAAAGAATTATCTTTAAGGTTTATTGTGCGTTTGTTTATACTAGCAATAAGGGGAACTTTCATTCCACCCTCTTGATTTCATCTTCTTTTTTTATTTCCCACATCTTAATAAGAGAGTTAGCATCTTGTATAGCTTTACCCCATGCTCGATGTATTCGTGCAGCTGTATCATCGTCTCCTTTTATCTCAGGTTCTAAATGAGCTGACATATCATAGTGGTAATCACTACACAATTTTAACATTTCAATCCACTGCTGTCTTTCGTCATCTGTGTTGACTGTGAGTTTTTTAATATCTACAGTCATTAGTTCTCCTGATGGTAAGCTTCCATGTCTTCCTTAGACATTCTATTAAATAATTTATCCATATTATTTACCATCAACTCGGATAACTTTATATTATATACGTCACACAATCGTGTAAGATACCATAAAACGTCACCTAGTTCATCTATGATTAACTCTGTATTGTCTATTCTATCTCTTATCTCTTTTTTAAATGCTCCACCAACTTCACCGGCTTCATTCATTAAACCTATCATTAGGTATTCTTTTTCTCTACGTTTAGGATACTTCGCAGTTTTGCGAGTAAAATCCGTGTAGGTAGTTTCTATTCCTTTTACCATATGTTTAACTCCTCTGGTATTTTTGAGAGAATATTCTTTCTCTCAGTAGGGAGATAGCGGTATACTAAGTCTGCCTTTTGGTCGCTTTGTATGACCCACGGTTTAACTATAATTAAATCGTTCTCTCTACACCACATTCTTTTCTTCAGTTTACCACCGATTCTAATCATGCGGGTTTTATTATCAGCACAGAGGGCTCTCATTCTAGAGCCACCTGTCATCTCAACTACAACAGCGAACATCTCATCTCGCTTAGGTAGTCTACTTCTTTTGAAAGTGTTCGTAGACTGTTTGGACTTCTTCGTCATTGTAATCTCCTTCTGCGTTTAATAGAAAAGACTCATAGTCTTTAATCTTTGCATCTTTTGCGGTCTTGAATATTTTGTCATAATCTGCTGACTCTACTTCTACCGCACTCTTTGCTCTCTCACCCAGTTCAATATTGTTCCCAGTAAACGGGTCAACAATCTTAATACTGCTACAATTGCTCCTAATGTATTCATCAGATACTTCAGACCAATTCTCTCTAACAAACTCTTTTGTTTCTTCAATTAAATCACTCCAATTTATTTTTGATACTGGTTCATTGATAAGAGGACTCTTGAAATATAAAGTTCTCTTACCATCATCTTCACTTTCTAAGAAACCAGTCATTAACAATCCTGTTATTACTGGTCTCAGTTTGGTAAAGGGTAAACCTGCTGCTTTTGCAGCTTTTTTCATCTCTCCTTCAGACATCTTGACAGTGTCACTATCAGCGAAACCAAACTTATCTAACCTTGTGTCTGGAAATAATTTCAATATGTCAGTTCCATGACTTGGCATATGTAAACACTCTTCAACAAATGAGTTGAGATATATTCTCAGTCCAAGCCAGTTGTGTTTGGGTGACACTAAACCATAGGTTACACCATCTTTCTCTACTTTAGTTATTTCATTAGGATAAAATCTAGCTATTGCGTTGATTAACCTTAATAAATATTGAACCTTTGAACGAGATACGGGAAAGGCTGATGGTATAGCATCAAATAAGAATGGTGCACATGGGTTTTTTAACTCAGTTGCATCATCATCATCCCTTTCTCTAATAGCATCAAGAATATGTTCTTTCAACCCTTCTATTTCTTCATCACTCATAGAAGACATAGTTGTCTTTGGTAATGCTGAGTGCATTAGTTTATGTTTCAAGACTAGTTCTGTCTGCTTAACAGTTGGGTTAGTATGCATTATCATACATCTACGTTCTAACTCTGCATCAAACATAGCTGAACCTTTGTCGTTCTCTACTGCAACTGCCATCAAAACATATTTAGGTTCTAACCATTGTGTGACTGAAGCTTTGATTGTTACATCTGTTTTCTTTCTGGTAGCTGTCCTACCGTCTGCCCAAGTCTTAATTATTTCCATTACACCCTCAGGTATCTTCTGTGCCTCCGGTATAGCTACAAATCTAGCATTGTTAATGGCTTCTTCATCATACCATATAGCTGTCTCAGACATATGTTCAACAGTATATATGTATTTATCAGGTAATAAGTTACCTATCGCTTCCATCAACACAGTCTTACCTGTTCCACTATATGCTTTGATACAGAAATTAGTATCAGATAGTAAATAAGATAGGCTAGTAGTTAATGCTAATGCATCTTCTCCCAATATAGGAAATAATGTTCCATCCTTCTTTTTTGCGTTGTGGAAATACCTCAACAAATCATATATTTCAAGTCTTTTCATAATGTTCCTCTTCTTTTCTTAGTCTTTTCCAAAGAAAATATGCAAGGGCTACAATAGGCCCATCTAATATAAATATTATTGTTAAATAGTCTATTAAATCCATACTTCCCTCGCATTTACTAGATTGAGTATGTTGTGTTCACATAACTTGACTGCATACTTTTTAAGTTCCTTTTCTTCGATAGCTGGAAACCTATCCTTTAATAATAAAAATAAATCTATCATTGTAATTGGTTGTCCGTCTTTGTCCTTTAGGAATTCAGCTACCTCTTCTGGTATAACCCATCTATATTTTTGTTCCTCACTGTTGGTTAAGTTAGGTCTAAACTTTTCCTCTACAAACATTTCATTGTCAGTTTTCTTTACAATATATCCATTAGTTTCTCTACCGAACGTAGTTGTAACCTTACCTTTCTCAAATTCAAAAACGAGGTCAGTAGGGTTTATTCCCTCTTCAATAAGCTGAGAGAATATTTTCTGGCACTCAGTATGAGAAGCGATAGTAAGTGTTAGGTGCTTCACTTCTTTCATTTCACTGATATATATTCCGTAAGTAAATTCATTAATCTTAGGTGTTCCATTCTTACAGAAGACACATTCTGCTTCTTTTGCCCAACACTTATTGCGTTTCTTTGTAGTAGGATTCCAATGTTTAACTCTATGTATAGGGGCTATAAAGGCAAACTGTCCCAAAGCTTTCATTGAGTCTAATAACCACACTCTCGAACTTCGGGGCGATTGTATCCAATCTTTGTATTCACTCATTCTATTTCTACTTTCTTAGCTGATGTCTTTTCTTTCTTTTCGATGGTCATATCGAGAATACCATTGACCATAGTTGCTTTGACTGACTCTGGGTCTACTTCATAATTGAATGTTCTATCCCATGAAAAGTTCTTTCTATCAGACTTAGCGTTGATTGTAACAGTTCTGTTACTAACTTCTATATCAACTTGGTCTTTATCTACTCCAGCTAACTCAGCTGTAATAGTTATAGTTCCATTCTCTTCGTTCATTTGAACATCGTTTCTATGTTGGTAACGTGGTGTGTTAGGAACCATCTCAATTTGGTCGAGTAAGTCCTGCCACATTTCCATCATATCTCTAGTTCTTCTGTCCCACATACTCAGTCCTCCACTGTTGGGGTTGATGTTCCATCAGTTCTCTTCATTAATCTGAAGTATGGTTTGTTGGAACCTTCTTTCCAATAGGTGTTTCTGAACATAACGTATTCGTCTCCTCCCTCAGATTTACCTGAGTAGTATACGTTTCCGTTCTTATCTGTGTTCCGGAACAATCCGGCTTGTAGTTCTAAGCTAGTTTTTTCTGCCATATTTCTTTCCTCCTTTTTTATCCATGCATGTTGGTTGAGGATTGCATAGGTATCCCCTTGACAT
>CEUO01024086.1_pt1 | contig 31896 bp, 27 predicted proteins | sample 531391 | NCBI WGS metagenome assembly CEUO01 (sample SAMEA2622799, study PRJEB7988) | marine metagenome | isolation source: saline water (ENVO:00002010), including
GCCGAACTTTGAGGCCAAATTGGAATGTTACTATTATTAATCAAACAATAACAAACCAACCTGACTTAAAGTCCAGCATATTTAGTTACTTAAATAAATAAGATAAACACTATAGCGCACTATTTCAAGGTGTTTCCGCTTAAGTAACTGATAATCAGTCTATTGAACAACTTCAGCTTTAATAATCTCGTCATATTTAGCTTTTAGCTCGTTGTGAGCGTGTATGTCTACTACTTTGTAAGCGACATTTTTACAAGCTTTTAGTGATCCAGTAGCTTCATCTAGCTTGTCAAAGAAGATTTTATGACAGGCAATTGGTATATGCACTGGACTTAGCAATACATCTTTACGAAATTGCTTGTCTTCTTTAGCTAATTGTACTGTTGCTTTAGCTAATTCTGTAATTGATTTAAATAAACTCATTGTAATATGGGTATTAACCTGCTATAATAGTTAAGCAGCATAGATGCGCGCAGGTATTACGCAAAAATGCTACGATAGTCCAATACAAGTTACACGGGTGTGTAAAAGTTTGTGACATGGTAGGGGCTACTTAACATAAAGCATACCTCCCTCACAACAAAAAATAATTTTTTTATAGTATATTTGCATTATGTCAAAGAATCCGTATGTAAATAACCCTAATGCTAGTGGTGCTGCAGAAGCAGAGGAAACAAAGAAGTGGCACGAGTATACTATTAAGGAAACTATAGAAGGACTTAATAATGTTATAGCACAAACACAGGAAGATGTTAAGTTTCGTGGTGTAAGCGGTATATTAAGAGATTTTGCTGGGCAACGTGGTGTACCCGTAAATGCATCACAGTTTGTTATGGATATATTGGGTGGTGAAGGTGGTATTACTGAAAAGAGTTTAAATAAAGATGATATAGATGCTTTGTATAATATTATCACAGACAGAAATCTATCTAATAAGATTGGTTATAATGATTACAATACACAGGGTGCTACACATGTTGGTAAATCAAGTATAATGACAAAGCTTACTAATCCCTATGATAGAATGAAAACGTTATTAGGTCAAGCAAGCGTGAAAGAAGTAGAGGGGGGTTATTTAATTACTGATCAATTTAATTATAATTACTTTGATCCAGAAAAAGCAAATGATGCAGGTACCTACAATTACCTTAGACACAATGTAGCAGAAAAATACGGATCGAGAGAAGGAGAAGGAAGTAAAGTTAAAATATTCATACCTTATAGAAAAGGATAATAAAATAATAAAATGGCAAGACAAAATTTTTACGAAAGTCAATTACAAAAAGGCAATCCTTATGGAACGCCAGTGGCACAAATGTCACGACCTATGCAGCGATTTAATGAATTATCGGGCAGAGACTATTTTTCTCAAATGGAAAACACAATGCCATCAAGGGTAGATGGTAGAGTTGGTGAGGAAGAAGAAGAAGGAGAAGTTAGAGATCCTAACAGACCTGTTACAAGACCTAGACCTAGACCTGTAAGTATGGCTGCAAGAGAGCCACAGGTTTCTGGAGGTTTTGTACAACCACAAATGAATCCTCCTATGAATGCAGCTTTTAATATGCCTGCAGTAAATCCATATATGATGCAACAAACATACATGAATCCTTATATGAATATGTTTGGACAGCCTATGCAACCACTACAAGACATGGGCCAGAACCGATTAGCTTTCGCTAACAGACTATTAATGAGATAATAAAATCTTTGATTTTAGTATTGAAAAAATTCGAGGCCTTGCGGCCTCTTTTTTTTATATTTGTATTATGCTATTAGACAAATTATATTCAGAAGACGGGGAGATCTGGGTTTTTGATGACAACCTATATCTACTAAAAAAATATTTTAATAAACTTGAAGACTTGTTTGACAATGAAAGTCACCTTATAAATCAATGTAAGGCGATGGAGTTTTATGTCAAAAAAGACAAGATAAGTTATGTAAAAAATCCAAATCATATAGTAATTGAAGGTCCTGAAAATTCTATTATACAACCTAACGGAAGACCGTGGGTTTGGTTATATGAGCTTCATTTAGAGTATTGTGGCAAATAATTACTATTTTTGCATTGAGTATGTATTTAATTAAGTTAAATAGACAGGGGGACATATTCAAAGATGATGATGGAGTAACGGGGGTTCCAGAGTTTATGAAGGTCCTCAAAGCTGACAAGCTTGGCTCTACTGCAATGAAGTGGGTAGCACTTGTATGTGACTACGATAGTCCTTATAGACACTTTGTTGAAGATGAGAGAAAGAAAGCTGTAAGCAGAGACCTTTACAATAAGTATGAATGGTACGGTGCTAAAAGACCAGAGATACTTGCAGCGATGGATAAATATAAGCAATTACAGTTTGATCCGTTGGATGAACAGCTTATAGCCTTTAACACAAAGATTAGTCAATTCACTACTTATATGAACAATATGAGTATTAACGAAGAGACTGCTGAAGGATTGCAGAAAATAATGATTGGTATTGAAAAAATATACAAGACAAGACAAACATTAGTTGATGCAATTGACAGAAGGGGAGAAAGGCAAAAAATAGCAGGCGACAAAAAGTTGTCGTTTTTAGAAAATAAAAAAGAAATAACTGAAAATATTAAGTAATGGCAAAGTTAAAGGGTAAACAAAAGAAATTAGACAAAAATAATAATGGGCGTATAGACGCACAAGATTTTAAAATGCTAAGGGGCAGCAAAATGTATGGCGGAGGTAAAATGAAAAAAATGAAAGCTGGTGGCCGCCTACGCCAGCATCGTTAATATTTAATTTAAAATAATTAGACATGTTTAGAAGACTTAGACGTAGAAAGAGACGTCTCGCTCGTGGCCTAGGAGCCACTAAGTTAGCAAGAGCTGCCCGTAGAGGTTCAGGTGCTGCTAGAAAATCATTAAGAGGTGCAGTGAGTGCAGCCGCAAGAAGAACTCGTAAACCAGCTCGTGGTGCTAAATCTGTAGCAAAAAAACTTACCAGAGGTGTTTTAGGTGCAGTTAGAGGTACTGCAGGCAAAATGGTTAAAAAACCATTAAGAAGACCAGGTAGAGGTGTTGCAGGCTTAATGCGTGGAACAAGAAATTTGGCTGGTAAAGGTATAAGTGCTGCTGCTAAAAAAGCTCGTGCTGCTCGCGCCACTGGTAAAGCAGCAACACGTAGAGCTAAAAGTGCAATGAGTAGACTTAAAAAGAAAACAAGAAGAGGTGTATTTGGCGCTTTGAAAGGCTTAAGAGGTCGTTTTGATGCTGGTGGACGTTACGAGCAAAAAATGATGATGGGCGGAAGAATGACTGCTGCTGATAAAGATTTTATGGGCGGAGGTATGATGAAAAATTCATACAAACACGGTGGTATGAAAAAAGATACATACAGACACGGTGGTAAAATGAAGATGCCTGGTGGCGGTAAAATGACATATCCAGGTGGAGGTCATATGAAAAAACCTAAATCAGGTGGTAGCTATCGTCAACTAGACTAATGTCTAAAGATAAAAAGCCCGATTTACAAAACCTTAAGTATAGATTTAATAAACTATATAAACAAGGTAATTGGAAAAAGGCAAAAGAAGTTAGTGAGTATGCTAAGTCTATACACGGTGTTGATATAGATGAAGCATACCACTCTAACTTAGAACAAAAAGAGGATTATAAAGATCCTTATAAAATTGGTAGGACAAGAAAAATAAAATATGGCTAGAGCAAAAAAAGATCCACAAAGGTATAGACCTGTTCCTAACAATGGTCATCCTGATCTTAGCCCTGACTCTGTAGCCTACCAAGAATATTGGGAACAAGAACTTGATAGATGTATCAACGGATTTAAACCCAAAGGAATGAAAAAAATTTCAGGTAAATATTATTTTTACTTGAATTATTATAAGATACTAGGAAACGATGGTACAACTGGATCTCGTAAAACTTTAATTAGTCCTTGGTATCGTCAAATGGATCATGAGTATTTTGATACGTTTGAACAATGTAAAAAAAATGGAACAGGAATGATTGTGATTAAAGCTCGTGATAAGGGCTTTAGTTATATGAACTCTGGAATGATTGCACACGAGTATACATTCTTTCCATTTAATGATGTAGGTATAGCAGCTGGTCTGCAAGCTACAGCAGATGCGTTCTTTGATAAAACTAAAAAAGGTTTGAATGGACTACACTCCAACTTTAAACACTCTGTTCTAAGAGATACAGATGGTATACTACGATCTGGCTATAAACAAAAGAACAAAGACGGTAAGTGGGAGATAGGAGGTTATCAATCTACGATTATATGCAGAACAATGGACAACCCAGAAGTATTTAAGGGTGAGCGTGTATCACTAATGATATTTGAAGAAGCTGGTGAGTTCAAGCATTTAAAGAACGCGTATATGTCTTCTAAGGCCTGCTTTATGGATGGGAACTTACAGTTTGGAGTTCCTATTGTTGGAGGTACTGGTGGTGACATTACGAAAGCCTCTAAGGATTTTATGGATATGTATTATGAATCTGACGCATACAATCTTGTACCTATGTTTATTCCTGCATCAAGAGCTTACTATGGTTTTTTTGATGTTAAAACAGGAGCTGAATATGTACAAGAAGCAAAAGATGAGTTGATAGAAGAAAGAGAAAACATTGCTGCATCTGGAGATAGAGAAGCTTACAACTTACATATACAAAACTATCCATTAACTATACAAGAAGCATTTTTAAATACAAAAACTGCAAGATTTGATAACTCTTTATTAAATGCACAAAGATCTAGAATACTTGGTAGTAAAGACTACAGAAGTCAAATACAACAAGGGTTTTTAGATTGGGAGTTTGATAAAGAGGAAAAGTTTGTTGTACGTTGGAGACCACATCCAGAAGGACCTTATAAGATATTACATCATCCACAAGAAGAATACAATCATTTAGATATTGGTGGTATTGACTCTTATGATCAAGATCAAGCTGGAGCTTCAGACTCTTTGGGTTCTGCTATTATATACAGAAGATTTTTGGATACCGATAATGCACATGATTTAGTGGTAGCAGAGTATACGGATAGACCTGAAAAGAAAGAAGATTTTTGGGATGGATGTTTAAAATTAGCAATATACTATAATGCTAAAATGTTAGTCGAATATACAAAGATTGGTATACTAGATTATTTTAAGAGAATGAACGCATTAAAGTATTTAAAAGAAAAACCAGAGTCTGCACACAACCCTGGTACTAAAACAAGAAACAGATATGGTGTGCACATGAATAAGCAGGTAAAAGCACTAATGGAGGATCTTATTGATGACTACATTAGAGAGAGCGTTGAAGATATATGGTTCTTAGATTTAATCGAAGAACTATCAGTTTATGGGACAAAAAATACAGACCGTGCAATAGCATTTGGTTTATGTTTAATACACAATGTAGACAACTATAGAGTTCAAGCAAGTGTTAAAGAAGAGATAAATGACGACTGGGGTTTTACTTACTATAAATTAGATAGAAACGGAATACCACAAAAAGATTAATAATGGATTATAACAAAAAGTACTCATCATTTCCACAACATTTTGTAAAAGAAAAAGATAAAACTGACGAATGGTGTGATCAGTGGGTTAATGCTGTAGTTGGATATATGTCTTATTCAGAGTCCCCATATAAAAACTCTAGAATGCATGACATACAAAATTTTAATATATACAATGGACACATTGAACTGAATGACTTTAAATACATTACAGAACAATATGGAATGGCGTATCCAGCAAGACTTGTTAATTATCCTATTATATCTCCAAAGATAGATCTATTAGTTGGTGAAGATCTTAGAAGACCTCTTGATGTTAAAGTAAATACAGTTAATAAAGAGGCTGTAATACGTAAACAAGATGTGAAGGTAACACTAATGATGAAAGAGCTTGTTGGTGAAATACAAAAAGATTTTGAAAAAAAGGTTGGGTTTGCTATACCGCAACCAACAGACATGGAGCTTCCTGATGATATAGAGGTATATATGAAATATAACTACCGTGAAATGGTAGAAGAAACAGCGCAAGATGGTTTAGAGTATTTGATTAGTAGATATAACTATCGTGATATATTTAAAGAAGGATTTAGAGATTTGCTTATTACAGGTAAAGAATTTTATAGAGTAGAGGTGCGAGATAACAACCCTTATCTTAGACGTGTAGATCCAAGATCGGTAGTGTATGATATGGGTGGTACAACTGATTATCTTGATTCATCACAATGGGTTGGAGAAGAAAGATGGTTGAACTACAACGAAATACTTGATGAGTTTAGAGATGAGCTAGACGAAAAACAATTACAAGAGTTGTCTGCTATGTATCAAATTGGATCATATGATGACCTATCTTCTTATAACGATCCGTTTGATTGGTTAGATTATGAAGATGGACACGAAATGAAAATACGCGTAGTGTCAGTAGAATGGAAATCTATAAAAGCATTGAAGTTTAAAATATCAGAAAATAAACACGATCCAGAAAGGCCATTTATGAAACAAGTGGCTGAAGATTATAAAGCAAGAAGAAACGAACAGATACGAACCAAATATGTAGATGATATTTGGGAAGCTACGAAGATTGGTGGTAAAATACTTGTACGAGCAAGACGTAGACCAAACCAAGTACGATCAGTTGATGACGTAGGATCTACACCATTATCTTATGTTGGTGTTGTAAGAAACAATACAACAGGCCGTAGTGTATCTATGGTATCTTTACTTAAAAATATACAGATGCTTTACAATGTTGTAATGTATCAAATAGAACTTGCACTTGCACGTTCAGGTGGTAAAGCAGTAGTTTATGATGTATCTCAGCTACCTACTAATATTGGAATGGATATACAGACAGTACTCTATCATTTAAAAACTGATGGTATAATTCCTATAAATTCAAAAGATGAGGGTGGTCAAGTACAATCATTCAATCAATTTCAACAAATAGACTTTACCTTGTCTAATTCTGTACAGCAACTCATTAATCTTAAAATGATGCTGGAACAAACTGCTGGACAAATATCTGGTGTATCACCTCAACGTGAAGGTGCAGTAGGACAGTATGAATATGTAGGTAATGTTCAAAGAAGCGTTGTGCAATCTGCTACAATTACAGAAAGTTGGTTTTATTCGCACGCTATGGTTAAAAAACGTGTATTCGAAAGGGTAACAAATCTTATGAAAGTATGTTGGGCTGGTGGCAAAAAAGCTAGCATTGTACTTGGTGATGGTGCGTATAAGTTTCTAGATGTTATGCCTGATATCGCTTTGCAAGACTATGGTATATTTATTGGAGATAGCGGTAAAGACGAATCTGTAAAACAAGTAATACAACAAATAGCACAATCTGCACTACAAAGTGGTCAGGTAGAGTTACTTGATATTATTAAAGTATTGAAAGCTGATACAATGACAGAAGCTGAACATATACTTGAAAGAGCTCTTGATGAAATGAAAGCTTCGCAACAAGCAGAGGCAGAACAGCAACAGGCTATGATGCAAGCACAACAAGAAGCTGCTGCTGCAGAACATGAACAGGATGTACAGCTTGAGCAGTTGAAAAACGAAGGCAAAATACAAGTTGCACAAATACAAGCTGAAACAGATCTTAAGATTGCAGACATGAAATCAGACGATGCACGCGAAATAGCTGATGTTGCACACACTGTTAAAAACAAGCAAATGTATTTACAAAAAGCGTTAGATCAACAAGACCGTAGAGATGAAAAAGCTGAGAATATGGATAGTCAAGCAGCAAAAGAAGCTCAAGAAGGTAGTATAACGCCAGAACGAAAACAACAAATACAAGAAACAATTAAAAATTCTTAGTATATTTGCAGATTAGGGAACAAATTATATTAATATGTCAGAAAAAGAAACAAACTTAGTTGAAGCAGCAGAGACTGTAGAAACTACAACACAGGAACCTACTGTTGAAACGCCAGTAGAAGAAACAGAAGAAAAAAAATTTGATCCATTAGCTTTTGCTAGTGATCAGATGATGGAACAATTTCAAGGCAAATACAATGAAGAAGCAGCAGACAAAGCAGACGAGATTGAAGAATCTACTGAAGAGCCTACTAGCGAAGAAGGATTTGCTTGGGACAATATTGAAGTTGACGAACCTCAACAAGAAGAAACAGTTGAAGAAGTTGACGAAGACTGGGACACAGAGCCAGAAGCGGTTACTGAAACCCAGCCTGCAGAAGAAAGTTCGAATCTTGAAGAAGCTGGAGAATTAGATTGGCAAGCATTTGCTAATGAGTTAGGCATAAAAGGAGCAACAAAAGAAGATATAATACAAGCTTTAAATTCACCATTCATTGAGCAACCAAATAATGACACTATAAATAAACTAAATGAGTATTTAGGATATGGTGACAGAGAGTTGATAGCAGCTGAGATGAAGGTTGACGGAATGGAAGACTTTGAAATAGAAGAAGCTCTTGATAAGATGGAAGATTCTGGTGTAATGAAGCGTGAAGCTTACAGAATCCGTAGACAGCTTAACAATGCAATAGAACAAGAAAAAACAAAGTTCTATAAAGAAAAGCAACAAGAAGAGCTTTCTAATAAAGAAAAAGTAGCAAGAAATAAAAAAGAATTACAGGGCACTCTAAAAGAAATGAAATCTTTTATGGGTGGAGCTGTAACAAGAGCGCAAGCAAAGGATGCTTACAATTATATTACGTCAGGAAAAATGGCTGAGGACATTTGGAAATCTCACGACAATGCTTCGGAGGTTGCTATGTTTATGTTATTTAAAGACAAGTTTGCTAAGATCCTTCGTTCGCAAGGCTTGGAAGATGGTAAGGCTAAAATATTAAATGAAATTACCTCACCAAGTTTAAGCGGCAAGACAAGACCTAGAACCAATGTTAAAAAAGGTGGTTTTGATCCTGCTGCATTTATAAGAGAGTAACTTGCAATACAATAGGGCGATGCCCGAAAGTTACGTAAAATACTCTGGTTAATAATAAGTGTTTAATAATTTTTAAAAGTAATTTAAAATGGCAAGAGTTTATAAAGGAACCTATGGTTCTGGAACATCACCTGAGAATGCTTTGAACACAGCGCTTATGCAATACCCAGAGATTGCTAAAACGTTGATTCAACAGTATCCTCGTTATTCGGCAACTTTTCTATTAGAAAAGACAGGCCGTCATGCAGCTGAGAAAGTATTAGGAGATAATTCTTTCGAGTGGAAAGTAATGGGACGTTATAACGCTCCTTCTTTCAACGTAGGCTTTTTCTCAACTAATGGAACTACATTTACAGCAGCAGCTTCTGTTACCACTACGGTTGGTAATACAATTGATGACGCTGACGCAAATGGAGATGTATTCTATTTAATTATCGAAGGCGCTACAGCTTCTAACAATAGAACTGGCGACTTCTTAAACAAGTTTGATATGGTTCGTTTCCAGTCTGGAGCTACAGCTTTAGTATTGGAAGATCCAATTGCAAACACTTCTGCATCTGGTGCAGCAACTGATCACATTGTAAAATTCGAAATGGTTGGTGCTCATGATGGAACATCTGTAGTAGCTGGTTTACAAACAGCTGATATTACTGATGAGGCAATTGTTGCTTCTATTGGTTCAGCTTTCCCTAACGGTTCTAATGGAGCTGATGTAGGTGAAAACTACGTATACCCAGATACTTATACTAACTTCTTAACTACAATGCGTAAGAAGTGTTCAGTTACAGGTAAAGATCTTACTGATGTTACTTGGATTGAAAACAATGGTCACCGTCTATGGTACTTTACTAAAGAGCAAATGATGATGGATGAGTTCATGTATCAGCAAGAGCTTCAAAGATGGTATGGTCGTAGATCAGTTACTAACACTGAAGTAGCAAGACCAGGCGCTTATTCAACTTCATCTTTAGGAAGTTCTGGTACTCAAAGTAACAGCATCGTAACAGGTGATGGTTTATTAGCGCAGATTGATTCTTCTAACCAGGCGTCTTATACACTAGGTGCTTTAACAGAAGATATTATTACTGAGTTCTTAGCGAAACTTTCGTTAAATGCAACAAACGCTGAAGGTAACGAATACGTTGTATTTACAGGTACTGAAGGACGTTTAGCATTTCACAAAGCTATGAAAGACCTATTGATTGCTCCTTCTGGATCATTCACTGGTGGTTCTATGAATGGTGTTAGTGGAGATGTATCTTTAGGTGCTAATTTTGTATCTTACGAAGCATTAGGGAACAAGCTTACAATGGCTTACTGTCCTGTATTCGATGATGCAAACTTACACAGCACTGCTTCAGGTACTAACGCATTCGGTGATAACAGATTGAAAGAATCTGCTAAAATGGTATTCCTAGATTTCGGTAAGACTTCTGGTGTATCTAATATTGAATTGATTACTAAAGGTGCTGAGGGTACTAACCGTTCTTTTATCAAAAAGTACGTAGCTGGTATGATCAACCCGCATGATCAAAAGTCGATGATGGCTGCTAACGCTGACGACAAGTTTGAGTGTCACGTTATGTCTGAGTCAGGAATCATAGTTCGTAACCCGTTATCATGTGGAATATTATCTGCGTCATAACATAAAACTATTTTATTATGGCATTTATAAAATTTCAATCTGTAGACGGATCAGCTAATCAAGCTAATGTATTTTTTTATGTAGCTATTAGTAACATCAAATATGTGTCTACTACAGCAACTACTGTTTTGTTTCATGTAGATGGTGCTGGTGCTGATGGCAATTCTGATGATACGATTAGATTAACATGTGCTTCAGGCGACTCTGAAAAATTAGCTGATATGCTAATTCAAAGAGCGATGAGTATCTCTAAAGGAGATATTATGTTTGTAGACGTAGATTTCTTATCGGGAATTACTGATATTGATGCTGCGGCAGTTTAATAACAATTAATATATACTATTATGGCAAAAGAAAAATTTTTAAAATTTCAAGATGTAAATAGTTCTGCTAATGTAGCGGGTACATTTTACTATGTTGCTGTTAGTGATATTAATTATGTTCAAACTGGTGCGACAACTGTTACAATTTTATTAGAGAAAGGCGAAACTGGAAATGGTGATGCTCAGAATGATTCAATTGTAATTACATGCTCAAGTGGTGATTCACAAAAAATTGCAGATAAATTATTACATATAGCTGGTTCTATAAGTAATAATATGATATTTGGACCTATTGATAAGGATTTTATTCCTGGTGATTCAATATCGGACATATCTCCTGCAACTTAATATAACTAACGATTAGGGAGGGGTGAAGTACAGAGTAACCCCTCAATAATCACTTAACTGGTATTGACGGAAGAGAAGCTTAAACGGCAATACCTTAATTATTAATATTTAAAATAAATAGAAATGGCTTTGAAATTTGATTTTAACAAGTTAAGAACTGCTATCGGTGGATTCTTATTACCTACAAAATTTGACGGCACAGCTGAGGCTGCTGGTACTGAATCAGTACACGTACCAAAAATGCGTCAAGCATATATTGTAGAAACAGCGAATGCTGCAAAAACGTTAACTGCTGAAGATTCAGGAAAGATTTTTCTTTTGAGTGATTCTTCTGCGGCAGCGTATACAATTACATTACCAACCGCTGCTCAAGCAGAAGAAGGAATGTGGTTTAGATTTGTGAACACAGAAGATACTCCAGCTGAAATAATTACTATTGCTGCTGGATCTGCTATTATTGCTGGTCCTTTAAAGGATGCTGGTGGTGATGTAGGTGCTGGTACTGCTGGTACAGAAGTCTCTAACATTCTTTTCGGTACTAGTGCAGAAAAAGGTGATTTTGTTGAGCTAGTTTTTGTTGGCGGACTTTATGTTATAATGGGTGGTGGTTCCTCTATTAGTGGAGCTATTACTACATCGTAATTAACAATTTGAGTAACGGAGGGGCTTGTCCCCTCCATTATTCTTATATTTGCAATATGAAGACAGTATATGCAGTAAGAGATGGTAAGGTTGTAGATATTACAAACGAACCAAAACAAGTAAAAGAAAGAGCTTTCCATATTAGCGTAAAAGGAAGCGGTGGTCTTAAATGGCTAAATAAATCGGCTAATAAAACTTGGATAACTGGTAAAAATCAAGTTGTAAGAACTAAACAAGGTGATCCAACAAATCAAAAATAAGGGAGTAATTAACTAAAACTATTTAAAATGAAACACGTAGTATTAATTAAAGCAGGTAACCCAGGCAAGTTTAACTATGCTAAGTTTGGGAATTACAAAAACAGAAAAGGTAAACTAATTGAACTTATTGATCCAAATGGATTAGTAGTTAGTGGATGGGAAATGCATCAAGCAGTTGTGCCTCTTGATATCAATGATGAAGACGATAGAAGAATCTATGAGTTTTTAAAAGATCATCCAATGATGGGTGGTAAATTCACAATAGAGGATATATCAGCTAATGAAAACAGATTAGCAGAAGAAGCGTTGGCAAAAGCTGACTCAGTTACTGCAGCAGCAGGATTATCTAAAAAAGAAATTGAAAGTCTATGTAGACTTATAGGATTATCTGGTGACTGGGATGACAACATTCGTAAAGCAAAGATTATTTCTTATGCTAGCGATAATCCAGTTAAGTTTTTGGAATATTTAAATGATGCAGATGCACCATATAAAGTATTTATCAAAGAATGTTTAGAAAAGAAAGTATTTACATTTGTAAATGGTACATACAAGTATGGTTCCTCAAATATTGGATTATCAGAAGATCAAGCAGTAATGTGGTTGAAAGATAACTCTGATATTTATGCATTACTTAAAAATCAACTAAGAGGTAATCTACCTAAAACAAAACAAGAAGTAGTACTAGAAGAACTTTCGGATGATGTTATTGAGGACATTAAAAAAGAAACTGGAGTTAAGTAGTGAATTTACAAGAGGCATATGATATGATTGATCTTCTGTTAGATAAAGCTGACCAGCCTTATTTTACAGATGATGAAAAAAATAAATTCTTAGATCAAGCTATTATGGCTTTTATAAATCATCACTATGAGTTTTACGATCAAGAACAAATATCTCGTGATGCGTTAATGTTTTTTGTACACACAGAACAAATAGGATCAAGTGATAACACAGATGAAGAAACTGTTTGGAATGGTTTTGGAATGGATTTGCATAAAGATTATATTCATCTAATTCATTTTAGAACATTTTTGCTTGACGATGATGGAGTGCCACATGCAAGAAACAATCACAAAATTATAGGTACAAAAGATTTTTGGGATCACGAGCATACATCTGATCCTTTTAAAAAACCTTCCGATATAAACCCGTATTGTTATGTTAGACAAGGAATGAACAATGTTGCAAAAGTTTATTTTAGACCTACAAGAGCAACAGGTGAATCACAAGCAGTACAGCTTATATTTAGAGATAGAGATGACGTTTTTAATGATGACGATAACAATAGGGTTAAAGAAATATATCAACGAGAGATATTAGATTTAGCTGTAAGAAAAATGGTTGTAAACATAGAAAGTATGAATATCCAATCGCAATCGGTTGAGACAGAGCAGAGCAAATCAATATAAGAGCTTTTTGCTCCCTGCGCAATGATAGGTCTGCATGCTTTACAGCTAAGGGCCTATTGTTGTTTATACGAATAAATTAAAGTATTTTTGTAAGTGGTATGGCAACTTTAAATGAATTAGCATATAATATTAAAAACATCGCTTATGGCGGTAATACTAACTCTGAACAAAATGTATCCACACAACAGATAAAGTTTTGGATACATTATTATAGAGCTCAAATTTTGGGTGAAATGATTGCTGATGGTAGAGGGGTTCCAATTGATTGTTATCAAAAATTAAGTATTACACAGGATGATGATGTAGAAACACGCACTGCTTGGAAAGACTATCATGACACTCATACGGTTAGCCAATCATATATAATACCTTTTTCTGGAAGAACAGCAAATGCTGCTGGTATAAGTAAGTTTGATAGTAGTGTAGCTGAGACACAAGACACTGATGCGTTAGAACTTACACATTCATATTTTTTCGAAGAACCACTTGATTATGGTATTATAAGATTAAGAATACCACAATTAGTAACAAATAACTCTAAACATGGATTAGGCACTGTAAGAGCTGTTGCTATAAATGATGATGATTATGCAGGTAGACGTGGTGGAATTGATATATCTGTTGTAACAAGAGATGAATATTATCATAAAAAACACAATAGATTTACAAATAATACTCCTACGGCACACGTTTTAAATAATGAGGCAAATAAAATTACTCTTACAGTGGATAATTTAAAATCTGTAGATAGGGCAACTGTAGGAGGATATAATGCAGATCCTAAGTCTTATGCTTTTATTGTTTTTGCTTTATTAAAAAATCCAACTGAAAATAATAGTTGGACAAGTGATGACTTAGAATATCCTTTGCCACAAGAAATGATTAGTGAGTTAAATAGAAGAATACTATCGGCAGAAATGCAAGCTTCACTTACATCACTGAATGATTCAATAACTGATAATGCAGACACAACAAAAATTATTCAGCCGCAAACACAGGGATAAATATGAAACAGCTAGAGATATATACAACAATATAAAAAAAGCTGTTACAATAAAGGGAGAGTGGTTAAAGGGGCAAAAAAAGTTTAGGGAAAAACAACTTGATTACAAAACATATTATTCTGTAATCAAAAAGTTTTTTGAAATATTGGCAAGAGATTTAGTGCAAAAAAACGAACTAATACATTTGCCAGGAGATATGGGTTACTTGTATTTAGACAAGAAACAACATAAAAGAGCTTTTCATTATCGTGTAGACATTAATGAGTCAAACAATAAAGGAGAGCTTGTTAAATACAAAGTGCCTATATTAGATGATTATTATTATAAGGTTGTTTGGAAGCGACCAAAGAAATATAGTAAATGTAAGATTATGCCATTAGGCATATTTAAAGAAAAAATTAAAAAATTAAAAACTACATAAAATGGCAACTAGATTAACAGGTGGCACATTAACAGTAACAATTACAGAAGCATTAACTGTAACACACAATAATTCTGCAGACAACAGATCGCATGCACAAACAATAACTAAAACTTTTGCAAGTATAGACAATATTGATGTTCGTGTTTTAAATTTACCAAATACAAATCAAGTAAAGGTTGTTGATTTAGTAGATAATGGTAGTGAAGCTGGGGCTCCTGGAGCTTTTAAAAGATCTGCTGTAGAATATATTAGAATAACTAATCTTGATGATACAAATGCAGTAGGAGTTATTTTAGAAGATACAGGTGGTGATGTTGCGGGTATAACTGTAGATCCAGATGCAAGTTTTATTTTAACATCTACAGATATTGAAGCAAATGCAGGTGGCACAGCAGTTACTGCAAGAGGTGGAGCTATAGATGAAATATTTTTAAGAGCAGATTCAGCAAATGTACAAGTAGAGGTATTAATAGCAACAACAGCATAATATGAGAGTATCCGCATTTAGAGTATTTAATAATGTTTCTAGAAACCTTGGATTAAGAGAATACAATAAACATGTAGACTCTTGGGCTGAATGGGTATTTGAGGCAGAGCAATATATTGGTAGTAGAGATACATTTGAAAGAGCTGAACGAACTTACTCTACAGAAACTGCTTCACAAATTGCTAAAATAAAATTTACTGATAATTCTTTAAGCAAACAGTTTATATCAATAAACGGAACTAAATTTAGATTTAGGGATTTGTCAAGTTCTAATTATGTAGGAACAACAACAGCAGTGAATGAAATATCTATAGGTGCTGATTTAGATGCAACCCTTGCTAATGCAGTAACAGTAATAGATGGATCGTATTTAAAAAATGCATTAGGTATTAATGCGTCATATACGGCTGGAACAAATATCTTAGAACTTTCTATAAGCGCAGGATTTCAAGCTAATCCAATTTTTATAGAGTTAGATGTTTCTGGAAAACCTGATATAACACAAAGATTTACAGGAGCTAAACATAGAATACAAAATAAACAAGTTACACTACCTAATGATTTGGTTAAGTTGTTAAATGTAAGAGTAGGTGATGATATTATAGAACCATCTAGTTCACAGTTTAGAAGTAAGATAAGTGATCAGCAAGACAGATATTATGTGGAAGGCAACAGAATAAATTTTTCTAGAAAATATACAGATGATGTTGTAATATCATACCTGCGCGCGCACACGGACGAGAATGGATATCCAACAGTAAGGCAAGGGCACGAGGAAGCCGTGGCTTTTTATATTATGTGGAAACATAAATCTATAGATTATTACTCTGGTAATGCACCACAATATATAATAAAAGATTTAGAAAGAAGATGGTATCATCTTTGTGCTAAAGTAAGAGGTGATGATAATATGCCAAGTTCTGTAGAGTTACTTAAGATTGGTAAACTATGGAATGCTAAAATACCAATTACTTCATATAACCCTCCACGATACGATGGATTAAATACTTACTAATGGGGCAGAAAAGTCAAGTAAAAGGATTTAATAAAGGTTTAGTTACCGATTCTGATCCAAGGTTACAATTGGACGGCACATATCGTGATGCTATGAACATTAAGATAATTAATGTCGATGGATCAACTTTTACAGTAGAAAATATAAACGGTAATAGAAAGTTAATAGATTTAACAGATACAGAAATATTTGGTAAGTCTGACTATTTATATAATGGAAATCCTGTTACTACGCCATTTCAATATAACTATTTTACACCAAGAACAGATGCAAGTGGTAATGTTATAGGCCCTTATGGAGTTGGAAGTTATGATGGTACTACTGTAACACCTGGTGGTTTAAAAGGTGCAGCTAATATTGTAGGTCATTTTTCATTTAAAAATCAATTGTTTCTTATTGTATGTGGATATATTGGTTATAATGAAAACGGTGGATCAAATTTTATAGATGACTTTAGAACTATATTTTTTCTATTAGATTTTAATTCTGATGGAGAGGTAATTAAAACTACAGAATTAAGAGTTTGTTATAATCATTTAGGAAATGAGTTTCCTAATATAAACATGGATCCCAACATCAAATGTAGGGTAGAAGGTATAACAGAAAATGATTGTATATCAAGAGTATATTGGACAGATAACAAAAATCCACTAAGAACTCTTAATATAAGAGGTAAAAATTTAGAAAATTTAAATCCAGATGAATTAGATATTACTCCTAAATGCGATCATTCACAGATTGTATTAAAAAATGTAATATCTGGAAGTTTACCTGTTGGTGTATATCAATATTGCTATAAATACTTAACAGATGCAGGAGCAGAAACAGGAATATCACCACAAAGTAATTTATATCATATATCAAACACTGATAGTACTAGTTATCAAACATATTCAGGTGGAGAGCCAGGGGCAATATCGTCTGATGGTTTTGAATTACAAATAGATGATTTAGATACAGATTTTGATGAAGTACAAATATATGCTCTATTTTATAATAATTTAAATGTGCCACCTCAAGTAACTGAAGTTACAAAAAAATCAATTCCATCTAACGGTATAGTTAATTTTAAACACACTACACTTACTGAAGTAATTCAAGATGGACTAGAAAAAATACTCATACCATCTAACACCTGGGATATTTGTAAAGATATAGCAATAAAAGATAATGTATTATTTGCTGCTAACTTACGACAAAAAAGAAATTACATATCTGAAAAAGAATGGAATGTTAAAGTTCGTAGGTTTGATTTAGACTCACATGGAGATACATCTGTAGCTGGATCTTTAACTACAAACGATTCAAATGTAAAAGAATATTATGCTCCTAGTAGTGAATTTAGTCAACAAACATTAGACGAGTCTACGGTTATAGAAATATCGGGTGGTGCTAATTATATTAAATTAAATAAATTAGGAACAAATCACCATCAAGCTCATAGATATTTGCGTGGAGGATATGATATTAAATGGGGAAATGATCAGTGGAATAATGATGATGGTGCTGTAGGATCAAGAAGAGTTTTAGGTGCGGAAAGTTATGGATATTATGGTGATACGGATGAATCAAATAATAGTAATGGACTTGGAGGATGTTTAGTTAGTTTTAGACAAGTTCCTAAAGTTTCGGATACTATAGATAATAGGGGTGGTATAAATAACGGTTCTTCACCATTTATTTCTACAAGTATAAAAAATGACAGTTTTCAAACTGATAACGTATGGAAACCAGGCGGCTCGCCTGATTATGAGTCATCAGAAGATAATACAACAACAGAATATGTAGCAACATTAAATATAGGTTCTAATAAAGATCCAATGGCATCTGGCAGTAAAAGAGGTTATCAAAGAGGTGAAACATACAGATTTGGTGTATTAGTTTATGATTTAAATGGTGATCCAGGAAATGTATTGTGGATTGGAGACATACAAATGCCTCAACATTATGATAAAGCTTGGGAATTAGATATAAATTTTGGACCTGATAATGATGGCACAATTGCAGGTATAGGAAGAGATTTTAGTTCAAGTGCAACAAGATTCAAAGAAAACCCAGATGTTCAAGACTATAGAATATCAGCAAATGGCAGTGCTTCTGTTCCCGCATGTGGAACTATATACGATAAAACATCATGTATAGCAGGGACAGACGATTCTGATTCAGGTAGTCAAATACAATCAGGTAATGCTAAAACTACACGTTTTGTACCAAAAGATAGAGAGGGACAACACCTAACTTTTGATTTAGCTTTAGATTTTACTTTTAAAATACCTTCTCATGTATTAAAAAAAATATCTGGTTTTCAGGTTGTTCGTGCAGAAAGAACAGAAACTGACAGAACAATAGTTCAGTCAGGATTGATTAATGAAGTAAGTAGATATGATGGTTATGGAAAGGGCGCAGCTAATGTTCAAGCAAATGATACAGAATATATAGTAGATGAAAATGTAGATCAAATATACGATCAAGTATTAAAAGGTTATTTGGGTTTAAGCGAAACTTCTCATAGATGCGTTGGATTTAATACAACTGACAATAAACCTTTATATTTAAATGAAAGTGATGCAAGTACATCTGCTAACTTTATGTCTGGATCTTCATATTTTGGAATTTACAGTAATGGTAGATATGCTATACAAGATACAGATATATTCGGGCAACACGTTCATACAATGGGAAATGTTCATTTAATGTATTCTCCTGATAGCACATTTGGAATTAGACCATATTTATCAAGAGCAGAAGATGATGTACAAATAGTTTCTGTAATGAAATTGTATGATCAAAGAAGATATGACAATGATGTGTTACAAAAACACACTACGAGTAATGCAGAAAGTATGGGCCATGGACAAACTACATACAATCAAAGCTCTGCTTATGCTACACAAGCATCTGATTACCCTTTATATTTTTCTACTAAAAAAACTACTAGAAATGATGAGTCTGGTGTATTGGTTGGAAAATGTTACGTTTTTGATCCATATTTTCCTATGTATTGTGGTCATAATTCTAATAACAGTGCTAATTCTAGACATGCTTATTTATACGGTCCGTCTGGACAAGCTAGTGTAAGTGGTAATTATCAATATGTTCATCAACCAGCAACATCTACTTTTTTTGATATGGCTGATCCTTATGTATCTGCTTTTAGCCCATCTAGTTTAGTAAGTATGACAAATACTGACTTAAATCAAACAAAAAATGTAGTACCATTTGCTCCTTGGTATAGTAGAAAAATATTAAGAGCAAAAGAAATTGTAGATGGTGAAATAGTTTCTAAAGGTTTTTTTGATTCTATTACACTTCAACATAGTGGACTACATTATGTATGGAACTCAGGATTTTCTAACTTTACTTTAGGATTTATTGGGCACTATGGATCTCATAGTTGGGGCAACTATCTTTCATATGCAAAAATACATGAAGATTTAGATGCAAGTGATGTTAGTTATGATACAATAAGTACTCTGCAAATGGGTACAAGAGCAATATTAATACAAAGTCATTATGAAGGTGGATATGACAAATTATGTGGTAAAGACATTGATTTTATTATTGAAAATCAAGATTATTTAGCTACAAAAGATGCTAAAAGATATATATCAGCAAATAGCACAGACTGTTTACATAGAGGTACTAAAATACCTTTTTATTACTATGCTAATATTTACAGAACTAATGATAACCAATATGGAGGTAATAGTATTGATGCATTAGAAAAAACAAGATGGATTGCAGCTGGAAATAAACATCAGCTAAGAGAAGGGCATGGTGATTTAAATGGTCATCATCATACTACAGTTTTTGGTGGTGATACTTTTGTAGGAATGTATTCACATCAAATGACGACATCACCATATCCAGAAAAAAGTTATTCAAAATGGATTGTTTTTCCTTGCGAATCTTTTGTAAATACAGAAATGAGAAGTGGTTATCATTTAGGAGCAAATAATCACATAGAAGGCTTTGATCAAACAGCACCACCATTTTCTAATGATTGGTTTTATAATCCCGTTTATTCACAGGAAAACAATACTAAAAGTTATTTAAGTGTTAAAAGAAAAGATTGTGAGTATACTGACTTACCATATGAGGTAGCGTATTCAAAAACAAAACTAGCAGGTGAAGAAAGTGATGCATTTAGAGTATTTCCTATATTTAATTTTTATGATGTAGAAGCAATACATGGTGGTATCAATAGATTAGTTAATTTTAATAATGAAATATATTTTGTTCAAGAAAATGCATTTGGACAATTACTTGTAAATCCACGAACATTTTTATCAGATGCTGCTGGTGGACAAACATTATTTACAGGATCAGGGGATACAATAGAATCACATCAATACATATCTGTTAAATATGGAACTCAACACATGCATAGTGTTGTAGTAAGTGAATCAGGTCTTTATTATTTTGATTCTAGATATGCTAAACTTTTAAAGTTTGATACAGCTAAACAGTTTACTGTTTTATCAGATGAAATAGGGTGTAGAGATTTATTCAAAAAAGCAATAGAATACGGAAGATTAACAACAAGAGAAAAATATTTAAAAGCACCAAGAGTAAATCTTGGCGATATGCCTTTATATTTTATTGGTATACATGGAGGTTTTGATTATCAAAATAACACTGTGTATTACACTTTTTCTGATAGACTTAGAATAGATAAATACGATAGAGAAAAATATCCAGAAGGAAGATATGTACTTAATAGAAAACGTATAGATCCAAGCAATGGAACTATAAGTTATCAAACTGTAGGTAGAAATGTATTAAATTTATCAGATATAGGATCTATAAATGCACAATATCCAGAAGGTACAGGAAATGGAGGTTTTGCAGAAAGATCTTTTTATTCTACTACAATTGGTATAAGTGAAGATCTTAATGCTGTAGTAAGTAAATATTCTGTATATCCACAGCAATGGATAGAGCATCAAGGATCTTTGATAACACCAAAAGCAAGATCACCATTTATTACTCTTAGTACAGGTGGAGTTTATCAAGCAGGTTTATTTGATTCTAATCCTACTGGTAATCCAACTTTTGTTACAGCAGGATCAGGATGTAGTGGAGTTTATGGGCGCAATGAAAATTATTATTTTAATCCATCAAAATATATAAGAGGTGTATATGAGCTTGCAGAAGGACCTTTGCAGTTATATAAATGGGATGATATTTTTACTCCTAAGCTTACATTTTTTGATGATGTACAAATACATCCAAAAAATAACGCAAGTGTTGCAGTTATTGATTATCAAAATATATCAGGTTTTGTTGGGCAATTAGAAATATCTGCAATTGATGGCAATGGTATTATTACGTCAATAAATGTAATTGATCCTGGAACAAATTATGCATCAGGCACATATGACATAGAAGATTCTTTAGGTAATGTTGTTGCAACTATAGATTCAGTTGATGGACTATTAGATGCGTCCACAATAAATATAACTTCTACTGATTCTTATACTTTAGGAGACGCAATAACAATAGTATCTCCAACAGATAGTCGTGTGCCAGTAATAGACGCAGCTTATTTAGAAAAAGTAATTAATGAAGCCCCAGGAGATAATAAAAAGTTTGATAATTTTGCTTCTGTAATGACTGTTGGTGACATCAACAATGTTTATTATGGAACAGATAACAATAACGTAGATAGAAATAAAGCTACAAATAATAGTAATATAGCATCACAAGATATTGGTAGATATATTGAAAAAATAGAATTTGTTACTGATTTTAGTGACATAGGTTTAATGAATGTATCAACATCTTCTAATCCATACTATCAAACTAATATGTCTTTTAATGACAGGCTTCATAAATATAGAGAAGGAGTTCTTAGAGCACCACTTAGAAATTTATATAGTGTAGATAAAAATCCAAGGTTAACTGGGACGTATCTAAGAGTAAAACTAACAGCCAGAACTCAAGAAAAATTTAATATCTTTGCAATTATGGCTAAATACCGTAAATCTTTCAACTAATGGCATTAACAGACGTAACAACATTACAAAACCAATACGGTCATCTGTTTAGCCCGTATGGAAACTTTAACACACAAGCACAAAACTTGTATCAAAATATGCAACCACAATATGCGTATAACCCTAGCGCTATGGGTAACTATACTGCATATACGGCTGCACAGGCTATGTTTCCTGAAGTACCATACATAGAGCCAGCATTTGACCAAAAACAAAAAATAAATGCACAACAACTATTAGGGGTAGTTCCTGCTGTTGCACAGCTTGGTAAAGGTTTGTTTGGTAAAACAGGTTTATTTCCTAAAGCATTAGGCCCAGGTGGTAAGATAAGTAATTTATTACATGATATAAGATTTAAAACTGTACCAGGATCTGGCGGCGTTGCAATAGAGGGTGCAAGTACAATGACAACAGTTCCTACTAAATTTGGAGCAGCTGCTAATAATTACCTACAAGGATTAAAAGCTGGTACAGCACAAACTGCTATTCCTACATATTTGGTAGGTAGATTGGTTAGAAGCGCTTTTGATGATGATGATCCAACAACATTTACAGGTGGTGAAATGTTAGGAGCTGGTATATCTGGCGCGGGTGCGGGAGCATTTATAGGAGCAAAATTAGGTGCAACAGCAGCTGGTACAGCATTGAGTGCAAAACTAGGAATGGCAGCTGGACCAATAGGTGCGTTGATAGGTATAGGTTTATCATTATTTGGAGGTAAAAGAAAAAGAGATAAAGCAAGAAAAAGAGCAAGACAAAAAGCTCAAAGAGAATACGAACAGGCAGTAGCGGATAGAAAAGCTGAAATACGAGAAATGTACCTTGAGGGTATTGAGCGTAACAGACAAGCTGCAGCTAATCAATTTCAAACACAACAATATTATCAAAGAGCAGCTGCTTATGGAAACACTTATGGTATGGGTAACTATTCTGAAGGCGGTGTATTTGATGATGGTGGAATATATGACGAAGTACCTAGAGGTGAAGATGTATTTGATTTTTTAAGTGATGAAGATCAAGAAAAAGAATTGTTTTTACTTGGTGGTCTTCGTAGACGTTTAAGAAAACGTAGGAAAAGACGTAGAAAAAAAGGAAAAAGAGGCTTGTTTAGAAAAATAAGAAAGACTGTTAGTAAGGTAATTAAAAAACCTATGAAAGTTGTTTCTAAAGGATTGAAAGCTGCTACAAAACCTGTTAAAACAGGATTAAAAACTGCAACTAAGGTAGCTGATAAAGCAATTAAGACTACAGGAAAAGTTGGTAAAACAGCATTAAAAACAACTTCTAAAGTTGCAACTGCAGCAGTAAAACCTGTAGCTAAAATTACTAGCAAAGCTCTAAAACCAGTAGTAAGCACTGCTAAAACAGTTCTTGATGCTACAGCAAAACCAGTAGTATCTGCAGTAGGAAGCACTATTAAAAAAGTAGTAGATACTGGGGTAGACTTTGCTATGGACGCTGTTAAGTTTGCAGGAAAAGTTGCTACAAAAGGAATGGAAGCAGTTGGCAAAGTTGCTTTTCCTGTTATTGACGCAACACTTGGAACTGCAACAAAATTAATAAAAGGCGGCATTGACACATTAACAGGAAAAGGTCAAGAAGAACCAGAGATGCGTTTTGATCCATTACCTGAAATGCCACAAATGAGATCTTCTTTGATACCTTCTGCTATGGGTATAGGAGCAACATCTGGAGTAGGACCAGGATTTGTACCTCGTATGGTAGCTAGCGCCCCAAATATTAGTGGGGGATCAGCAGGATTTGCACAAAGAGCAGGAAGTGGATTAGCTGGATTCTATGATCAAAATCAATTACAACAAGGATAATGGATAAGAATTTAGAAAGAATATTAATGTTAGCAGAAAAAGATGAGTACGATAATGGTGGTCACTTTGACGAAGCTAATGAAATGGACGACATAGAAAATTTTATTTCTGAAAATAATCTTCAAGATGGAGATGGTATGGCGTTTATAAATAAAGCACTTAAAATACAAGCATATCCTAATTATGTTAACACTATTATAGGTGTAGAGAATCCAGAACTAAAAGGCTATAGTCAAGTTAATGATTCTTTTGAAGCTTTTATACATCCGTTAGAAAATGGTAAATATCAAGTAAAAGCAGGATTAGGTGTTCTAGTAGGTGAGTATTCTGATTTAACAAAAGCAAAAAAAGCAAAAGCTGATTTTGGTATTGTATCAAATGAAGGTATGCAAGAAATGTTAGGTAGTATTGTTAGTCAATCAGAACAAAAAGCTGAACAGTTTATTGACAATAAATATGGTGTAAATACATTCGATAAACTACCAATAAAAAGTCAATTTGTAATACAAGATTATATTCGTACTGGTAATACTAACGAAGATTTTTTTGATTCTATAGTTAAGAATGACTATAAAGGAGCTATGTCTAATTATATTAGAGAAAACCTTGGAGATAAAAATCAATTTTTTAAAAATACTTTTTTTGATGGACCAGTTGGAGAAAATGGATTTGCTAATTTAGAACAAGGTAAAAACATAATGTCTAATCTTTTACAGCAACTTGATCCAGGAGCACATCAAGAAATATTTGGAGAAGACGACACAATGCAAGATGTTGAATCGCAAGCTCAAGCAGAAGTGCAGCAAGAAATACAACAAGGTGAAACAGCAGCAGAAGGTGGCGAAATGCCAAAAGCAGAGTTTACTGGTGGTGAGTTAGTTAACAATAGAGAAGGTGAAATGCGTGACGCTATGGCTCGTGGTGATGAAGATGAAGCTGTTGAAATATTTAGAGAACAAGCAGAAAACTCAAAAAATGTAACACCTGGAAAAGCTAGTCATAAAGACAATCCACTACCTGTTGCACAAGACGGAACTGTTATGGATAAAAAAGGTAAACCTACTGGCCAAACAGCAAAACCAGGAGCAGGAATATATGATCATATAAAGTCGCAATATCGTAAAGATATGACTAAAGAAGAAGTTATAGCTATGATAAATAAAAATCATAGTAAATGGAAAAAAAATAATATGGGCTAATGGCTAAAAGATTAGAAATAGATTTTTCGCAAACACAATATTCTTCATATGAAGATATGATTGTGCAAATTTTAATGCGAACTTTTAAAGACAATCCTGATTTCAATATAAAGTCATCTGATTTTTCTGATGATTTTATTGCTGCATTACTAGGAAACATAAATAAAGAATCTAGCCTTAATCCATTTGCTTATAATCCTAATGATGCTGATACAGGTCATTCATCTTCAGGATTATTTCAACATCACAAAGAAAGAGAAACAGCTCTTCTTAAATACATGACCGATAATGGTTTTACTTCTGATAGATTAAATAATTTATTTTTAGGTTTAGAACAACCTACAATACAAGAAGTACAACAAGCTATACAACTACAATTAACTTTCGCATTACAGTTTGATGGTAATGACAGCAAAATACTACAAGGTATAGCATCATCGACAAGTACAGATGAATTAACAAACGGCTTTTCAAAATTTGAAAGATATGCTGGATATAATGATCCGAATAGTGATGCGTATCAAGCAAGAAGAGATAGCATATCTGAATATCAATACAAGAATAGACAAATAGTTATTGATTCAAAAAACCTTAGTCAAGGTAATCCTACAAGAGAACAACAAATTAGTGAGGCTACAAAAGACAAGCCGCTTTCTTTTGAGTATAATTTTTTTAATAATGAAAGTCAAGTTAATGATGGTTACGAAAATGGTGTTTTAACAGAAGATGCTACTAATCAAATACTTAGGAATGTTTTTGGTGATGTTGTAAGAAAATTTGCAAAAGAAAAAGGACTCAAAAAAGATTTTAGTTTATACACCGATGAAGAAAGAGAGGATTTTATAAAATCTAGTTTTTCTAATGATGATGTAAGAAATGCAATAGCTTCATCTATGAGTGAGAAATTAGATTTGTTTTTTCAAAATAGATTTGGTCAAGACATAGATACTAAAACTTTTAAATACCAGGCATTAAAAAATAAAATGCTATCACAGCTGTCTAGTCAGATAGCTTCAAAAACAGGATCTAGTAGTTCTGCAGAAATATTTTTAAAAGATGTATTAAGAGTAACCGATCCTGATTCGCCATTTCACAATATTCCTTTAGAAGATTTTACAGATAGTTTTTTAGAAGATTATCTTGAAACAAGCGCATCAGTAATTGAAGGAGGTTTATTTAATCAATCACAAGCATATTCTTTAGGTTTGACAGAAGCTTTAAAAAAGGCAGAAGATGCTAATTTTAATGTTACTTCAAAAACTATACAAGAAGGATATTTAGAGCTATTCAAAAATAGTTATACAGAAGAACAAAGAAATGCAATAGAGCGTATATCGGGAAAGAGTATAGAAGAAATCATAAGAGGTGATGAATCTTCTTTTGGTGGTTTGGTTGATGTTTATGCACCTGTAGACTATGGAAACCTTGTATTACACTTTGATAAATTAATTGATGCTGACACAAAGTATAACTATCTTAAAGAAAAAGGTGTTGAAGGGTTGCCTTTACCTGGCAAATTTTCAGATGAACAGGTACAACTAATACTTGATCAGTACAAAAACTTTGAAGAAAAAAATCCAAATGTTGTTAAAACTGACAAAGTAGAAAAAAGTAACATTACTCTTAAATATTGGGAGGAAGACGGTTTTGATGAAACAACATTAAGTGATGATGCATATGAAAAATACTATCTTGATAGATATGGTATAGTTATAGAAAAAGATGAAAATGGAATTACTGCTTTTGATAGTGAAGAAGAAAGAGATGCATATCTTGTAACTAAAGCGACAGAAAAAGCAAATGTTGTTAATGAACAAAATAATAGTAACAATGAAGTTTCTTCAGATCCTGATAAAAATAAAAAAGGTTTTTGGGATTCTTTAGGTGATGTAGGAGATAAGCTTGCAAAAGGTTTAGGGCTCGTAAAAAAGATTACAGACGCATTAGGTGGTCCTGGAACTTTAGTTTCAGCAGCTTTAGGTAGACAAGCTTACCATGACGCAATGAAAGAAATAAAACCTCTTGAATTGCCTGGTGTATCTAATATGTTTAAACAACATTTACATCAAGTACAGCAATTATCAAAAATGGGTTTTAGTCCAGCTGAAGCAGAAAAACACAGAAAAGACATTGACTCAGCATACAAAAGAGGTATTGAAAATGCAGTGCGTGGTACAGCTGGTGACAGAGCTAAATTTTTGGCTAGTTCGGGTTTATTAGATTCACAAAGAGCATCTGCGTTACTTGACTTTGCTGCAACAGACGCAGAAATACAAAGATCTAATCTTGCGCAATATGGTCAAGCACTACAATTCCACGAGGATTATAATTATAGAAAGGCTGCACAAGAAAGATCAGATGATTTACAAGAACAGATTAGAAACAAACAGGGGGCTTCTAATTTTGCACAGTTGGCATTCCAACAGATTACTGACAACTTAAATGATCAGTCGTCTATATATGAAAACATGTTTTATAATAAATTGCAAAATCAGATAAATCAAAATACAAACAACCCACTTGTAGGACTTAACTTTCCAGGATCAGGTACAGAGACTGGACAAATAGAAGATTAATTATGGACGCATTTGGATATAACGCATTAAGTGGTTTTTTTGGCTCGTCTAATAAAAAGGAAAGACGTAGACAAGAAATGCAATACATGCAAGGCATCTTACAGATGCAACAGCAAGAACAGCAGGTAGAGACTCAGAATCGTTTAGCAATGCAGCAAATGATAGATAAGTCGTATGAAACTGCAAATCAATTACTTACTGGACAACACGCAAGAGACAAGGATAGAGAACGTATTAAAAATATATCTAATGATTATTTACAACCTATTAATGATATGTTGCGTCAATATGGTTCCTACGAAAGAGCAAAACAATTTGGTATAGATAGATTAATAGCTGAGTATCAATACAAACTAAACAATAATGATTTTGTTTATCAGGTAGCACAAAACAAAGAAAATCTAGCAAAAATTATACAAGTACAAAATGACGGAAAAGGACATTTACTATCATTAAGAGATAGAGATAATTTAGCAAGATTTCAAGCAGGTGAAACAGATGTAATTACTTATAGAGGTCAGCTTGATGGAGAGATAGACACTAAGTTTTTAGAAAATATGACTGTTGAAGAAAATGTTGGTATTGAAGCATACTTGTATGAAAACCTACCAACACTATTAGCAGACTATTCTTACATGGTAGCTGATCAGCCAAATGCAAATGAGCTTATTACTTATGCACAAAACAATCCAGAATCACTTATACCATATCTTAAAAAACGTATGGGTATTTCTGGTATACAACAAGCTGACTTTGGAGAGAAAGCAATTAAAACAACTCTTGGCACAGAATTAGTTAAAGGACTAGAAATGGCACCACGAGCTACAGGAGCTCAATTAAGAAACAATTCATACGCACAATTATTTGAAGCATCTGGTGCTGGACAATATTATGATATGTTAGTCGGCTATGACGCAGGATCTAGACCTATTGTTAAAAACAGTGTTGTTGCACAGACAAGTGGTGAAATATTTACAAATCCAGACATGCAAGAAAAAGTATTGCGTCAAGTATTTGGTGATAGAATACAATTTGAAGATGGTAAGTTTATTGTTGAAGACTTTGGTGATGGTGTTGGTTTGTATAACTTCAGAGGCAGTATGATATATGAAGATGAGCTTGGTCCATTATCTCTAGAAAAGAATTTAGATGACATGGAGATCAAAGGAATATTTGTAGGTCAAAAAGCTGTAGGTATAGATAAGTTTGGTAGAAAACAAGAAATACTTATGACAGAAGGGGAAGCTGATTTAGATCCTACTAATAGGGCTAAGAGTATAAACGAAAAATTAGCTGCATTAGATGATATACAATTCCAACCAGCTTATATTATACAAATGGAAGAAGATGATATGTTCCAAGATGATGTATATTATAAAGAGTTAGATATGAATTATGTAAATATAGCAGGACTAGATGCAGATGAAAATATTAATAAATCATTGTCTGAAACTAGAACAAATATTGCTAACTTTGCTAAAGACAAAAAGAAAAAAGAAAAACAAATAGCTCTTAAGAATAAAGCTCAAAATCAATTAGCATCCGTATATTCAAACAATAATTTTGCTGGTATTGATATGATAGCTGATACTTATGCAGCTCCAGTTACAATGAGTATGTTGAATGCAGGTATTGATTACAAAATGTTACCAATAGTTATGACTGAATTATTAGATGGTGCAGGTAAACAAGCGCAAATGAGCGATACTGCTGATACACATGAATTAATGATGGGTGCAATAAGTAATCTTAGTGTGTTACAAGAAAGTGATCCAGAGTTATATGATATACTTAAATCTGGTAATTTAGATTTATATTACAGATATAAAGAAAAAACATCACCAAAGAAAGATGTTGATGAATTAAAATCACGATCTAGACTTTGGACTAAATACTTTAATTACTAATGGGTAGCTTTTACGACTTTACAAAAAATTTAGCAGCTAATCAAAAACCTGCTGATGCAGCAAAGGAATATGATGCTGGAATGACATCAGGTGGGTTTGGTTCTGTATTTCAAGCTAATGCACAAAATCAACAACAGTATGATCAAGCTATATCTAACTTAGCAGGTCAACAAATGATGGGTGAATCAGGTGCTGTTTTGCAAAGACAAATGTATGGACAAAACCCATTACAACAAGTACAAGATCCAGATGCTGTATTGTCTCCAGATATTACATTGGGTGATATAGCAGCACCTGTTGCTGGTGGAATTATTGGATCTGTAGGTGGACCTATGGGTATAGCAGCTGGTGTAGCAGGAGGATTAGCTTTGGCTGGAGGAACAAAACAATCTAAGTTTGGTAGAAGTATAGCTGCAGGATGGGGTGATCTTGTTGAAGGAACAGGACAAACTATTGATTTTATTGGATCAACAGTTACACCATGGGATCCAGATGCAGGTATTAATACAACAGTAGCATCTTATCTAAAACGCAAAGGGCAGCAAATACAAATGAAAAATGATGTATATATTCCGCCCGAGTTAGAAGAAATTACTTGGTCTTCAATGACAGATCCAACATTTTGGACAACTAAAGTAGCAAGACTTGTGCCATATTCTATGTCGTTTTTTGTACCTGGTATTGGATCAGCTGCAGCTAGTACAAGGTTTTTATTAAATAGTAATAAAGTAATTAAATACGCAAAAGGCGGATCAAATTTATTTAAAGCTTCTACAAAAACAGTAACTAAAAGTAATTTAAAAAAAGCACAAATATATAATCCAAAGGCAAAAATTGGAGACAAATTTTTAGACGAAACAGCAGCATTCAAAAAAGCACCTGGAGCTATTGTGTCAGCTGTTGGTGGTGGTATTGGTGGTAACTTAGCAGAAGGTGCATTTGTGGCAGGAGAAACACTTACACAAGCTTTAGCAGATGGTTTGACACCAGAAGAAGCGTCAGCAGCAGCAAGAGAAGTTTATACTGATAACATGAAATGGATAGGTATAGACATGTTGCAGTTTGGTTTGACTTTTGGTGGACTAGGTAGATTAACTGCAGGTATTAAAGCAATACCAAAAGGAAGTACAACCTTTGGACAAAAGATTGCACCATTTCTACAAGCAGGAGCTTCTGGTAGTATAGAAGGTTTTACAGAGCAATACCAAGAAGTATATCAGGAATGGATTAAGCGTAAAGCTATTTATGAAGAAAGACCTGATTTATCGAATTATGATGTAGGTGAAGGTTACCCTGGATTTATGGAGTTTTTCCGTAGTCCTGAAATGATGGAAACAAGAGTTAGTTCATTTGCACTTGGTTTAACCATGGGTGCTCGAGGTGGATATGTAGACGCTATAGCTGAAAGAGAATATCAGTTAGAAAAATTTAGAACTACATTTAACGATCAGCTTGAAACACAAGAAGCAGACTTTTATTTAGCAGAACAAAACAGGGCTGGAATTATAGCTGGTATGATCATTAATGATAATGGTAATACTGAAAGAGCTGACGAAAGACTTGATCGTATGGTGGCTGAAAAACAAATGAGCCAAGAAACTGCAGATGAAATCAAAGATACTTTTAAAGATTATGCTGAACTATTTGAATCTTCACATCAAGATAATACATTGAGCTACGAAGGTAAAAATCAGATATTTAGACAAAGAGTAAAGATAGCTGCTATTGAAAGATCTAAACAACAGGAAAGAGAAAAAGCTGATGCTGCAATAGAATCTAAGAAAAAAACAATTAAGAATAAAGAAAACTTACAACAAGCTATAGATAATATAGAAGCTAACTACGCAGGGTTTGAACAAACAGCTAATGAAGAGATAGCAGGACTAGAAAACTTAGTAGAACAAA
>CEUO01007108.1_pt1 | contig 31659 bp, 33 predicted proteins | sample 531391 | NCBI WGS metagenome assembly CEUO01 (sample SAMEA2622799, study PRJEB7988) | marine metagenome | isolation source: saline water (ENVO:00002010), including
AGTCTCAATAGGGGGTTTTTCTGAATGCCAATAATCCCCCCATAATCGCAGATATTTTGCGGGGGGGTATAAACATAACAAGCATCGGCTACTTCAAATGACCACTTTTATTTCAGAGATCGGGCCACTTCAAAATCAAATGACCACTTTTAGGGTTTATAGAGTACCCTTCTGTGTTCCGCACTCAGAACTTTGCGGTTTCTTATTTCTACATCGTAGTCTGTCTTAGAAAAAATGACCCATTTCCCTCTTAGCCTATACCAATTACCATTCTTCTTGAAGATGCAAACATAGTGTTTGCCTTGTTTAGCTGCGACAGGCCATAACCTATTCTTTTTAATCACCAAAAAATCTCTTACTCCATAACCTTTCTCAAAGGTGGTAAGACCCGTCAACTCTCCAGTGACGGTTTTTTGATGGTAAGCGATGTTTCTCCATTCCCAGATGATTAGTTGTTTCAGTCTCAGATCGCCCTTATCATCATAGACCTCATTAAACTCCATGAACAAACAACTTTCGTCTATTATTACTTGTGGAGAAGAGCCTGATAACAAAATCATCACAATTCCGATCATTAACAACCTCATCATCTGCCCCAACCTCTTTTAATTAAACTAAAAGCATTGAGTCCTAGAAAATTCTTGATAACGATATCGCTATAACCGCATGCAAGAAGATAGCTAGTAATGTGTGGCATTTCTCCTGTATCAATTAATTCGTCGGGAGGATCTGTAAACCCATCAAAATCTGTACCTATTGCTGGAACAGCATCGTTAGAAACTTTTAAAATATGATTTAATGTTTGTTCTATATATTTCAATCCCATTCCGGTATTAACAGGACTTATCCAATAATTCATAAATATAATGCCGATGACCCCTCCATGATCTGCCATCCACTTTATTTCCCAGTCCTGAAGGTTATATAAGTCACGGTTTATCTCAAAAACACCAGAGTGACTGCTGAACACGCATGAATGCTTGCCAGACTCTTCTACAAGCTCGTAGACTCTCTTTCTAGCAGGTAGCGTACAATGACCCACATCAATTAACATGCCCATATCGAGCATCCTACGCACCACCTTTTCCCCTAATTCACTAAGCCCCTTATTCATGTCCCACTCTTTAATAATCTCTCTTCCCGTATGTTTGATTCCATAATCGGGATAAGGGAATACCGGATGAACAAGTTGATTCGGATAGAAGTGTGCTAAGGTGAGATAAACCACTCCTCGATTGAAAAGGGTCTCTAAATTTTCAAGGACTTCTATCTCGATCTGATCTGAGGAACCTTCTTTCTGCCCAAATACTTTTCCAGATACGTCACCTTGTAGAGAATGCGCACCCTCTACAGAATGTAGCAGACAGGTGGCACCTCTCTCTAAAATGTCTTCCATTTCTGAAACACTTCGTGCGAACTCAAATCCTTCTGCCTCCCTTACCTGTTCTTCGATCTCTTCCATCATTGTCATGGTTACATCGAAGTAAGAAGGATCAAAATACTTTTCCTTCACGCTTTTCGAGAAAAAAAGTATCCACTTGATTAACTTTATATGTTCTTTCCATTCATACTCTGGGACGTAAATTGTAGATAGCAAAACGTCAACGCCGCCCTCCTTTACCTTCGGAAAGTTGCTTCTAGTGGTTAATGGCCAGAATTTTTCCTTAAAAAAGGAACCTAGCCACTTCTGATTCCTATCTTTTAGGTTTCTGCTGAGTAACGATGCCTTTAGCGTTGGATGATTGTGTAAATCCACCACCAAAGACTCTTTATGTAATTTATCTGCCTTATTCATAACCTCTAGTCCCCCATACGTTATCTATAAAACCATATTTCACCGCCTCTTCCGAATCCATGTACCATTCCTGCTGATTCCTTAGCTTTTTATCCATATATTTAATAATATAACTATCGGTCTTATCTTTGAAGAAATCGCCCCTCTTACATCTGTCACAATAAATATTCAACATCTTCTTATTGAGCTTTTCATTCCAGTCAATAGCTGATTTTGCCGATATAGAGTTAGTATCTATAGAAAAACTCCCATAGTGAACCATAAATTCCACATTGGGAGTCAAAGACCTTATATCCCCAGCCTGCATTATGATAGTCCCCATAGAAGCCACTATTCCATAACCTATGATAGTAACTGGGGATCTAGTTAGCTTAATAGCATCATATATAGCCATTCCATCATTCCAATTCCCTCCTATAGAACTTAAATGAATTACAATAGGCTCATTGCTTATATGATCGAGAAGCTGTAGATTTTTTATCGTTTTTACTGCGACGTGAAAATCTAACCCACTCTCTTCTTCTGCCACACTATGAGAGTGTATATAGAGTTCTCTAGAGTTTAAGTTCAGAGAATACTCATGTATGTGTTGTAGGAGTTCTTTGTTTGTCGGCTTGTTTACTCTGGGCATTTTCTTCCTCCCTCTCCTTATTATTACACCGTGAAAGGGCGCATATTCCCCTTCCGGGCTTTTTAGAGATACCCATTTTCTGCCGTTGTTTCCTCCATGACTGCACAGATATATATCTTCCGGTTATTTTTGATAGTTGTGCTGCTCCTTGTGCATCAGTTAGAATGGCAGCGTTGTCCCTAATAAATTGACGTTCATTTTCGTTCCAAATGTTGTTCATTTTATTGTTTTGGTGTTATTATATACTGGAGGTGTAACATGCGTATTTCATCTAAGTTATATACAACCGAAGCTTCAGAAAGCAAGAAGAGAGTAGAAGAAGAGCTAAGGGTTCCTGACCCTAGTCCTGAAGAGGCCTTAGCATTTTTGGAGGAAGATGAAGATACCAAAGGGAATGAACGAGGAGCAGGTGCTGACAGCGATAGAGAATGTAGTTAATGCTCTCGCTAGAAACTTCCGCTTTGGGTATTTCGATACCGACGACATGAAACAACAGGGGCGAATGTATGCTCTTGAAGGTATTCCTAAATACAATCCTGAAGTCGGCCCTTTGGAAAATTTTCTTCGTACTCATATCAGAAATCGTTTTATCAACTTAAAACGAAACAAGCTTACTCGATATCAACCCCCTTGCGTTGATTGTCCTTTCTATGACCCTGAATGTAAGGTCAGTCAGAACAAATGCTCTGAGTTCAAAAATAAGGAAGACTGCCAAAAATATTCTAATTGGCAAAAGAGAAACATTGCCAAAAAAAGTCTCGCTCAACCTTTAGATATATCTAACATAAATGATGAGCGTGAAAAGAATATGCGTAGGGAACCAAAAGTTTATGATTTCGTAACAAAAAAAGAGTTACTGGAGATAATAGATAAAGAGCTACCTATTTCTTACAGGCGTGATTATAGACGTATGGTTGAGGGTGTAAATATACCCAAGCAAAGGAAGCAGAAACTCATAGACAAACTAAAGGAAATTATTAAGGAAAATTATCCTGATGAGTGGTAAAAAGAGAGGTAGAATGTCGGTAGAGGAAAAACAATTCCTAGACCAGTACATGGATTCTAAGTCTGATGAAGAATTAGCCACAGAGATAGGGCGAACTGTAGAATTTGTTTCAAATTATAGAAAAACAAAACCATTAAATGATATTTCAGATGATGAAGCAGAGATACTATTAAGACTTCATAATCTTTATTTTTGGGAAGAACTACAGACACAGTTGGATTCTAGCGAGCTTCATGGATTCGAGGCGAGATGGGTGGCTCTGAACCACCAGTTCCAAGATGTCCTTCCTACAGACCAGATGCAAATCAAAGACCTGATTACTCTTGAGATATTGATTAATCGTGTTCTTACAGAAAAACAAAAGGTCGTCTCTACCATAACTAGGCTTGAGACACAGCTAAAAAGGGAGGAGGATCGTCCTGTCGAGCTTCAGGACGTGAACCTCATGCTTAGTATTGAGACCCAACTGAACGCTGCTATGGCCTCTCAGAACGCAAGAACTACAGAGCATATGAAACTTCAGGAAAAGAAAGACGCTAAATTTAAAGACTTAAAAGCAACAAGAGACCAAAGATTCAAACAACTTGAAGACTCTCGAAAAAGTTTTTTTGATTTAGTAAAGACTTTAGATGAACGTGACGCAAGAGAGAGAGAAGGTCGTCACATGGAACTTATGAAACTTGCAGCAGATAAGTCTATGCAAGAACTATCTGAATATACTGAGTATGAAGATGGAACCGTAGATCAGCCATTCCTCAATCATGAAACGATAATATCAGATGTCACAGAACCCAAAACAATTAGAAGTAAAGATGCCGGGATCGGGCGCGATACGCAAGCCTTGGAATAAAATATACAATGCTATGCGGCATTCAGCCGGGCCAAACTCTGACAGATCGTCTCTAAAAGACTTGACGGTAACTGTCGAAGACCTAGTAGATATATTTGAGCAACAACAAGGAAGATGTCATTGGTTAGGTATAAAACTAAACCCTTTGAACAACTATATATCCAGAAGTCCTTTAGCTGTAAGTGTTGATAGAATTGACAATAATGAAGGTTATCATAAATATAACATAGTGCTTTGTTGTAGACTGGCGAATCTTGGTAGAGGTTCTTATAACTATGAAGATTTCAGAAGAGTAGTGGAATACGTCAAGGAAGAGATCTGTGGGCAGAAAAATAACGAAGAGTGATTGGGGAAGGAGAATAAAAAAGAATCATCATCTTTATTCAACAGTTGAAGGAATCGAATTACCCAAAAAAATATCTCTAATAGATACCCATATGAATAATGCTTGGGAATTCCATAGAAGTGGATGGGGTCATTGTCTTTATGGTCTAAGAAAATTGCATAAAGAAGACGGTGTTCTTTTAGATGATTTCTTTGAGCAGAGCCACTCTGTTTTCTATGCAGATAATGTTAAAGAAAAAAAAATACCTTTCATGGAAGACTGGGTGGGCTTCTTTCACAACCCACCAAATTCTCCTAGATGGCATAACTACGCTCATACTCCACAGGTCGTATTCTCCAGACCAGAAGCTAAGGAAAGCCTAAAGAGATGCAAAGGAATGTTTGTCTTTACGGATTATTTAAAAGATTGGTTTGACCGAAATCTAGATATCCCCTGTGAAGTTCTTTGTCATCCAACAGAAATGCCAAAAGTAAAGTTTGACTTTGATAAGTTTTCCGCAAATAACAATAAAACCATTATCCAGCTAGGTCATCATCTCAGGAGGCTTCTCTCTATACAAAGGCTAAAAACAGACTTTCATAAAATTTGGTTTATGTCTTGTGATTGGGCGAAACAACTAAAGGTTATTGAGTGTCAATCTCATGACTACCCAACGATATCTCTTAATTGCGGTAATTATGAAGAGAGAGAATGGATAGATAATGATGCATACGATATGATTCTTTCACAAAATATAGCATTTATGCACCTTTATGATTCAAGTGTTAATAATGCTGTAATCGAATGTATTGTTAGAGAAACACCTGTTCTTATCAACAAGATACCACCCATTGTTGAATACCTTGGAAAAGACTACCCATTCTACTTTGAAAATTTAGAAGAAGCATCAAAAAAATGCCAAGACATGGCTCTTATAAAAGAGACACACGAATATCTTAATGAAATGGACAAGCAAAAGTTTTCTTTGTCTTACTTTTTGAATTCTCTCACAAACACAGAGATATACAAATCATTATGAGTAAGTTTTGTTCAAAACCTTTCGAGTGGTTTGAAGTGCATCCTGATGGAAACGTGTCTATGTGTTGTTACACATGGCTGCCAGCATACATTGGTCAGATAGGAGTGGATGAAGGAATAAATGATGTATTTAATTCTGACATATCAGAAGAAATAAGAAAAAGCATATTAGACGGAAGCTTTCGTTACTGTGATCACGATTTATGTCCTCTTATTCAGGCAGGCGATCTGCCAGAGGTTGAGGAGTTAGAAGGAAATAGTAAGCGTATTGTTGAAGAGCAGATCACTACTGGTTTGGAGCCTACCTTTTACAACCTTTGTTATGATGAATCTTGTAATCTAAGTTGCCCAAGTTGTAGGGTAGATAAAATCCTTTTTTCTAAAGGCCCTAGATACAGACAGAGAAAAGTTATACAAGACAGAATAATAAAAGATCTATTCGAGAAATATCATGAAAGAGATTGCACGGTAAGTATAACAGGTTCTGGAGATCCTTTTGGCTCTAAACTTTTTAGAGACTTACTATTTTCTGTTGATGGGAAGAATTTCCCCAACATGAAAATTAACTTACAAACGAATGGCGTAATGTTTACGGAAAAATACTGGAGCAAAATGCATAGAATACAGAACAATATTGAAACCGTTCTAATTTCTTTTGATGCAGCTTCTCCTGCCTCATATTCTTATACGAGGAGAGATGGTAATTGGGATCGTCTACAAGACAACATGAAGTTTATATGCCAGCTTCGCAAAGATAATAAGATAAAAGATCTTCGTTGTGACTTTGTAGTTCAACAAAAAAATTATCACGAGATACCTTCTTTTGTAGACATGTGCTTATCTTATGATTTTGTTGATGAAATATATTTTTCGCAGATAGTTAACTGGGGTACATATTCGGAAGAAGAGTTCAAAGAACATGCTATACATCAAGAAGATCATCCAGAATATGATGACTTTATTTCTATTATGCAAGATACAAGGTTATCTCATAGCAAAGTAAATCTTGGCAATCTTTCTTCTTTTAGGAAGAAGACATAGAGTTGTATAGGTATGAAATCTAACTCAGACCCAAACCCCGACAAGTATTACTGCACTAGACCATTTGAATGGTTTGCTGTGCTAGATAATGGCGATGTGTCTCCGTGCTGCCCGCCTTGGATAGACGGATACAGGATTGGCAACCTGTACAAACAGTCTGTAGACGAGGTGTGGAACGGAGAGAAAGCACAAGCGTTTAGGGAGTCAATATTAGATGGGTCTTTTAAATACTGCAACGAAATGTCCTGCCCACATCTCCAATCCAAGTCTGAGTCCGTATTTACACTTCAGCAACTAGAGAATGGCGACCGTCACACGGTCACTCAAGACATTAAGAATAAAAAAACGGTTCTAGACCACGGCCCCCTAATTATTAACTGCGAATACGACAGGTCATGCAACCTGTCATGCCCATCTTGCCGCAGAGATTTAATCATAGTGTCTGGGGAGCAGCGTGACAAAATACTAGCTCTACAGGACAAACTAATTGACGGAGCATTCTCTAATTCCCAACGTATTACAATTACTGGTTCTGGAGATGCCTTTGCGAGTCCCGTGTTCAGGAAGTTATTACAGAACCTCAAGAAAGAGCAAGCCCCTGATTTGGGACATATTCTCTTATTAACTAACGGTTTGCTTGTTAATAAATACTGGCACACTTTAAGCGACTACGCTAAAGAAAACATTAAGACAATCTCAGTGTCGGTAGACGCAGCGTGTCCAGAAACGTATGCTATTAACCGAAGAGGAGGCGATTGGGAGCAGCTACAGGATAATCTTGCATTTATCAAAAGCCTCAAGGTATCTTCGGGTATAGAACATTTTTGTATTAGTATGGTAGTTCAGGAGAACAACTTCACTCAAATGAAAGACTTTGTACTAATGGGAGAGTTTTACGGAGTTAACTTCGTGCAGTTCCAAATTATTGAACCTGATTTCATCAGAGATTTAGGATATGGAGACTATTTAAGTGAGTGGATTGGTAAGGCGGTTCACGAAAAAACTCACCCTCGACATCAAGAGTTTTTAGATGTCATTCAAGATGAGTTTTTTACCGCTTATATAACGGAAGACACGTCGGATCATGTAAATGTGAGCATGGGGCCGTTACACAACCTTATACAAGGTGTAGATATTTCTCAGTACGAGACATTACTGAACGAATCTCAAGAACACGAAAAGAATAAAGAGAAAAAGGATGTGTGGTTTGATGCAACTATTTATTATGTTGATTGGAAGTCTATCAAAAATATAAATGGCAGTGATTTTGTTAGAATAGAAACAGGACAAGTTCTTTTCTGGAATGGAAACGAGTGGGAGATTTGTGACGAAGACAGCACAGATTTCGCTGAATTTATAAAGAAAGAAGAAAAATGAAAAAAGCTCTTATATACGGAATAACAGGACAGGATGGATCTTATTTGTCTGAGCTTCTTCTAAGTAAAGGCTATGAGGTTGTAGGCGTTGCTAGAAGAAGTAGCACTAGCAGTACTGAGAGAATAGACCATATATGGGATCAAATAAATATTGAAGAGGGAGATATAACCGATGCGGTATCGGTGTATAGCTTAATTAGAGAACATCAGCCAGATGAAATATATAACTTAGCAGCACAAAGTCATGTTAAAACTTCTTTTGACCAACCTCTTTATACTTGGCAAGTTAATGCTGAAGGCCCCCTTAATATTCTTGAGGCTATTAGGCAACATTCTCCTCATTCTAAATTCTATCAAGCTTCGACCAGCGAGATGTTTGGGAAAAACTTTACAGAAAAGTCTGGAAGAAAATACCAAGACGAACAGACTCCATTTCTACCGCAGTCCCCTTATGCTGTCGCTAAACTTGCATCTCATCATACCGTGCGACTTTATCGGGAATCTTATGGTATTTTTGCTTGCTCAGGCATTCTTTTTAATCATGAATCTGAAAGACGTGGTGAGCTTTTCGTTACTAGAAAAATCACAAAGTATGTTTCCAGAAGATATAACAACCCAGATTTAGATGAAATGTTAAGGCTTGGAAATTTAGAAGCTAGGAGAGACTGGGGACACGCTGAAGATTATGTCCGTGGTATGTGGTTAATGTTACAACAAGACAATCCTGAAGATTATGTATTGGCTACAGGAGAAACCCATAGTGTAGCTGATTTTCTGAATTATGCTTTTTCATATGTGCAAGAAGAGTGGAATGATCATGTCATTATTGATCCTAAATTCTATAGACCAGCAGAGGTAGATTATCTTCTTGGAGACTCTACAAAAGCAAGAGAGAAGCTTGGATGGAAGCCCGAAATTGACTTTCAAAGTCTTGTAGAAAAGATGATTGAGTTTGATATACACGAGACATTTAATGAGACGCAAAAGAAGCAATCGGGATTACAATGATCCATTTTATAAAAGATGGAGGAAGCAGGTTTATACTAGAGATAAGCATTGCTGCGTTCTTTGTAGTTCTAAAAAAAGGCTTGAAGCACATCATATAAAAAGATGGTCTGATTTTCCTCAACTTCGTTTTGACCCTAACAACGGTGTAACCTTATGTAGGGCATGTCACAGAAAGGTTACTAATTTTGAAAACAATTGGGAGCCTCTTTTTATAAAGATAGTAGCAAAGAATAATGGCAAGAAAAAAACAGACACCTAAAAAGCCGCCTCAAAGAAGAAGAAGACTAATAGCAAAGACTCCTAATCAAAAAAATGTACTAAAAACAATAAAAGAAAATCAAGTAACCTTATGTGCTGGGCCAGCAGGAACAGGTAAAACTCATTTAGCGGTTGGTTCGGCAGTACAGTTATTATTAAAAAATTCGGTTGACAAGATAGTTATTACTAGACCAATCGTTCAGGCAGGGGAAAGAATAGGTTTTCTTCCCGGTACAGCAGAACAAAAATTAGACCCTTACCTACAACCAGTGTTTGATGAATTGAAATATTATTTATCTCATGCTGAAATCTCTACTTATAAAAATGAGCAGAGGATACAAGTAATTCCGCTGGCCTTGATGAGAGGAAGAAATTTCCACGATTCTTTCATCATTGGTGATGAGATGCAGAACGCTACATTCGATCAAATGAAGATGTTGATTACAAGAATGGGCCTGCATTCAAAGCTGGTCATTTCTGGTGATTTAGATCAGTCAGACTTGTCGAAAAAAGACCAAGGAGCATTTAGATTTTGCTTGAAAAGGTTAACTGATATTGATGAAGTAGGGATATGTAATTTGTACGGTGAAGATGTTGTAAGAAACCCACTAATTCCTGTCATGTTGGAAAAATTAGATGGCTACAAAGTACACGGTAATTAAAGATACCAGAGAGCAAGAGGGGTGGTTCTTTACCCAAACCACTGCTTGCGACGGAATGGTTCGAGAAAAATTAGATACCGGAGACTATAGTCTCAAGGGCTATGAGGAATTGTTAGCTATTGAGAGAAAGGGAAAGATTAGTGAGTTTGCTCGCAATATTGTAGAAAACCGTTTTGAAAGAGAACTAGAAAGGCTGGAGGATTTTGACTATCCTTTTATGCTCCTTGAGTTTGACATGAAAGACGTTCTTGATTACCCAAGAAGTTCTAAACTTCCTAATTCAAAAAGAAGACTCACGAAAGTAACTGGTGGATTTATACTAAAAAGAATAATAGAGTTTCAAATAAGGTATAAAACCAAAATACTCTTATGTGGCGAAGAAGGATGGAAGGTAGCTCTTAGTATATTTAAAAGAGTCGTAGAAAATGAATCAAAAAAATATAGAGAAGATTCTTGAAGAAGCATATCTAAATCTGGGAGATACTTCTAAGCTTAATCTCGGAAGCCCATTGATTGATAATCGTCAGGATTGGCAAAGAGAAGATCCTGCGTTAGAGATGGTAGATAAGATGCGTGACGCTGCGTATCTTCATTGGACTTGCAAAACATTACTGAATATAGACCTTCTTCCTTTTCAAGTAACAATACTAAGAGAACTTTGGACTAGAACATTTCCGATGCTGGTTGCTAGTCGTGGTGCTGGTAAATCTTTTATACTTTCTCTGTATGCCGTTCTTCGTGCGTTACTTACTCCGGGTGCAAAGGTTGTTATTGTTGGTGCTGCTTTTCGTCAGTCGAAATTACTGTTTGAGTATATGGAAACATTCTGGCGTAATGCTCCACTTTTAAGAAATATTGTAGGAACAGGAAAACATCAGGGGCCAAAAAGAGATGTTGATAGATGTACTTTTTATATTGGCGATTCAGTCGTCATGTCTATCCCTCTTGGGGATGGTTCAAAAATTCGTGGTCTGCGCGCAAACTATATTATTGCTGACGAATTCGCATCAATACCTACAGAAGTATACGAAACTGTTGTTCAGGGTTTTGCCGCTGTTAGTGCTACTCCAGTAGAGGGTGTCAAGAATAGAGCAAGACAGGAAGTGCTTAAATCTCTTGGTTTGTGGACTGAAGACCAAGATTCGTCTGATGATGATTTGGTGGGAATTGGCAACCAGACAATAATCTCAGGAACAGCGTATTACGCTTTCAACCACTTTGCTGATTATTGGAGAAAGTATAAGCAGATTGTAGAAAGCGGTGGCAACCAGAAAAAGCTGGAGGAAATATTTTCTGGAGAGATACCTCCGGGATTTGACTGGAAAAAATATAGTATCATAAGAATTCCGTACCACAAACTCCCTTCTGGATTTATGGACGAAACTCAAGTTGCCAGATCTAAAGCCACAATCCATAGCTCAATTTATCAGATGGAATATGGTGCTTGCTTCTGTACAGACTCTAACGGTTTCTTCAAACGGTCTTTGATAGAGTCTTGTGTTTGTAAACCCGCTATAGAGCTTCCAAGCGGGGATGTAGAATTCAACGCTGTTGTTCGTGGCAATCCTAACTGCAATTATGTCTATGGTGTTGACCCTGCTTCTGAAAGAGATAACTTCTCAATTATCATCATAGAAGTACATGGGGATCACAGAAGAATAGTATATTCTTGGACTACGACTAGGCAGCAGCATAAAGAAAAGATTAGCAAAAATTTAGTAGCAGAGCAAGATTTTTATGGATACTGTGCAAAAAAGATTCGTGAATTGATGAAGATATTTCCTACTGAGCATGTAGGGATTGACTCTCAGGGAGGAGGTATTGCGATTATGGAAGCACTACAAGACCCTGACAAAATGTCGGAAGGAGAACATAGACTTTGGCCTTACTTAAAAGGTGGCAGCAATGATCCTTTCTGGTGGGAAAAAGAAAATAAACCAACAGACAAAGAGCCGGGATTGCATATATTGCATATGGTTAATTTTGCTAAAGCCGATTGGTTATCAGAAGCAAATCATGGGTTGAGAAAAGACTTTGAAGATAAAGTGCTACTATTCCCCTTCTTTGATTCTTGGAGCATTGGAGAAGCAATATTAAATGATAAAGAATACAGCAGGATTTACGATACTCTTGAAGACTGCGTAATGGAAATTGAAGAGCTAAAAGACGAGTTAGCTACAATTGAACACACCCAGACAGACGCAGGAAGAGATAAGTGGAATACTCCAGAAGTCAAACTTCCCGGCAATAAAAAGGGACGACTAAGAAAAGACAGATATAGTTCATTAATAATAGCAAACATGATTGCAAGAACACTCAAAAAGATAGCCCCAACAAATTATTACAATCCAGTAGGAGGCTATGCGGGCAGAGATTCAGGTAGTAAAGACGGCTCTTCTGCCAAACTATATAATGGGCCTTCTCATCTAACTAGCAAAATGACTTACGGTATGGGAGTTCGTAGACATTAATGGTGTATAATTAGAATGTAATACCATTGCAGTCATATTGGAGATCCATAATGTCGGTTCAGGACAAGAAAAACAACCATACAGTAGCTTTTGTAACTATAAATAACGACTCGAACAAAAATGATATCGAGCAGGCTGCTCTCGCCTATGATTCTTTTCAAGGTATTCCAAGCACTCAAGCTAGTAGAACTAGATACCACGATGTAGAGACCAATATCTCTGTTAGGAATGGTTTTACCAGAGATGACTATGAGTATTTTAGAAAGGACGAACAGACACCCAAAAGATCGAAAGAAATTATCTCTTCTTGTATGGGTGCCTATAGAAAGATTGGTCTGATTAGGAATGTAATTGATTTAATGTCTGACTTTGGTTGTCAGGGAGTAAGACTTACTCATCCTAATCCCAAGATACAAAGATTCTACAGAGGTTGGTTCAAAAAAATTAATGGGCTTGTTGTTTCAGAAAGATTCATGAACAACCTTTACAGGACAGGTAATGTTGTCGTTAAGAAAAACACAATGAAAATTACCGTCTCTGACATAAAGTATTATCAGTCAATCGGTTATGACGAGATAGACATTGAAAGACAAAAACCTATAAGACAGCTTAAAAAAGTCATACCGGGAAGATATGATTTTCTTAATCCTCTTTCTATAAATGTTACTGGTGGACATCTAGCACAATTTACAGGAAATAGAAAATACTCATTAAAACTTCCTTCAAAACTATTAAGAACATTATCAAATCCTACTAATGAAGAAGACAAAGCTTTAGTTAGTACTCTTCCTCCTTACATCAGAAGAGCAATTCAAGAATCAAAAAGCTCCATACCTCTTGATTCAGACAAACTCTGCATATATCACTACAAAAAAGATGATTGGCAAGAGTGGGCAGATCCTATGCTCTATTCTATTCTTGACGATTTGATGGTCTTAGAGAAGATGAAGCTTGCTGACCTTGCCGCTCTTGATGGTGCTATTTCTCAAGTTCGTCTCTGGAAACTTGGTAGTCTTGATCATGAAATATTTCCTACACAAGAAGCAGTAAATAGGCTTGCTGATATTCTTCTTAGTAATCCGGGCGGCGGTGCTTTCGATCTTATCTGGGGGCCAGAGTTAGACTTCAAAGAAACAGGAACAAATGTCCATCAATTTTTAGGATCTACTAAGTATGAACCTGTTCTAAATAACATTTATGCTGGTCTTGGTGTTCCTCCTACTCTTACTGGTGCATCAACTGCAAGTGGATTTACTAATAATTATATTTCTCTAAAAACTCTTGTCCAAAGACTTGAATATGGAAGAGGACTTCTCAGAGACTTTTGGGAAAAAGAAATTGAGATGATTCAAAAAGCTATGGGCTTTAGATTCCCTGCTAAGGTATCCTTTGACCGAATGGTTCTTTCTGATGAATCTTCTGAAAAAGCACTCCTGATTCAACTTGCTGACAGAAACATCATTAGCACTGAAACCATACTAGAAAGATTTGGAGAAATAGCTGATATAGAAAAGAAAAAGGTTACTAAAGAAAATAAAGATAGAGATAGAGGAAGCATGGCTCCTAAAGCTAGTCCTTGGCATAATCCAGAACATGACCATGACTTATCTAAGATAGCTCTTCAAAATGGAATTGTTACTCCTTCTGAAGTTGGTCTTGATCTTGAAGACAAAAAAGAAGGACAAATGAGTCAGATGGAAGACCAGAGGGAAGCTAGGGAGAAGGGGCTTGAGCAAAAGAGACAGTCTATCAACCAAAAACCTAAAGGTGAACCACAACAAGGAAGACCTAGAAATTCTAGAGATTCCGAAAGAAGAAAACAAAAAGAAGTTAAGCCTGTGGGTGCTAGTTTTGTAGACATAATGCTTTGGGCTAAGAATACTCAAAACAAAGTATCTGAAATATTGAACCCAATCATGTTGCAACATTATAATAAGAAAAACATGAGAAGTCTTTCTTCTGAAGAGTTTAAAGAACTTGAACAATTAAAGTATGATGTTCTTTGTTTGGTAGAGCCGTTCCAAGAGATTAATCCACAGATAATTCATCAGTGTGTAACTAATAGATCTCAGTCTTATTCTCATAGAGATATATTTAGAGAATCTATTCTTTCTTTTACAAAATCCAATCAGAGACAGCCTACAGTCGATGAAACAAGAACTATACAAGCTTCGTCTTACGCAATCCTAAAAAGTAAAAACATTAATTTTTGAGATTTATGGTGTATATTTTTGTAGCACGGAGTTCCTTCTATGAAAATATATAAATCAGAAATTTCAGACGGCCTCAGTGATATATTAAATAATCACAATAAGATCTCTATGGCTTCTGTTTTGAACGATACTTCAGACCAAAACATTGAGTCTGTTTTAAAAAGCTGTCCTAATCTTGAGTCTGCTATTGCAACTAATGAAGGACAGCTAGATTTACATTATGTAAATACAATTCTTGTATCAACTGGCTGGAATAGAAATGACGATGTCTTTTCAAAAAAACAAGTCTGGTCAGCAAGAAAAACTCCTGAAGATAAACCATTTAACTATGAACACGATCCTTCTGATATTATTGGACACATAACTAGTAATTATGTTATGGACGATTTTGGTCGAGTAATTGAAGATGATACTCCTGAAGATGCTCTTCCTGACAAATTTCACATTGTTACTGGCGGTGTTCTTTATCGCCAATTAAGCAGTAGAAATATTGAATTGTCTTCGAGAATGGAAGAAATTATAGAAGGAATTAAAAAGGGAGAGTGGTTTGTATCTATGGAAGCACTCTTTTCAGATTTTGATTATGCCTTGTATAAGGATAGTGAAGCTGAGAAGATTATTGGTAGAAGTGAGGATAGCGCCTTTTTAACCAAGCATCTCCGTGCATACGGAGGTACTGGTGAATATCAGGGTTATAAGGTTGGACGTGTCATTAAAAATATTACCTTTAGCGGAAAAGGCTTGGTCAGAAAACCAGCTAATCCCGACAGCGTTTTTATAGTTAATGACGACAATGTTTTTAGCGAGGCCGAGTTTATTGATAATGCTAGTTGTATTGCAAAAAATAACGACGCTATTTTAGAGGAGAATATTATCATGGCTAACGATAATACCAATGAGTCTCTTCAGCAAACTATTGCTGAATTGCAAAAGCGGCTTAAAGAAATGGACGAAGCTGCTGTCACGGCCAAATTTGAGTCTCTCGAAGCTGACATAGCTGAAAGAGATGCAAAGATTGTCGAATTGACAGAAACGCATAAGTCTGATTCTGATAAGCTGGCTGAAGCTGAAGCTAAAGTAGAAGAACTTCAGAGTGAAGTAAATACTTTAACTGAAGCTAAGGAAAATTTTGAGAAGGAACTTGAAGCTATTAGAGTAGAAGCTGCAACAGCGGCTCGTATTGCTCTTTTAACTGATTCCGGTTTGAGTAAATCAGACGCAGAAGAAACAGTTGCAAAATTTGCTGATCTTAATGATGAGCAGTTTGAAACAATTGTTGAATTTGCAGCTAAAGCTCAATCTGAAAACGCCGATGAAACAGAAGCATCTGAGGAACTGAAGTATACTTCAGAGCCAACAGAAACAGAAGCGGAAGCAGAGGCAGAGGAAGACAGTGAAGAAGAAGATCCAGCAGAAGAAGCAGCAGAACCTGAAGCATTAGATGATGCTGAAGCTTCTGAAGATGCCACTCTTGCAGTGGCCGAAGAATCTTCTGAAGATCTAATGGACTCACTGGCTGAGTATCTTGAGACTTCACTACATGGTGAAACTAAGTAATTACCTTAATTTTTTAGGAGAATGAGTTATGGCTCTTAAAGGTGACAGATACGAAGCTCTGACTGACATCAGTTTCTTCTGGAATACTACCAGCACGGCTACCCGTGGTGGAGTTTCCTGCCTTAATAATGCAGGTTCCGGTGTTGCTCTTGATCAGTCGGCAGCTAAGGTCGAATATTCGGCAGATCCTTCTGGAAAAGTTCCAGTTGGCCTGCTTTTACAGGACGTGGTCAATATTGACCAAACACGTCAACACATTAACTATCACAAAAACGAAGCACAGTTGGGCGGTAAGGTTACTTTGCTTCAGCAGGGATGGGTTACTACGGATATGATTTATCCCGGACTTACTCCTACTGCTGGACGAGTTGCTTATCTTAACCACAGTGGCTATTTGACAGACACATTGACAGACTCGAATGACCTCAAGCGAACCCCGCCTGTTGGTCGATTTATGTCCACTAAGGACGAAGACGGGTATGCCAAGGTCTTTGTTAGCCTGCCACAGATCCGTGGCGGTGAAGCTTCCTAGTCAATAATTTTATAGGAGAATTAGCGATGACTAAACCTACGAATGAAATGAGCGATCTGCTTCGCAGAACTGGCTCTGCTCATAGAGAAGAAGCACTCGCCGCCCAACACGAATTGGCTGTAGCATTGCAGACCCCAATTCGTAAGGGTGTTTTGAGTGGTGATATTACTGGCGGCATTTTCGAGAGAATTAATCTAGCTCCGGGCGTTGCTCCTGAGTTTCCTCTCGATTTGCTCTCTCCCGGCACTGAAAAGGACTTTGTGGCTTACACAATTCCTAATCACGGTCGAATTCCAGAGAGAAATGTTGAAGGTGATTATGTTATGATTCCTACTTTTGATATCGGAGCATCAATCGACTATTTGTTGAAGTATGCACGAGATGCAAGATGGGATGTTGTAACACGAGCAATGGCAGTTCTTGAAGCTTCTTTTGTTAAGAAGATTAATGATGATGCTTGGCACACTATCCTTGCTGCTGGCGTTGATCGTAACATTGTTGTTTACGATAGTGACGCTGCTGCTGGTCAGTTTACCAAGCGTATTGTTTCTTTGATGAAAACGGTTATGAGACGTAATGGTGGTGGTAATAGCACCTCTATTAATCGTGGCCGTTTAACTGATATGTACCTCAGTCCAGAAGGTCTTGAAGACATTCGCAACTGGGGAGTTGACCAAGTTGATGAAGTAACCCGTAGAGAAATCTACACGGCTGCTGATGGTTCGATTAACAGAATTTTCAATGTTAATCTCCATGACATTGACGAATTAGGTCAAGCTCAAGAATATCAGTTATTCTTCAAGAAGGAATTAAGCGGTTCACTCGCTACTAGTGATGTTGAACTTATTGTTGGTTGCGATTTGAGCGCCAGCGATTCCTTCGTCATGCCTGTTCGCCAAGATGTCGAAATCTTTGAAGATGATTCACTTCATCGTCAAAGACGTGCTGGCTTCTATGGTCATGCAGAACATGGCTTTGGTGTTCTCGATAACCGTCGCGTTATCTTGGGTTCCTTCTAGTAAGAATTTCGATTTTTACAATCGGAGACGGCGGCGTAAGCCGTCGTCTCCTTTTTTTATGTTTGTCTGGTGTATTTTTATATATACGGCGAACATTCTATGGAGAAAAAACATGGCTTGGACTACAGACATGGTTACTATATTGAGGTATATCATTGATGATGTAGACTCGCCTCAAACTTATGCTGATTCTAGACTACAAACTCTTATAGTAACAGCAGCACAATTAACCAAAGAAGATGTAACTTTTTCTAAAACATATACTCTTAACATAGCAAGTGCGACTATAAGTCCAGATCCCACTGATGACACAAGGGATGACGGTTTTATAAATCTTGTTTGTTTGAAGGCAGCTTGTCTTTTAGCAGGGGCAGAATTCAAGACAGAAGCCTCCAAGGGAATTATGGTTAGAGATGGCTCTGCTTCCATTGACACACGAGGGGTTTCACAGTCTAAAAAAGACTGGAGAGATCATATATGTGAAAATTACGCAAAAGCTGAAAGAGACTTTAAGACGGGTAATAGCAAAGTTGGAGAAGCGATTGTTGGGCCTTATAGAAATTTCGCAAATCAACGTGGCTTACATCCACGAGATAGAGGTACATTTTAGTTAGGAGATAAAAAATGGCTAACGATATAGCAAAAGCGATAAACGCAAACGATATCAGAAACGGTTCGGTAGTAGTAACTTGTCCTGTTTCTGGAAATTTTATTACAGATAATAGTGGTGATCAGGGAGATGGTGATACACCAGATCAAAGTCGAGATAAAAAGAACGACCCTTCTATCACTGAAATACAAGATAAATTTGATAATAAATTTGATGATATAAGTTATTACAATAATTAACATTTAAGAGGAACTTGAGATGCCTACATCAACAACTTTTAAAACAGGAAGAAAAGCAGATGTCAATGCTTCTGCTGTTCAAATGACAACAGATACTACTAAAGGTGACTATGGTGTATTAGTTAGGGCTGGATCTGGTAATTCAGGAAAACTTTATATTGGCAATAGCTCTGGCGTTACTGCTAACTCTGCTGACGCTACAGATGGATTCCCACTTTCTGCTGGAGAGAGTGTTGTCGTAAAAGTTAGAAGTCCTGATCAAATTTACGTTATTGCAGACGGGGCTAATAACGATGACTTGTGGTGGATGTTAGTATAAGGCAATTTACAATGGCTCATAACCCAATGGGTGACGGTTGGACTGACGATCCTGTATTTGAAAATAGCTGGTTGACTGTTGGTGGCGGAACTACACTAACAATCGACCTTGCTACCAGCGATGCAAGCCCAAGCGCCAATTATGACACTGGTCAATTCACAAAGTTGTACACTTACAGTTCTTCTATTCCAACAACCTTCGATAGTTACATTCAAAGGGGTCATGATTATCGTTCGATTGGAATTACGTTTTCAAGTTACAGCGGACAGTATGATTTCTATCATCCGTATTTTCGATTTGTGAATGTGGGAGTCCCGCAAGGTTCAACTATCAGCAGTGCATATTTGATACTTGAAGTCCCTGCGTCTCCTGCTGGTTACCCAGCATCTGACGGAGACACCTTCAGAATTGCTGGTTATGATTCTGATGATGTATCACAGCCGTCAACAGGTTCAGATGGTGCGATGAGTTTACACACGTCAGCTACTGTAGATGGCTGGCAACTTCCCTCAGATGAGGGTATTACAACTTCTCCAGACATTAAAACGATTATTCAGGAAATCGTAGACCGTGCTGGTTGGTCTTCGGGGAACGATATGATGTTTATGGTTTGGCAACCAACAGCACAATCATCTACTTATAGACGTTATTACAACACTGGAAAAGATTCAGATGACACAGCACCACAGTTGGAGATTACATACTCATGATGAAGATATAAGAAAGGTAATTGACAATGGCTCATAACCCAATGGGTGACGGTTGGACTGACGATTCTGTATTTGAAAATAGCTGGCTGAATGTCCCTGCTGATTCAACTACTACTAATACTTATACTATAAGTACAGGCGCTGATGACGGCGTGGCTCGAAGATCCAACGGTGGCAGCACAAATAGTTATTACAACACAGGATTTTCAAATAGTAGTGCAAAAAATTACGTTGGTGTGCAGGATGATGAAGGTGCTAATGATTACTATGCATGTTACTTTAGATTCAATAATGTCGTTGCAGAACAAGGAGCTACTATTCAGAGTGCCTACTTTAAGTTTAATAAGGTAGGGTTTGCAGGTGGTGCAGGCGACTATGATTTCTATGTAGCTGCTTATGACGGCGATAATGAAACTGCGCCAACTACACATAGCCATCTTAATCATATTAACTACACCACAGCAGAAGTCGCTTGGGGTAATAATACAGATACTGGAAACGGAACGCTTAGAAGTGCAGCTAATGGAACCATTTTAAGCTCTCCCGATATTAAAACTGCAATTCAGGAGGTTGTGGATAGGCCGGGATGGTCTTCAGGCAATAGTATAGTTATCGCATTCTATGCAAAGGTTGAAGCAAGTAGTAGTACTAATTGGATTCAAATGGTACGAATTGAAATGTACGACGACTCAGGAGATGACCCTGCTCAATTAGAAATAACGGTATAGAAGAAGATATAAAATAAGGATTTATTATGACTGTTATGCATAGCCCAGAGGGTGCTAAGTGGGAGTTAGAAGAGGAGTTGCAGTGGACTTGGATGAAAAATAGACTGCAAGAAACAGAAGACGAAATAGCGGAAGATGACTGGTTAGAATTACAGTATTCAAATCATATTTTGTTTAAGGCAGAAAAAGATGGCAGACAAACTTCCGAATTTGGGAAATTTTAACATTCCTACTAGTGTGATTGACACGCACGAATGGGCTACTGACTCTTTTATAGACACTTTAGGAAAAACTTGTCAGTTAGTATATCCTCCCAAAAGAACTCAATGTCCTAACTGTTTCTTAGACCCAAGAAGCGGAAGATCTACTAATCGTTATAGGAGTGGAGGCCCTGTGCCATTTCCTAACAATACTATATGTCCTTGGTGTGCTGGTGAGGGCCGAAAAGAAAAACAGGCTACAGAAAATATAAATTTGAGAGTTTATTGGAGTCCTAGAGAGTGGATTGATATTGCCCCAGAGCAATTCAAAAAATCAGGAGACATGGTTCAAGTAATTGGATACCTTTCTCAACTGCCAAAATTAGAAAGAGCAGTAGAAATTATTATAAATCATTCAATAAGTGAACTTACACGACTTAGATGCGAAAGAGCAGGAGAAGCTGTTCCTCATGGTTTTAGGCAAAATAGATACTTTATTCAAATGTTAAAGAGGGTCTAATGTCTATCAACATTCCACTAGAAATGGGTATTGAAATAGTAACACCCGTCAACCAAATTTATTCTATGATAGTCAAGGCTATTGGCTTTGAGTTAAATGCAAGATTAAGAAAGTTGATACCAAAGCTTGAAACTCTTATTGGAGAAAAATTAGAAGAGCAAATTAAGAGACACCCAACCACAGAGGCTCTGCAAAACGGAACATTAAGAACCGAGCTAGGGCTTGTGAATCCAACGCAAGCAGTATCAGATATAATTAGTACTGTAAGATCAAGTGTAAATGTAATTTCTCAAGGTTTTACTATTGGCCCAAGATCAATTAAAGGCGGTTTTAAGGTTGTGGCAATACCAAAAGGATTTTCAGATTTATTATCTTTGCCTATTGCTCAATATGAGTCTGAAAACGGTTTTGACATACCTTGGTTGCAATGGTTGTTACTTGAGGGTCGTTCTCCAGTCGTAAGAAAATATAAAATACAGTTTAACAGACCTAAATCATCGAGAACTGATGACGCAATCATGAGAATGTATGGTGCAGGAGAATGGGCAGTTCCAGCAGCACATGCTGGCGACAGAGAAAAGAATTTCATTACAGAAAATCTCGATGGGCTAAAAGACGAAATAGCGGGTATGGTTCAAAAAGGACTTATGAAATAATGGCTATCTCTGAACCGACAAAGTTTAAGGGCGTAACCCACATAGGAAAAGATCTGGTTACTCAGAATCTTCTTTATGGGGTTATTGATTTTTATCAATGGAGTTACCTTCAAATTGGAGGATTCCATAATGTTACGACTAGTCCTGACCTATCTGGTGTCTATGGAGGACACAGAAATAGATTAAGACCTGCCACAGATCCATATTACACTGATGGTCAAGTTTGGGAGGGACTTCGCTCTGATTGGGTTTGGGAAACAGGCATCCCAACAGATTATATAAATCAAGAGCCAATTAGAGTATCTGGAGTCCATATTGGAGGCACAACCTTTAAGACTGTAACTCCATTTAAGAATAGAGATATCGAGTCGTCAGATGGGTTTGTTGATTATCCTCGTGGAAGAGTTATACTAAATACTCCTATAGATACTAATAGTGTTGTTACATGTGAACACTCTTATAGACAAGTAAGTTTTGTAACTTCAGAAAGTCCTTGGATTCAAGAGCTTCAAGATGACTCATTCAGAGCAGATTATCCTGACGCAACTATAGCTGGGTCAGGTGCTTGGTCAACAATGCCAGAAGCACGAAGAAGTATGCCGTTTGTTGCTGTAGAAGCCACTCCAAGAAAAACTTTTAGACCACTACAAATTGGAGGAGGTCAGTATATAGACCAAGACGTTTATTTTCATGTATTTACAGAAAACGCTTGGGAAAGAGACCAGATTCTCGACACAATTAGTTACCAAAACAACAAGACAATATACCTGACTGATCAAACAAGAATCAGAGCAGCTAAGAACTACCCAATAAATATAGATTATACAGGTTCTCCTGTCCCATCTAGCATGATGTATCCAGATATGGTTGTGGCTTCTGGAACTAATACATCACCCATATTAAGTCGTTATGGAGGTGGTTTCAGGTGGAAATCTGCATATTCTAAAAACTCATCAGTACAAGATGTTCAACAAATTGATTCTAATTTATATACGGGTATCATTAGAGTAACTTATGAGATTGAAGCAGCAGATCTATAAAAGCATATTTGAGCCTTTTCTGGTGTATTATTCATTAAGCACACATATATGCCCTTAAAGGATAGCTATCAAGGGAGATAATACAAATGTCTAACAAGAGAATTTTTTACGCTTGTCAGTCGCTGGCCATATACAAGTCAGACATGACCAATCCAATTGAGGTTCATGGTCTACAAAGTGTTGGTATCACAACGACTTTCAATCTCGAACAGGTGTTTGAGATTGGGCAGCTTGCCATCTATGAAAACATCGAAACAGTACCAGATATTGAAGTAACTACAGAAAAGGTTTTAGATGGTTATCCACCTATTTTCCTTTTAGCCACAAAAGAAGGCGCAGGCCCTACTCTTATCCAAAGGTCAAAAGCAAAGTGTAGTGCTATGCTTTCTATCTATAAGGATACGTCAGAGCAAGCTAGTGGAGTTGGTCAACATCAAGTTCTTCTTTCCGGTCTTTTCCCAACTAGTGTTGGTTACACTATGCCAGCAGAAGGTAACGCTACAGAATCTGTTACTTTAGCTGGATATCATAAGTTCTGGGGAGGAGAAGCACTTTCAGTAAGTAATTTCGGTACTGACACACCTAAGACTGGTGTTCAGCGAAGAGAAGACTTCTTGATGGCTACTTCTTTGCTTCCTACAGAAATTCGTGGTATTAATGCTCAGGGAGGGAACATTACTGCTGAAGAAGGTGGTGGTTTCAAAGCCAAAATCACTAACATTAATGTAAATTGTGATCTTGGTAGAGAACAATTGTTTGAACTTGGAAAAAGAACTCCTTATCACAGATATGTTAGTTTTCCAGTTGAAGTTACAGCAGAGTTCACAACTATTGGTCTTTCTGGCGACTTGGTTGACGCTGATGGAGACTCAACAAGTAACATTAGCAACCAAACAATTGACCTGAAAATGGCAGACGGTTTACGTCTGAACTTAGGTGACAAGAATAAACTTCAGTCTGTTGGTTATTCTGGAGGTGACGCTGGTGGTGATAATGTTGAGATTACTTATAATTACCAGACCTTCAATGACTTTACAGTAACGCATCCTCACCCAGATGTCCATGCATCGGGTATGCCTCACTAGTATTGTCTATAATTTGAATTTGATGGGGGGCGGTTGGTCTATTGGCTGACCGCCTCTTTTCGTGGAACACTAAGGAACTAAAGAATGGATCAGCAACAAGAAAATCATCTGAATTATGATGATGTTTGTAGGATTATTGGTGACATCTATTTAAAGTCTTTTGAGACTCTGAAAAAACAAAACAAAGAAGCTGACTCTTTGAGACTTGCTTTGCAAAAAAAGATAGACAGTCTTACTTCAGAGGTAGAGGCTTTGAAAGGTGGATAGAGACTATGAAAGATATAATGTTTATAGAATATTGTCTGGCGTGTTTAAAATTGAGTTAGATGAGGATACTTATTATCTAAGCTCAAATACAAAAGAAGACAGGTTCCATCAACAAGAACTATATTTTGAAATATATAGGCAGGCTGAAAGTCTGGGGTGTATAAAACTCGAAGAGTCGTACATTTTGCTTGCCGACAAAGGAGGGTGGGGTTCTAAACAGGAAATGGAATTAAAATCCATTCCTAATAAGATCATTAGCTTAAAACATCAAATATATAAATCTTTTAATACTACAAAGATAAGAGAAAATTTAAGAAACAAGTTAAAAGCGTCAGAAGAAAGACACAACAATTTATTATCTAAAAAAAATTCTCTAATGAGTGGTACGTGTGAAGGTATAGCCAGCTTATTTTCTAGTTACTATTCTATGTATACAAAGATTACAGATAAGAATAGACAATATATAAAACACAAATTTAATTTTGAAGACTTGGACTATAGGATTTTAGAAAAAGCACATAGGATGAATAACCTAATTAGGTTAGATGAGTCTGAAATTAGAACTCTTTCAAGAAGTGATTCTTGGAGGAACATTTGGTCTTCAAGGGAGAATTCAAAAGGGATTTTTAATATTTATGCAGACGATTTAGATGATGAACAATCTTCATTGTTGTCTTGGTCTAAATTTTATGATGATGTTAGAAGCAATCCAGATTGTCCTCCTGAAGAGATACTTAATGATCATGATGCTACCGATGGATGGATAAAAGAAATGGCAGAAAAAAATAAAGAAGATAAAAAAGATTCAAAAGACATGACTGGTACAGAAATATTTCTTCCAGCAGATACAGATGAAGAAATTCAAAGAATCAATAGCATGAATGATGTTTCTGCAAGAATGACAAAGAGGTTAAGAGAGAAGGCGATTGATAAAAGTGGCGGTCTTAATGAAGCCGAATTGCCTGACGTAAAAGTTGACCTACAAAGACAAGCAACACAGATGCACGCTAATAAATTTAGAGGGGGATAAAATGGAAAAGCCACTAGATTTTAAAAATATGAAAGCAATAAAAAGTAGAATGGCCGAGTATAATCGAAAGAAATACGAAAGCGATTCTAAAAATAGATTATGCAATATAATAGAGACAAAAGTAAAAACATCTTTTATTGGTGCTATATCTCAGTTTGAGGAAAACTTTGGCTTTTTATGGGGTCATGGACAATCTGATGAATTAGAAGAAGATCAAAAGCTAATGAAAGAAATTTGGGAAAAAACTAGAACACATATATTGAACAATGGAAACAATCAGATAAGAGCAGCTTCTAATGAAATAGAACTGTATACTATCAATTGGGAAAGACATACGATGGAATTGCCAGTTAAACCAATCAAAGAAACCGAGGAGGAAAAGTAATGGCAGACGATAAAAAATTAGGTACTTTTGAAGTTGAAATTGATGGAAAGACAGTAGAACTTGCTGTAATCCAACAAACAGCACAGGTGGCTCAAAATGCAAGCCTAGAGTACAACAAGACCTTTAGTGCTTCTGTCAAGTCAGGATCATTGCTTCGTATTCAGCTTGAAAACTACTTATCAAAAGAAGATATTTGGACAGAAGAAAAAGCCAAGAGATACGATGAAATTCTAGATCTTATTGGAAAACATGAGCAAACTTTAGCTAAAGGTGGTATTAAATTATCTCAAGCAAGAGAAGCTGCTATTGAGCTAAGAATTCTTAGATCCTCTCTTAGAGAGTTAATTTCAGAAAGAACTGAGCTTGAATCTAACACTGCTGAAGGACAATCTGAAAACGCAAGGTTTAATTATATTATTGCTCACACAGTGGTGTATAGTGATACAGAGGAAAAGTATTTTAATGGGGTTGAGGGATACTTAAACTCAGCAACAACTCAACTAACCATTGAAATTGCATCCAAAGCTGCCGAAATTTTATATGGTCTTGGTGATACATATGAAAAAGGCCTTCCAGAAAATCAATTTTTACTTAAATACAAACTAGCAAATGATGAACTTCACTTAATAGATAAAGAAGGTAATCTTTGTGATATGTCGTTTAATAGGATTGATGATGAAGGCTACAGGCTTGATGAAGAAGGAAACCGAATTGATGTACAAGGTAAGCCTCTCGATCAGAGTGGCAATTACGATTATGGTGAAGATTTCACTGAATTTGTAGATGATATTTGGGAAGAAAAGAAAACAAAAAAGCGAGGAAGACCTAAAAAGACTGTTGAGGCAAAAGCTGAAACTCAGTCTGAGCCTGAAGAGGCTTCGGTCGATTCGTAAAGATAGTGGCTATGCCGGTAAGTATTCTTCAAAAAATACAATACCGGTATGGCCTTATTTTTTATAGAGGGGTGGATTAATGGCCGCTGCTTTCAATCTTGTAGCACAACTTCAACTAAAAGGGCCTACGAATGTACGTCAGGTTGTCAGTCAACTGAATCGTCAGTTGAAGGGCATAAAGCTAAACGTACAAATATCTAAAGGCATACAGGGCCAGATGAAGAATCTGGTTCAAGATGCCAATAAGGTCAAGGGAGCTTTTGATGCTATAGGAGCATCTGCTAATAAAGCTAGACAGCAAATGCAGCAGTTGGCGGGTTCTGCCAAGGCTGCCTCTACTGGTATTACAGGTGCAGCAGCAGGAGCAAATAAAGCTGGTAAAAATGTACAGAATTTGGGAAATCAGGCTAAGTTTGCAGGCAGTAAAATGTTTGAGCTTGGCCAAGACGCTGGTATTGCTGCCAGAAGATTTATAGCTTTCTCTGCTGTAGTAAGTGTTTTGTACAGGGTTACAGGGGCTATAGGAGACGCAACAAAAGAAGCGATAGATTTTGACAGAGAACTAGTCAGAATTGCTCAGGTCGCCGGAACAACAAAACGTGGCCTCAATGGTCTTGTTAGAGAAGTTCGTAGTCTTGCCTCTGGACTTGGTGTAGATTCAAGCGAACTTTTAAGCATGGGTCGTATTCTTAAACAAACTGGTTTAAGTATTAATGATACTACCAAAGCTATGAAAGCTTTAGGTAAAGCTTCTCTTGCTCCTACTTTCAAAGACATGGAAAGCACTGCCGAAGGTGCTGTCGCTATGATGGCTCAGTGGGGTAATAGAATGGACTCCACGGCTATCAGCGTAGCGAACCTAGAGCAAAAGCTTGGTTCTATTAATGCTGTAGCTGGTAAGTTTGCTGTTGAAGCCCAAGATATCATGTTTGCCATCAGAAGAACTGGTGGTGTATTTGAAGCCGTTGGTGGTACTGTTGAAGAATTAATTGCTACCTTTACCTCTATTCGTGCTGCTACTCGTGAATCTGCTGAGACTATTGCCACTGGTTTAAGAACTATCTTTACCAGAATTCAAAGACCTGAAACGATTGACATGCTTAAAGAGCTTGGTATCAATCTAAGAGACATGCAAGGGAACTTTATTGGTGCCTATCCTGCTGTCCAACAACTTGGTATGGCAATGGAGGCTCTTAGAAAATCCCTTCCTGCCGGTACTGATCTCGAAAGAAGCGAACTATTTATAAAAATTGCTGAACAACTTGGTGGCTATAGGCAGATCGGTAAAGTTCTTCCTATGTTATCTAGATATAAAGATGCACAAAAAGCACTTAGCGTTGCTCAGGCTGGAACCAACAGCATTGCAAGAGACACAGAGAAAGCTCAACAGGCTCTTGCTATTCAATTCAAGAAGACTCAGGAGTCATTTAAGGAAATGATTCATGAGTTTACTCAAACAGATACATTCAAAGAGTTGGTTCAAGTAGGGCTTCAGTTAGCAAATGTATTCATTGGTGTAGCTAAAGCCTTAAAAGATGTTCTGCCGCTTATTATGATGATTGGCAGTGTCAAACTTGCTAGGGCTATCCTTCCATCAACAAAAGGTTTCATGCAAGGTCTTGGTTCAGGAGGTCTTGGTGGAAAGACCATGAGAGGTCTGAACAGTGGTGGGGTTGTAGGAGGAACAGGAAATTTTGATACTGTTCCCGCTATGCTTACTCCCGGTGAATTTGTAGTCAGGAAGAAAGCTGCTCAGGCGATTGGTTATGGTTCTCTTGCTAATATGAACAGGGTTGGTGGTTACAACTCTGGTGGTAAAGTTACTAGCGGAAGAAGAAACTATGGCGTTAAATTCATGCACGGTAAGCCAAGTCTAACCGGTGGCCATAAATCTCATTACACTAAATTAATAAACCAAGGGAACCCTGTTGCTGCACAACAGTATATGAATAAGACAATAGGTCAGCATCGACTAGCAGGAAGGGCTGCTAGGGGGCCTAATAGAATGGCGAGAGGTGTGAAGCCAATGTTCAACACACCTGCCCAAAGATACAAATTGAACTTGGCTACGCAACAAGCTTATGCGAGTCATCCTTTTGGCCCAACGGGTGGGTCTAGTCGTATGAGTATGAGCGGCGCGGGATTATCACGTTTCGGTGGAGGCTCTGCTGCCATGACGGGATATGGTGCCTTCGGTAGAGGGCCTGCGCCACGACAAAGATTTAGCCGTATGCGTGGCATAGGGAGAGGTATCAGAACAGGTGCCAGAGGCGCATTCAGACCGGCAGGCGGCGGCATCGGTGCGATGGGCGGCATGGGGTTGATGTATGGCGGCCAAATACTTGGAGATGCAGTTGGGGGCAATGAAGGAGCGGCTATTGCTGGTATGGGTAATTTTGCCGGTATGGGTGCCATGATGGGTATGGGCAGTGCCGCATTATTACCATTAGCCGCTGTCGGAGCGGCAAAAGGATGGCGCGATAGTTATGAACAAGGATTGATGACGGACGCACAAACTCGATTTACTCGGTCGGAAGAGGCATTCGCAAGAGGTGATCTAGCTGGTGGCTTTAGAGGTGGTCTTGGCGCACAATCGGCTTATGGTACAGCTTTACAGGAACAAAAAGGTATCACAGCAGTATCTGCCAATATTATGGGAGGAGGCAACCGTGGTACTGGACGAATCATGGGAGACCTGATGGAGCAAGAAGGCTATTTGGGTAGCGTCTATGCAGGCATATTTGATCGAGATAAGGTTGATGCCGCAGCCTCAGCGGGTCAGATAAGAAGAAGAGAAGAATTAATGGCATCTGCTGCTCCAATGGCGCAGAGAGGTCAGGAGTATATTGCAGAACAACTTCGTCAAGGAAAATCATTAAGTCAGATTAAAGGCACAGCAGAGGGTCAACAAGCCCTACAAGCTATGGGTGCCGGTTCTCAGATGGCTGCCGATATACAGGCAAGTTCTTTTGAAGATGAGGACAGAAAGAAGAGGATGGTCGATCAGGCTCGACAAACTGAAGGGGAAATTCAGGCTAGAAAGATACAAGAACAAATAGCCGCAGATAGGAAGAGACAAGCAGAAATGGAACTGGCAATGCAACGAGAGTTGCAAAGACAGTATAAGCTTGCACAAGAAGAAATGAGAAAAACGGCTGAGGCGATAGCTAAAGTCAATGAGGCCAACTCTCGTTATCAGCAACATCTAGAGGGAATTCAAGGAGCTACCCTAGACTCTTCCGCTGCTACTGACCGAAGAATAGAAGCATTGAACAGAAGAGTCGCTGCCGCTTCTGGAGAGAGATATGTCGGATCATACAGTATTCAAGGCGGTCAACAATTAGGAAGGTCTTCTGGTCAGATAACTAATATGGCAGCCTACAATCAGGCTGTGAACACTGCGACTTCTAGAATGGGGCCAAGAGGCCAGCAGATAGCTAGGGATACGAGGGCTACCGCAGCAGTAGCTGTGCGTTCTCCGGCAGCACTTAGCTCTATAGGGGCTGGCATACGAGCAGACGCACGAGGTGCAGGCGGTATGGATACCGCTGGTAAAAATGCAGTAGCCAAGTTCTCAAGGTTCATATCTGGTCTACCTAGCGCGCTACAAACGAAACTCAGAACCAATCTAAATGCTATGGCTCAGAGTCTCATGAAAAGCAATGACTTAGTCAATACTGAATATGAAGCTTTTGCGATAATGTTCCAGTCTAATAGCACTGAAATTAACGACATGATTCAGGAGGGTTTTGAGGAATACAATGGCGTAATTAGTCAGGCCGCTAGTGATCTTGAACGTGAGAAAAATGCTGAGTTGCAAGCAAGAGAAGCGATTAGAAAAATAATCGCAGGTCAACTCCAAGACAGAAGAAAAGAGCAAGATGACTACACTAAAGAAAGAAAAGAGTTAGCTCGTGCCAGATTGGGTGCTTCTGGAGCAGCACCTGTAGGAATTAGTCAAGAGCTTAGATTTGAACGAAGTGCATTTGGCTTTGGTCAACGTAAAAAAGCAGCAGGTGGTTTATATGGGCCAACTCTAGGAAACGTAGGTACGTCTCCAACGGCACGGAGATTACGGGCAGCAGGTAAAAACCCGCAACAAGCAGCGTTTATGATTGCTGGCGATGCAATGGCTGCTGTAAGAGAAAAGGCTGAGTTGTTAGGAGCAGGTTTTGCAGCTAATTCTGTTGAAGTAGAAGCCTTAAACGATGTTATTAAAGACCATCTTGATCAGAAGAAAAAAGAGGTCGATTTAATAAAAGAAGCCGCCAAGCAAAGGCAAGAAGAAGTAAGGCAGGGAGAGAGACAGGTATACCAAGCATTTGAAGGAATGGCATTCTCTCAAAACCCAACCATGCAATACAGGCAGATGAGAATGGCTGGCATGGCTACTAACATGGCTGCTCAAGCAGGCGGTAATGTTGGTCAACTAAATCCACAGGCACGTCAGGCTGTAGACCAGTTTACCAAAATGTTCAGTGCTGTCAGGCTCAAGGCATTTGGGAAAGTTACAGGTGAAGATGTAAGGAGAGGGATTGCTAAAGAAGAAGATGTTGGAAGATTTAGGACTGGTTCTGAACTTAGAAAGTTAATTTCGTTTAACTTTATGAAAAAGGCCGGTTTGGGTGAGCAACAGGCAATGAGGGCTGTTAAACAGCAGGGACAATTAGACCCAGCAGATAAAATATTCCTAGAAAGATGGGATCAAGCATTACAAGAACAAAGAGCCTTACAAAAAGCAGAACAGGCAGCAACCGCACAGCAGGCCGCAGCACAATTCCAAAACATAAGACTCACTAGACAAAACCTGATTCAGCAAGCAGCAATACTAAAAGCACAGCAACAGGCAATGCAGGCCCAAGGAAATGCCAAAGGAGGTCTGATCAGAGCAAGGAAGTTTGCTAATGGAAACCTTGTTGACTTTAGTCCACAGGGTACAGATACTGTTCCAGCCGTATTAACTCCCGGTGAGTTTGTCATACAGAAGAGTGCTGTTGACAAGTATGGTTCAGATATGATGGGGGCAATTAATGCAGGAGCTTTCGCTAATGGAGGGATTATACCAAACCAACAATTACAAGCCCAAGGCCAAGGCCTAGAGTGGTTGGCAGATGGGCCGGGTTTTAAGTGGGCTGTATTGCAAAAGAATGTTGCCAAAGGCAAAGCTAGTATCGAGCATGGAGCGATACCTCAAG
>CEUO01059774.1_pt1 | contig 31505 bp, 37 predicted proteins | sample 531391 | NCBI WGS metagenome assembly CEUO01 (sample SAMEA2622799, study PRJEB7988) | marine metagenome | isolation source: saline water (ENVO:00002010), including
AAATGATTTATTTTCTTCTGTCTGCGCAAAAACAGAAACAGAAATCAGTATTGATAATATTAAGTATTTCATTTTTCTACTTGCACTACTTGAGTGACAGGTTTAGCTAAAAATTTAATTGTTTTTAATGTTAAAGTGCCAACGTTTTTAAGAAGCCCTACTGTGGCCATAACTGTCCCCTTGCCTCCTTCAGCGGCGGAACCTAACGCCATGCCAGCAGGGACAACGACAGCTTCGGGATGATTTTTAATCGCGGCTCTAGTCTTATCAAACTGGAAGAGCTCAATGAACTCATTCATTTTAATTTTATCGCCGGTTTTGCCCGCTTCTACAAATTCTTTAAAATTAATTTTTATAATTGAATCTGTAAGTTCCTGAGACCCCTGCATGTAGTGGCGAACATAATTACGCTTCAACCAAGTCTTAGGTTTGGTTAATTTAAATTTAGGCTCGTCTGGATTTACCCAACTGCCATTTTCGTAGATAACAGTTTTACCTAAAAACTTCAACTCTTCGCCTTGAACTAAAGCGACCGACATTAATAATAAGATAAGTATCCTCATTTTTGTTTGTTATAACAACGGCCAAAAAGCCAACTACTACTTTGTATTTTATCTCCTAAACCGTAAACAGTTTTTACGCCTATTTCTTCGCAAATTTTATGCTCTGGAGTATTTTCTCCGCTTGTTCTGTCTCCTCCATTACAAAATATTATTTCATCGTATTTTTTCTTATACATCTCATTTACAAACTTAACACTATCGCAAACCGTCTGGTCTTTATCTATACTTTTTATGGTAAGCTTAACGGGCTTTAAAGCTTGTATAATAGTCATTCTTTCTTTTAAGGGCATAAATGGCTCGCCCTTTTTGTTCGTTAAAAATTCGTCGGTGTTAACTATGACAATTAAATCATCAGCTAATGACTTAGCTTTTTCGAAAAGCTCAATGTGGCCTACGTGCACTGGGTCGAACCCGCCGCTAACTATTGCTAATTTCATTTCCAAACTCTATAACTATCGCTGTCCTCGTGAAAGGTGCTTATTTCAATAAATTTAACTGGCCCCCCGTTCGCTTCAAGTTTGTGAGGAATATAACGATCCATAATAAATTTTTGTCCAGCTTTAACGTAGTGAGGTTTTGATTCAGTCGTCTCAGTATTTAAGATATGAATGCAAAGCTCGCCTTCTAATATATAAAAAGATTCATGCTTATTTACATGAAAATGCATAGAGGTAGACTTGCCCTCATTGATAAAAAGAATTTTTCCGCAGTAGTTTTCTTTTTCATTGTTGGCAAGCCATACCTCGTACCCCCAGTCTTTGATTACTTTTTTGTCTTGCATATGTATTAGCTGTAAAACACTTTAGTAGTGTAGCCTTTCAAAAACATATTGTCAAGTAAAAAGTGTAGGCTTTCTAAAACGCTTTAATAAGCGTAGTAGCTTTAAAACACTTTAGTTTTAATCATATAGCCGTTGTAAAACCTTTTTAAAAGGCAGCCGAAATAAAATATGATTTAAATAGGATACTTTTTGGCCACTTCATCTTTAATAAAGTTAAACATTAACTTTAAATATTTATGAAAATAAAGCCGCCTGTACTTCTGAAAAAGCTCATTTTCTTCAGCGGAAAATTCATGTAGCCCCGGTAATTTAATGCCGTGAACTTCTAATATCTTCTTTTTAACGTAAGCCCTTGCTCCCCAATGTTTTACATTACTCGCCGCCACTCCTGCCTTACGGTGAAAAGCGGAGAGTCTAAAATAATAATTTTTCGCCCATTTCCAAGAAGCCGCGCGCTTATCGTCTTGAGAGCCTCTTAGTCTTGTTTTTAAATTTAAGTTCCGGCCTTCTTTTTCTCCTAGAAAACAAGCTATTATTGTTGCTATCATAGGATTACCCATGGCATTTTTAATATGAATATCACCAGCTTGGGCAAAAAACGTAGAGCTTTTTCCTTTATGATAAACACTTGTAGAAAACTCACCTTCTTCGTACTTCGGGTTTTTTATAATCTCGTCGCTCTTAGGCTTTTTCATCCATATTGGACAAAGCTCTATTAATCCGGCCGCTTCTAAAACTTCCATAGTATAGTCCTTGCCGTCTCCCGTATGGTCAATAAATCTAACCAAGGGATTGCCGTCTTCGTCTATCATTTTAGGAATAAGCTCTAACAAAAAAGACAATATGCCATTTTGAGACATTAATTGTCTCATTTTTTCTTGGTTTTTATCTGATCGAGCTTCCTCCTGTTTATTTTTTAATAACCTATAAAGATTTAATATGTCGTTGCTTTCATCAATCCATCTATGGGACTCCTGTCTAATTGGAGAAGTTTCAAAAGATGTCGGAGGCTTCATTAAATTTAATTTATCGGGGTTTTTCATTACATATAACCATATACTAATAGGATCAAGTAAATCATCCTTAATCAGGCCTTGAGAAGCTATAACTCTTGGAGTAATTTCCTGAGAGATGAACCTCAAGGGGCAGGAGTTTTCATAACATTTTTTATAAAAAGAGTCAAGTTGTTCTTCTACAAAAGATTGAGATAATGATGAGGAGTCATCGGTTTCAGGTACTCCTAAGTGCGCGTATTCAAAAATAATAGCGTGATCGGGGTATTTGCTTGGAAGCTCGAGCAACTCCGCCTTGGTTAGTTTATATTTTTTCCGAGCTGGTATTTTTTCGCCCGTCTCAGGGTCTTTGCTATCTTTAATACCTATTTTTATAAATAAATCTTTTTTTGCTTTAGACTTTTCTGGCTTGTCTAAACATTCGAATTCTTCAGTCCGAAGGTAATCCAGCTCTGCTATTTCGCGTGGGGTAAGCCCTCCGTCAAATATGGTAACGCTACCGTTGCCCATATCTCCGGTTATTAATTTGCCATTCGCTAATCGCTTTAAAAGCTCTACGTCGTCTCTAACCTGCCATTTTTCAGGCGTACGCAAAAACTCCGACTGCTCGAAAAGACTTAAAATAAAATCATTATCGCTTGAAGCCAAATACTCAACGTCCTTGAATATCATGAGGTCTTTCACCTCAATTTTATCCAGCTCCTTTGTAGCTTTTAGCTCTAAATGCTCGAAGCTTTGCTTGGGAACGACAGGCTCTGTGACAGGCTCTGGCTTTGGAGTAGCGTTATTGGTGGTGGGTTTTGGAGGAGCGAGGAATTGATCAAAGTCGAATCCCATATCTAATTGAGTCGGCTGTAGACTCTCGTTCGCCGTGGTTGTATTATGATTATTCATAATTTAAAACCTCTTATTGAGGTTGCGGCCAATATTATATCCAAACACCTCCAACTTTTTCTAAAAAAATAAACCACCATATCTTTGGTATAGTTGTACTAAAATACTTTTTCAGTATACTCAAGTTAAAATACCTAATAAATACGGCGGTTTTTGGGTATATCCTGTAGGAAAGTTAAAACCTATTAAATAGGTAAGTTACTTAAAACAGGATAATTTTTTTAATGTATAAGCTAAATAAAACCCTTTTTTAGGATAGTAGCCCTAAAATACATTTAAAAATCTAATAATTAAAAAATTTAAAATGTGGATTGTTAGTTACAGGTATGTAGGCATTCGGCCGCTTAACGTCTCCTTTGTAGTCGTTGCAACTGTACCTACTCCAAGTTTCTCTGGTATCATATTTAACTAAAGAATTGCCCTGCTTGTCGCAAACTTTAAAACAAAATATTTTTTTATCATTAGGTGAGTTAACAAAAATGTAAGAATATACATTGTATGTACGGCTCTGCTCTTGTAAAATATCAAGCTTTTCAGCAGTAATCATGTAGCCGTTTTGTTTTAACTTATCAAAGCTAAATTTAGTACCCTGCTTCCGATTCCAATAAATGCGGGTCTTTATTTCGCAAATTCCAGCTATTATATTTTCATCTGCATAAATATAAGCATCAAATTTTTCAGCGTCGAAAGAAGAGAAATCAAGTTTTACTCCGAAATGGTTCTCAACAAGGGAGGCGGTCTGCCTCTCCTTATTGATAAACTCTTGTCCTTTCGCGGTGTATCTGTCTAAATTTTTCATTTAGAAACACTTTTCTTTTGCATCCGTTCGATGATTTCGAACATTTTAAGACGCGGTATGTCTTTAATTGAAGACCAGTCATCTGCTCCGTCAACTTTTTCATTGACCATTTTAGCTTTGATGTCAGTGAAGTTGATCTTCTTTTCTTTCATGAGATTCTTTAGGAAAAGATCTGGAGCCGCTGCATTAGTGCTCGGGCTTGGAGTTGATATTTTCACGTTTTTTATTTCTTCTTTAGCTACAATATTGATTCTTAAGAAGTTTCGCACGGCTCGACAAAAAGCTCGGTTTTCGGCAATAGCAGCTAAATACATCTGGCCAAAGCTCTCAGTATTTTTAACGCCTGCGTCCGCTACTCCTTCAAATAAAACTGATTCTCCGTTCTCAGTTTCGTAGTTGCCTATCCAAGATATACTACAAGAAGCGCAAACGTACTCAGGAGAAGCCTCATGAATCTTGTAAGTCACTGAATGATAACCTCTTATGTTAGCTAAATCTTTTAGACCTCCAAGCAGAATGATTAACTCGTTATCTTCCAGCTTTGAAATGTCAGTTTCGTCAGTTCTGTCTCGGTTAGCTACTAAAAATTCTGGTTTAACCATCTTGCGCCAATTAACGGTGCCGTCTAAGTTAAATTCGTAATTTACGCTTTCATCTTCAAGCAGTCCGTATTGATTACGCTTGAAAACCGAGGGTGGCTTATTTATAACAGTAGTTCCCATATCGGGTATAAGACTAAATCGTTCGGGGTGAACGGTCAACTATTTTTTTTCAAAGAAGTGAAAATGTTCTTCCTCTTCCCAAAATAAAGGGTCGTCTATGGCTTCTGCAATATCGTGTTCCATGCTGCGGCTACCTTGTTTACCTCTAACTAATGCTGCCGAGCAAGGATAAAAGCTGTTGTTATGAATGATAAATTGTTTTGATTTGTAGTAAAGCTTATTCTTATTTTTAAGTTCTTCAAAATCGTCTTTAGATTTTTCTTTTATTTGATTTATTATTCCATAATCAAAATAACTTAATTTAAGATCATTATAAGCCTCGCCTTTTGCCCTAGTTCTTAAAATATAATTTATTGATTTAGATTTTATTTTTTTAACAAAATTTAAGTCATGGTCATCCGTTAAGTAGTAAACCATTTCCACGATTTTACTATGATATTTTTCAATTATCTTTTCGTCAATAGCTTTATTTGTGATGATTGAACAGGGAGTGGCCTCTAACTGTTTTATCAAGTTACTTTCATTAAAATTTAAATCCATGCGGACTATAAGGGAGTTCACTCCTAATTTTGTAACGTCCACGAGACTAGACAACGCTGATTCAATGCGGGGTCTATAAAAAGAAGATCCTATTTTTAAAGTTTTATATTCGGGGACAAACGTATGGACTCCTGCAAATTTTAAAATTTTAGAAGCTACATCTTCCGGGCGAATTTTGTCTATAGATTTTGGGTTTTCAGCGGGGTTAAACGAAGGTTTGTCGTCGCTTTCCGGGACTAAGACATCTAAACTCTCTTCAGAAGTCCAGTAAGGCAAAAACTGCTCTGGATAACAATTATTAGGGAATAGAACTACAGACTTCTTATTGTAAACTGAAGCAAGGTGGCAAGTCTCATTATTAGTGCTAATGTGAGCTATACTATTCTTTATAACGTAAGCTTTTTGATTAAAGTTGCATTGTCCGATAGCTAAGTAACAGTCAGTCAGTGGTTTACATTCTTTTTCTCCTAGTTGGATAATTGATATATTTAATTTTTTTAACTTGTCTTTTATCAAGTCTATTACTATTTGCCAATGACTGTAAGACATCGCTGGCGTTTTTAAACTAGAGGTATCAATAGTGATATATTTATCAACGGCGAGAGGGAAAAATCTTTCATAGACCTCCGCTTTATCTATTTTTAAATTATTTTGTAATGCGTAAGACTCTAAAACGTGCATAAATAATCCTTATCTATTAAATCTTTTGCGTTATGAATATAGTTATTTGCTCTTTGGGTAGTAAGATAGGGCAAGAAGGCGATCTCAAAGAAGCCTTTCTGGCTCCCTGCTCCCTCTAAATATAAAGCGTTATCAAACTTGTTATCATAAGGTATTACCTTGTGAATGTATTCGTTGCCATCTAATATATGAAAATATTGAGGCTTGGTCGCTACGTATAAATTGTATTTCGGATATTTTTCCTTTATAGATTTAAATAAAGAAGTAGACAATAATACGTCAACTGAAGACTCTGGTATGACGTAAATTATTCTTTTACCATCGTCGTCATCTAAAAAGTCATTTATTTGAACTGGGAAATGCTTATCGTTATGGTCTTTGGCTACTTTTCTGAAATACTGTTCTACCTGTGAGCGGGGAACTTTATTGGACAGTGCATTCATCCAATTTTTATAACCATCGTCATTTACATGATTGTCTAAATTAAGGATATGTTTGTATAGGGCAAGAATCCATTCTGAATCGTTTTCTATATTAGGGACAATTGCGTCGGGGAAATTCTTCTTTTGACTCTCTGACTTTAAGTCTGAAAAATCATAATCAGTAGCATCAGTGGAATCAATAAACTCTTCAAATTTTTTACCAATTACTTCAACTGAAAAATTATCAATAGCCCATTGGCGAGAGACCTTGCCCTGCTCTTCCCTTTCCTCTGGTGACATATTGTAAACCAAATCTATGCTAGAAGCTATGGAAACAGGGCATGTAGAGGCCTTCTTAAACTCCGTCTGATGTTCTCTATATTCTGACCACTCCAACGGCAGGGAGCCAGAGCCTTCCTCACAACTCTCTTCCCCGCAGCTATAATTAGTAACAGCAGTGACTAATTCTGTGAGTTTAGCTTCTTGAATGGGGATTTCTTGCCCTCCGCTTGTAAAAGGGTGACAATACATATCCATAAAGTTATAAACTTCATTCAACTGCTCTTCTGTCACTCCGAATCCTACGCTGGTCGTGACCTGACAAGATTTATTGCCGCATTTTTTACAGTCTTGGTCTTCCCCTCCGTAGGGTTTGACTTCGTAGCTATTACATTTTTTGCAAATATAAGTAGTTAAAATTTCACTTTTATCTATTCCATATTCAGCGGCCAATTTATGAATATTCCATCCTTCTTTCCAATAAGTATGGAGTAGTAGATAAGTTTTATTTTTAGGATTATTTTCTTTTTTCCACTTAGTATATCCTTCCAGTAGGTTGGGAACAGACTTGCGAAGCTGATTCCTAAAAACGAATCCTATGATAAAAGCCTCTGGGTCAATATTGTTATTTTTACGCAGTTGAGCCCTGTCGTCTTCGTTTAACTTGTAAAAATTAGAAGTATCAATGCATCCATGCATTGTTTTAACATGAGAGTGGCCCATTTCGTTTAGGGCTTTAGTCGCAAAATTACTCCAAATCCAATAATTATCTATTTTTGGGGCATTAGTAGCGGCGCTAGGCAAGATGGGTAAGGAGTCTAACGTAGTCCAAATAACTGAGTTTATTTTTTTAAACCAAGGTTTGTCTATTGCAAATTCAGTCCCCCAAATGTCCTGCACTCCGAAATAAAAATCAGGCTTTTCTTCTTCTATTACTTTATCTATTAGATAGCCGCCATAGCTCGCTACCCTTGCTTGACCGGGGTCTTGACTGATGCGCTGCCTCTCAACTGGGTCGTCAGGAAGGGTTCCCACGGATTTCCATGGAGTCCTTTTCATGGACGGGTCGGAATAGGCTGTCCCGCAGCAATAATGAACTATATCATATTTTTTAGTCTTATATAAATAAGATAAGAGGGCTTTAGCATTTCTGCCAAAGCCCGTCTTAGCTAAACTAGAATCAGTTTGAAATAAAAGCTTCTTCATTACCAAGGAATACCATCATCTTCTTCTGTGGTATTATCTTGGACAGGAGCAGTATTTTCAACTTTTTCCTCAGTTTGAGCAGTTCCCTGTGAGGAATTATTGTACTGATTAGACTCGATGCTGTCAGTAAAATAATTTTTAAGAACCGTTAGGGCGTACTCTTTCAACATACGTCCTTCAGCAAAATTGAAGCCAATAATGAAAGACTTCTTGACGTTTTCCTGAGAATTGCTTTGATTCAAAGAAAAACTATAGCCTACTTGGTTCCCTTCTCGCAGGTAGGGAGAAAACTTAAAAGTAGTATTTCTCTCCTTATTTCCATGGAAGTTTCCATATTCTCCGTTGGTTTCAATTGCATGAACCAACCCAGCAAGTTCAGTCACGCTGAACTTCGAGTAAGCCTTTTTTTCAGGCGATGCTCCTTTGAAGGTTCCAGTTTTAGTATCGGAATTCCAAGAGGATTGACGGACAAAGTTAACCCATAGGGCTTTGTCTTTTTTACTGTAAGAAAAAGAGCAGGCGGAGCCTGTGTTTTTCGCGTTAGGTTTATAGAACTGAATCATGTCAGTGGGAAAATTTTACTAGGACTGGGGTACTGAGTCAAGCTTTTTTATTTCACTTAATTTCATGTAAATTTTCTGGTCTTGAACTTTAATTAAGTCGGCAAAGATAGTATCTCCATCTTTTAGGGAGCCTCTAACAATAACAATGCTCTTTTTTTCGGGGAGTTGGCCTCCGTTCATTTCACGGCATTCCTCAATGTTATCTTTTTGACTATTTGAAAAAATCATAACGGTGCAGGTAGAGGATTCGTCCTTAACCTGTATTTTGAACCAACCGTTACCCTTTTTACTTTTACCGGTGCCTAGCACCTCTTCGACCGTGCCGATAAAATTGACTCTAGAGTTAGCTCTCCGTTCAAGGCAGTCTTCTACGCTATCTAAATGAGAATAATCTTGATGAACTTCTTTTAGCTTTCGTCCATGAGTATATCCTAATAAGGCGTTCTCGTAGTACCAATTAGCAAAATCTTCATTAGCTTTATTCTTATTGTAAATTTCTCTATAGGGCGCGAAATGCTTACGAATAGTAGCCAACCTTGAGTCTTTGATGATTTGTTTGCCTTTATCATCTTTTAGCTCTTTATTCATCATCCCAACTATTTCCCTTAAATCATATTCTTTAGAAGAACCTACTTCAAAAGCGTATCGTTTTTCTCTGTCGGTTAAAATGTTCCAAAGTTGAGCTTCGGCTACCATGTAACTGCGTGGTTTATTAAATGTACCTTCTAATGCTCCAGCTTGAATCAAAGACGACAAAATTCCTATTCCGATACCAGCTTCGTTAGCTCCTTGGAAAACTTCAAATTTGTTAGAGTATTGGTCTTTAAAAGATTGTAGGGCCTCGATGGATTTTTCAGCGATTCCTTTAATAGACGTTAAGCCAAAGCGAATATCATTTCCCTCAATGCTGAACTCCATATCAGACTTCATTAAGTGAGGCGCGAGAAGTTTAATATTAAACTTAGGAAGCTCTCTAGCAATTTTTGATATTTCAACCATAGGATCTGGCTCATATCTAGTCATTTGTAGTAATGCTAAAAAGAATTCCTGTGGATATTTAAATTTTAAATAAACAGTAAGAGCGGCTAGTGATGCGTAAGAAATTGAATGAGACTTGTTAAAAGAATAATTAGCTGAGTCTTCTAGTACTTGCCACAAGATGTCTCCTATTTCTTTTTCTAGATTATTTTCTTTTACTTTATCTTTAATTTTCTTCTTCCACTTCTTGACTTCATTAACCTTTTTCTTGCCAACGATGCGGCGTAGTATTTCCGCTTCATCTAAAGTAAATCCAATTTTGTGAGCCATCTTCATCATCTGTTCTTGGTACAAACAGACTCCGCCCGTAGTTCCTAATATGTCGTCAAAAAATGGGTGGATGGCCTCATATACATCATTATTAGTATAATTGGCATACTGGTCAACAAAAGCTAATGCGCCCGGCCTTGCTAACGCTAGGACAGCGCTAAGTTCTTCTAAGCTTTTAGGTTTAACTTTGCGGCATACCTCGTAGTTAGCGTTTGCCTCTACTTGGAAAATGCCGTGGCGGTATTTTAAATCGAAAAGTTTTTGATATATAAAAGGGTCATCTAAATCGATGTCTTCAGGAGTAATATCCATCCCTTTTGTCTTTTTGAGTATTTTGCAGCATGAATCAACAACCGAGGCGGTTCTTAATCCTAAGACATCGAGCTTTACATTAAACATGGATGACCAATCCATATCGTAAGAAGAAACGGGCTCTTTACTTGAATCTAATTCGCAAGGGCAGCTATCAACTAAATTACTATGGGACAATAACATAGCTGACGGATGAACTCCTTTATTTTTTACAAGCCCTCTTATTTTTTGCGCTATCTTGTATACTTTAGGGTTATCGTCACACCATTCCTTAAATTTAGGGACTTCATCGTAAGCTTCAGTTATATCTTTGACCTGTCCAAAAACTTTAGGTATTAATGCTGTAACGCCCGTCATCTCCGACTCCTCCTTGCCTCCAGCTACCTTGCCGCATTCTTTCATTACGAGCTTCCCGCTTAAAGTGTTAAGGGTTAGAATCTTGGACGTATTCCCGCTAAATTCTTTTTTAAGGTAGGATAGCACATCTTGGCGCCGATAATAACAAACATCAACATCTACATCGCACATTAAAGACCCATCTAAATAGGTAACTCCATCTACTACTTTTTTCTTGGCTCTAGCTTTGGAGACAAACCTCTCAAAAAATAAATCATATTTAACTGGATCTATTTGCGTTATCCGAAGAAGGTAGAGAACCATACTTCCTGCGGCAGAACCCCTGCCTAGGCCTAGCGGGATATTGTTTTCTCGACAATAAGTTACTACTTTCCAGACTAATAAAATATATTCGGTGAAATCTAATTCTTTTAATATTGAAAGTTCGTACCTAACTCTATCTATATATAGTTTTTTCTTTCCGGATTTATCTAAACCTAGTTCAGAGAACCTTATTAAGCAAAGCTCTCTTAAAAAATCATAAGTACTTATATCCTCTTTTAGACCGAATTGTTGGATATATTTAGGCTCAATCTCAAATTTAGGAAGTCTAACTCCGTGTAAATCTAAATTTATATTTTTAAAACTGGAAGCGAAACTATTCGCCTTTTTTACGTCGTTTTTTCTTGGGCTTCTTTTTGACATTGTTCCCCGTCCTCTCTTTTAATATATTTTTTATTTCTTCTATAGAAGCGTAAAAAGCGTTTTCTGAATCTGGCTTTATGCTAAAAAACGCGTCGACCTTATCTTCTTCGCGTCCTTCGCGCATTGTAATAACCAAATAATCAAGCTTTTCTTCATCAAACTTCTCTACTAAATCGTATACAAAATCTAAACTAGGCATATCTAAATTATATGCCTCGTTAGATAAATTAAAAATCTATTTGATATTTCAACTTATTCCAAACTTTAATGTTTAACTCTAGGTCCACTAAAGCGTCATGAAGCTTTTCATAATTATGTTTAATATTATTAGATTTGCCTAACGCACCTAAGCTAGTTCTCATACCTCTTTTCCTTACGTTAAGCATTTTTATTTGGAAATCTAATAGGGAGAATTCATTCTCCTTAAAAGGATATTCAGTAGCGATAGATCGGGCTATTGCTAAAGTATCTAAAACTTTATAGGGTAAATGATTATACTTTTTATTGTGTTTCTTATACCAATTCCTAAGTAGATAAATGTCAAACCCTAAAACATTATGCCCAACAATATAATCACAATCCTCAACAAGACGATAAACTGTTTCAAAAGCTTCTTCTTCGGGGACGCATTTTTGCCTGAATGCCGTTTCAGAATAGCCAGTTATACGTTTAGCTTCTTTGCCTATTTTTAAATCGGTATCCCACTTGAGATATAGGTCATGTTTTTCGGAGGCATTTCCATTTGAATCGGTATAAATCAATGCCGCCTGCCATGGAAGGTTCAATGATTCGTGGAGAGCTAAATTAAAAGTCTCAAAATCTAAAAACAAAAATTTCTTATCTTGAAATCTTATTAAATGGCTATCCATTTACAGCCTCCTTGTAGCTTTCGTAGCAAAAGTTATTTGAACACATCCCGTCAAAGTTAGGTTTTTCTAGCGATGTTCTTTTGTTAATACATCTATGAGTTAAGTAAGCTGAAAAATCCTCTCTATCTTTATAGTAAATGCTTTTAGTTTTAACTATTTCATATTTACCTTCGCAAAACTTGTCTACTGCCTTCCCCATATCTTCGTCGAGCAGAGTGTCGTTATCTTCTTTGAAGAAAAACGGGCTCGCAAAAGAAAAATCAGGAATGCATTGAGAGTTATTATATTTATTATTATAAAGAAAAGAATCGTAAAAGGGAATAGCTAAAAGCAAATCATTGCTCCACATATTTTTTAAAGTTTTAAAATCCATACGCGGCTCATAATAAAACCCGTCTTGAGCTGCGCGAGTATAAATCTTAATTAAATCTTGATAACCTTTAGAGTTCTTAATAAAAATTATGTTTTTGAAAGAATTTTTTCTACCCTCGTCTGACTTAACGCTAAGATCAGGGCAAAAAGTTAAACGTAATCCAAATATAAGCTTCTTTTTTAGTTCTTTAGCGTTTGTGTAAGCTTCCAGAAACCCAGCTATACTGTCTTCAACTAAATAAACTTCTTCAAGTTCTGCTTCTTGAGCGATGTCAAAAACTGAATCAGAACTAGAAGGGTCATCTTCTTTGGGTAGATCTAAGGTTAAAATAGACCTACCTAAGCTATAATGACTTTTAAATAGCGGTACTATGTCCGACATGGAAGTTATTGTATATTACTTCAGGAAAACAAGTCAAGAATATTTTCGCTAGATGAAGCATGTCTTGGGCATCCTGCGTAATTTCTTATTTCTATTTTTTGCCCAGCTTCTAGCTTATTTTGTAATATTTCTTTTTTTAAAGATTTATTAATTTCTTCCCCTTCTTCGTTGGTTGTTACGAAATAATCATAACTATCAATATAAGGGCATCTCCATTTCCCAATCTTACAAAGCCAAGAATTCTTTTTAGTATCAGCCGCATAATTTGTTTTAGCTGTCTCTTCAGTAAAATTATTAATTATTTGAAAAGTGTGAGCTAAATAATACTCTAACCCTCTTAGTTGCTCTTGGTTAAATTGTAATTGCTGCAGTGGCTTGCGAGGGTGTCTTAAGAACTGAAACTCTACAGTAGGTTTGTAATCGGGCCATTCTTTTTGAGCGGCTAAAGTATAAACCATGGCTTGAACATTTGAGTGGAGTTCTTCTCCTCTAAATTTATATTTGCTGCTTTTATAATCTACAATCTTAATTTTTTTACCGCGCTTGTAAACAATTGGTTTATCGATGAAGCCTCTAATTTTATACTCAGGATCTTTATTTTCTAATAGGAATTCTAACTCAGGTTTGTCAACCTTTCCGCCCCAACCAAAAAAATCACAATTTAAACCTACTACAATCATATCATCAACTAACTCAGTATTTTCTTCATTAGTCATAGGTAGGTCAAAGCTGTTCTCCATTTGGGTCAAGTGCTTCATTACCATTCGATGAACCGCTGGGCTTTTTTTAATTGATCCCCCTTTAAATATTTTATCAAAATGCTTCTTATGCTTTTTCTTAACTAGCATTTCAAATACTAAATGGCATACAGTCCCTCTTAAAGCCCCCTCATTTTGTTTTTGGGGAAGTTTTAAATGATAATTGCACCAATAAGACCAAGAGCAAGTCTCTAAAGTTTTAATTCGTGAAGCGGAAAGAACTTTTTCTTTTACGCTTTTATTTGTTTCTGCCATGTTAAAATTTCTGATGTTGTCATGCATCCAAAGTCATTTTTTGGGGGCAAGTTTATAGACACTTGATGATCGTCAAAGAAGTTAAGAAGTTGTGATTGTATTTTCTCTGCCGCTTGGTTACCAGCGTCCGAGTTGTTAGAGTCGTTGTTTAAGCAAATATGAATTTTTTTTACTCCCAGAGATATTAAAATTGATTTTATCTTGGAGGAGGCAGTTAAGCCAAATAAAACTAAAGTATTTTTTATGCCCGCCTCCCATAGGGAAAGCATATCTCCTATACTCTCTATTAAAAATACGGAGCCCTTTTCTTTTATGTGGTGCTTGTTATATTTAAATGGATAAACCCAATATTTTTTATCACCTAGTAACTTCCATTTCATTTGATGTTTACCAGTTATGTCTCTACCAGCTACTCCGACTAGGTTATCCATTTTGTCAAATATAGGGAAAACGTAACGGTTAGGCATTTTACCTGAAGTCATTACCCCACATTGAAAATTACTAAGAGTTTTAGAGGATATACCTCTATTGTTCCAATAGGTGTCATCTTTATTTATACTATCTAAGTTCTTTTTGTTAAATAACTTCCTATCTCTAATTTTTTCTTTTACTATTTGCTTATGTTCAAAAGTAAAATTTTTACTGATAAAGTCTTTAGCGTCAGATATATCTTTTAGCTTTAGAGTTATTTGAACTAAATCTTCTAGGCTCCCATGTTTGCTTGTTTTGAAATCAAACCATACTCCAGTTTCTTTTTGGATGCATAGTACATTGGGATTATCGGAGTCCCTGTAAAGTGGCTTAGTTCTATATTCTTTACCGCAGTCTCGGAGATTGTATCCTATCTCGCTTAAAATGTCTCTTACTTCGTCACTCATAAAGCAAAATCGTCGTCTATATTGTCTCCTTGAATATCAAAATTTTGTTCTTCATGTCTAATTATATCAGCTAAAGAACCTTGTTCTGAGACTTTGAAATTTTGTACCGAGAAGTTTAAAAAGTTATTTATAAATTTTTCGCTTGTTACTTCCCTGCCATTTATAGTTTCTCTAACAGTGCGTCTCATTAGGTCTTGATGGCCAGCGGCATCGCGACCTTGGAACCGAGTTTTAAGAGGGATTAACTTATGAGTACCAAACCTATCTCCGTCTAAAGCTATTTCATCAAGCGTCTTGCGGCGAAAGATAGCCACAAAAGTAGCAAACCATTGTAACCTGTCTGAGAGTGATATAGCGGAACTATCATCTACCAAGCTAGAAGAATTTCTATTATGCATCTCACCGGATCGGTTCATTTGCATAGCTGTTATTAGTGGAGCTTTTATTTCTTCGGCTACTCTTTTGAGTTTATCTATTTTTTCACCGATTGCTTGATGCTCTGCCCAGTTTTTATCAACTCTCTCTCCTGTTAATTTAACATAGTCATAAGCTATAACGCATCTATTTCCGCGCCCGACATGCTGCATATGCCACCGCCTAATCATGGAACATACTTCATCAACAGTTTTGTTGCGGACATGATAATGGAAGTATTGATATTTCTTTAAGTTACCAAACCACTCCCTGACCTTTTCGGTCATCTCTTTATTTTTCCTCCATTTACCTGTTTCTAAATACCAAAGTGGAACACCAGTATTGGCCGCTCCCATTCTAAATTGAATTTCTTCAGTAGTCATTTCTGTATCTAAAACAAGTACTGGGACATTGTTTTTAATAGCTGCTCCTAGGCATAAATCGTTTATAAAAGTAGTTTTACCTTGGGCTGGGCGAGAAACAATCGCATAGACGTTTCCGTCTCTTAATCCTCCATAGAGTCTATTGAATTCATTATAGGTAGTAGATAGGCCGGTATCATCGACAGGATTGTCTCCTCTATCTTCTATTTTTAATTCTAGATCATCGAATACATTTGCAGGGTCGTCCTCAAAGTCAAAGCTGGATATCTTTTCTCCGTATATTGAATCACATTTAGATATTATCTCTCCTAAATCTTCATTCGCACAACTACGAGTATGGTCTTTTATCCTATCTGCTGTCTCAAAAATTTCACGCCTAATCCTAACTTTAACTAATTCTTTGAAAGCATCTATAGCTGCGGCTTTAGTTATAGGAGTATACGAGATTGATTTTATATAATCATGAATGTCTATATCGTCTTTAGTGGCGATTCCTAAGTTTAAAATTTTAGTAGCAATTAAAACTTGATCTATTTTATCTCCAGCTAAAAATGAATCTCTGACAACGCAAAATATAGTCTTGTGTACATCGTTATAGAAGTCTCCAGCCGAAACAAAAGAGTCGACTTCTGCAACTACGTCAGGGTGGCGTATGAGGCCGGAAAGGCAATGCCTCTCCACCTCTTTAGAAAAGATGGGCATTTATTTATTTGTAAACGCGGTCGACTTTAAAGAAATAATCAAATAGATTATCAGGGGCTTGGAGTCCGCCGATAGCTGTATATACGGCTAGGCCCTTTTTAGCTCCAGCGTAAATACCTCTATGCACCGTAGAATTAGATCCCATCATCCGACTTAGCTGCTCAAAGCCGTGTTCCAAACTAGACTGAGGAATACTATCGAGAGACTGCTTGTCTCCTATGATTACGCAGGCAGCGACGTTGCCTGTCGCTGCGTCAACGCCAGCTAGAATATTTTTACGAAGATTATCTCTTACAGCGTAAGAAATTCCTGTTTCAGAAGTATCTTTAATGGGAGTAGCTCCAAACATTATAATTCCCGAAGAAAATATAGTATCTAGGTCAGCTTTATCGAAGGTTGTATAGGCAGACTCCTTCGCAGAAATCTTATTAAATAAATGAAACACAGAACAAATACTATTATTGGCCGTGCCCCAAAACTGATTGACAGTTAACTTTGGATAAAGTTGTTTGATTTTTTCATTGTCTAAGATTATAAGCGGTGAAATTACTCCTGCCTTTTGTAAGTCAACGACTTTGCTGACAGTTTTCTTTGAGTTCTCTTGAACTTTTATGCCTTCTCCTCTAGTTGGTAGGGCAAGTATGCATCCTACTTTGGCATCAGTATCTTTTGTCTCTTTACCGAGAGACTGATTAAGATCATGACATATCTCTAAAACTCTAGCTACTCCTCCTGCTCCAGTCCCACCTCCTGCGCCAGCGCAAACCAAAACTCTTTCATACCCAGTGCCAAAAGTTTTCTTAAGAAAATCTAAAATGTCTTCGTAACGAGTGCGGAACACTTCGTCGGCAGCGTCTGGATTTTTTCCCGCTCCACCGTCGCCAATCAAAAGCTTATTTGATTCTGGCATTTTGATAAGAGATAGGTCTTGTTGAGCTGTATTTATAACTCCTACGCGACGATACCCTAGGTTCCAAAAAGACTCGGCTAAGCGGGAGCCTCCTTGGCCGACCCCTACAACGGCAAAATTAAAAGCTGCATCGCTAAATTCATCAGTTACGCCATCTTCAATCGGGTCATCATCTGGTAATGGTATGTCGGGCAAATCAATACCTAAATCTTCCACCTCACTATGTACAGCTTCCTGTACAGGTCCTGCCTCATTATTTGAGTGGCGTTCTTCGGCTGGCGCGACAGGGACTTCGGGGGCTTCTCCAGCTACTAAACTGGGAGGGGGAGTATCCTGTTGCGGATAATAATCATTTATACTTGTATCACTCATCTTCTTCGTATCCTTCTTCGTCTTCTTTAAAAGCTTGGTTTAAATTTTGAGTAAAAGTGTCAGAGTTCATGTTTTCCATGGCGTCTGACCAATGACTAACTAAATACTGCAATGACATGGCATTTCTTTCGTCTTCAGCTTTAGAATAGACTTGCGGGTTACCGTACTCGTCAAAATTAAAAAGCATGAACCCTCCACAAGACCATTCACTCAACTGGTCTAAAATGCTGTCAGGAATTCTTCTACCTTTAGTTATCATACTATTTATTACACTATTTTATATTGAAACCTCGAATTTCTCCATAATATACTTTTTTGATAAAGACGCTAAATCTTCCTCGAAAATCTCTAAAACTTTAAAGTCATTATTTTCTAGCCAGACTACTTTATCGTAATCTCTAGTAATTGATCTTAAATAGTTAGCTCTTGAGTTATTATGAAAAAATTTATTAAATGATTCGTGTTGTGCCCCGTGGCTTTCAACTGCAATACGTTTTGTCATGTTGATTAAATCTACTTTCATCCGTGTCCCATAAACAGGAAATTCTTCATAACATATTTGGCCATACCAAAAAGTTTTAAAAAACTGTTTAACTTCATATTGAAATTTAGATCTACAGTCTGCTTCCCAATTAATTCTATATTTGGTAACGCTTTTATTTACTAATCTGCCTTTTATATCGTAAAGCTTCACTAGTTAATAGTAAGGTTATCTCTAAATTTATTGAAAAGGAATTTAGTTATATCAGGGTTTTTCTCAAGATATTTTACAAAGTTATCTTTGCCTTGATGCTTCTGCTCCATTTCTATCCCCTGCTCTGACAATTCTTTTATTATGGAATCAGCTACAATTATCCATGCTCCTTTTGATTCAAGCATTTCCCATTGAGCCATAAAACCATATACTTCATATTCTACCCAAATGCTTTTGCCGCCTACTCTGCCGTATTTGACAGGATAGCGTACTGTTTCACCGGTTCTTTCATTTGCGGTTTTACGAAAAGTAATTTTACACATATGTCCTTCCGGTTTGTCTGCTTTTGCGGGGATTAAATCGCCACCGAAGCGAGGCTGAAACTCAAGAATCCAATCAGAATAATGCAATAAAGCATTACCACCAGAAGCATTTGTTAGTTTAGGGTCAGTTTTTTCGTATTGGTTAACGCTGACCTTACTCCTTACTTGAGAAATCATAAAACAAATATGACCTTTTGTTGAAAGGCCTAGGGCCATCTTCTTTAAGAAGTTTGAGCTTAAAACCGAGCCGCCAGCGACTTTATCTGACTCTTCAAAAGACCGATCTAAATCTTTTTTAGGAACCATTGCGTCCATTGAATCAATAATAAAGAAATAACGACAATCCGTTGGGTTGTTCGTTATCAGTTCACGCATTAATTGTAGCACGCTCTCAAAAATATTACTTTTATAAACAAACCATTTATCCTCAGAAGTGTTAATCCCGGATCTTTCTATCATCTCCGGAGACAATCTGCCTTCTGATTTGATGTAAACTACCATACTGTTTTCGACAGTATTTTGAAAATTTCTAGCGAATGATAAAGCGCATGAAGTTTTACCTCCTTCTGAAACGCCGGAAGCTCTAAGAATTCCGGGTCTAATCCCTCCGGACATTTCAGTATCTAACAATAAACTACCGCTAGAAACAATGTAATGAGGTTCGTTTTCGAAGTTAAAATGCTCATCCTTGTGGGCATCTAGGTAGCTTTTTATTTGATCTTGAGGATTAAATCCTTCAGTTTCCTTCTTCTTTTTTGCCGCCATATTTAATAAAATCTTTAAGGGTTCTTATTTTTCTAGTAATTTTTTTATCTTCGCCGTGCGAAACATCCCCTATATCGTATTGTTTAGGGGGCTTCAAGTCAAGAGAAAACTTAGCGAACTCTATCTCAAGGTATGTTTTGCCCTGAGGGCCGATAAACCAAGCCAAGCTGTCCATATCAAATTTAAGCGGTAATGCTTTCCAAAACGCTTTTAATGGATATTTTTTGATAAGATCTTTGGTAAATTTCATCTCCCTCGAGATAAAAACTTTGTTTTTCCAAATCTCTTTTCCTAAAAATTTATTAATTATGAATTGGTTTAAGGTTTGCTTGCGCTTCCTTTTCGCCGCCATGAAATAATTATGCCGCTCGCGGGGAGAATAATCAACCTTAAAATCTAGTATAGGGTTTATAAAACGCTTTTAAGCGTAGGACTTTTAAAATACTAAAATTAAATTGATCTGATATCATTCTCCACCATGCGAGTGACTAAATCTTTAAAAGAATATTCAGGCTTCCAGCCCAACTCTTCTCTGATTGGGTTAGAGTCTCCGTACAAAATATCTACTTCACAAGGGCGATAAAAATCTTCGTTTATAACAACGAGCGGATCTTTATCGAGCGAGCATACGTATTTCTCCTCTAAATCTTCTCCTACCCATTGCCCTTCAATGCCTGCTGCGTTAAAGGCTACTTCGATAAATTCTTTTATCGTATGAGTCTCATTGCTGGATAAAATATATTCTTTTGGGGTTTCTTGATTCAACATCTTCCAAACTCCATCTACAAAATCTTCAGAGTCAGACCAATCCCGCTTAGAGTTGATATTTCCAAGCGGGATCGGATCAAACTCCTTCCCTTGGTCCATCGCCCGAGAAATCCGAGCAACTCCCTTGGTAATTTTTCTAGTAACAAACTCCTCGCCTCTGCGAATACCTTCATGGTTGTATAAGATGCCATGAATGGCAAAGAGTCCATAAGATTCCCGATAGACTTTTACTAGGTATCTAGAAGCTACTTTTGAAACGCCATAGGGGCTCCGAGGCTTGGGTGGGTGAGCTTTGTCTTGGGGGCTGTAGTCTACATCTCCCATTTCTTCGGAACTTCCGGCGCTGTAAAATCTACACTTAGGCTGATATCTCCTAATAGCCTCAAGGCAACGAATTGTGCCTACGGCGTTAGTGTCCATTACATGCTCTGGCATATCCCAACTACAACCCACAAAAGAATTAGCTGCAAAATTTATAAAATAATCGGGTTGTATTTCTTGAACTAATTTAGCTATTGAGAAACTGTCTGTTAAATCTCCATATACTAATTGAAATCTTTCGTTATTAACAAAATCCTTACAGTTTTCTAAGTTGATGTTAGAAGAACGGCGAGCCATACCAAAAATTAGATAATCAGTTTTCTCTAAAAGATAGTCCACCATATTGGAACCATCCTGACCCGTAATACCCGTAATTAAAACTCTAGACATTTTCTTTGTACCAATTATAGGTTAAATCAAGGCCCTCTTCTAAAGAATATTTATGGCTCCAGCCTAGTTTATTTATACGCGAATTATCTCCTACTCGCCTTAAGACACCGTCAGGCTTATCCGTCTGAAAAGTTATATCTCCTTGATAATCAACGACTTCCGCAATTTTTTTAGCTAGATTTTCTATAGACCATTCTTCACCAGTGCCTACGTTTAGGTGTGTAGCCCCATCTCCATAAACATCGTCCGCTGTGACATTCTCAATAGCAAAAGCGCAAGCGTCTGCTAAGTCGTCGACATATTGAAATTCTCTTTTAGCTTTACCGGTTCCCCATACTTCAACAGAAGGGGCGTTATCCCGCTTGGCTTCGTGAAATCTACGAAGAAGGGCTGGTAAGACATGAGAATTTTCTGGATGAAAATTGTCGTTAGGCCCATATTGGTTCGTCGGCATTAAGGAAAAGAAATCGCATCCATATTGACGATAGTAGCTTTGACACATCTTAATCCCAGCTATTTTGGCTATAGCATAAGGCTCGTTAGTGGGCTCAAGCGGAGAAGTTAACAAGTATTCTTCCTTGATTGGTTGCTCAGCAAATTTAGGATAAATACATATACTGCCTAGGAAAATTAATTTTTTTACGCCATGCTTGAAGCAGCTATTAATTAAATTAGCTTGGATTTGTAAATTTTGATAAATAAAATCAGCAGGATATACATTATTTGCGTGGATACCGCCAACTTTTGCAGCCGCATCAATAACTACGTCAGGTTTATTTGCTTCGAAAAACAAATCAGTAGCCATTTGATCCAAAAGATCCAAGCGGTCTCTGCCCACGCAAAGAAGAGAAACATCCTCTTTTTCTAATCTTCTCCTGATGGCTGAGCCAACAAGTCCGTTATGTCCTGCTATAAATATTTTCATTTAACCAATCTAGTACTTTAACTGAAGGGGTCCAGTCTAAAAGATCTTTCGCTTTTTTATTATCGCTCAAACTTTGAGAAGGCTCTAATCTTTTTGGCAGAAAGTCTATCGGGGATTTAAATATGTTTGCTATTTCTTTTACTGTGGTGCTAGCGCCAGTTCCGATATTGATGCATTCCCCTCCTCCAACGTCAATGCTTTCGGCGGCGGCCAGATTTGCTTTGGCTACATCTTTAACGTATACAAAATCTCTAGATTGGTTCCCGTTTCCATAAATAGTTAAAGGTTTTTTGTTTTTCAGCTTCTCCTTAAAAGATCCTATGACACTGCAATAAGAACCTTTAGTGGGCATCCTTTCTCCAAAAACATTAAAATATCTTAAACTAACCGTTTCAATATCATATATATCCGCATACAGCTTACAATACTGTTCTCCCATAAGCTTTTGCAGTCCATAGGGACTCATGGGGTTAGGGTCACTGTCTTCTGAAGTGGGGGTAAAATAAGGATTTCCATATACCGCAGAAGTTGAACTGAATATAAAACGTTTTACCCCTGCGTCCCTGCTAAGCGTCAACATGTTAACAATGCCATTAACATTATTGTAGTTATAGCACAAAGGATTCTCTATGGACCTAGGTACTGAAGTTTCCGCCGCTAAGTGAAAAACGTAATCTGCTCCTTGAATTAAATCTAGTATTTTGTTATTATTTTTACAATCAGCTATATCAATGAAAGACGGACTCTCTCTGTCAAGTATAACTACGTCTCCTTTGTTTTTTAATAATTCAACTAAGTGAGAACCTATAAATCCGCTTCCTCCTGTGACTACATATTTCATTTAAATAAATCTAAAACTTGCTCAAGTCTTTTTTTGTAGGTGTGTTTTTTAGATAACTCATAGCCAGCATCAGCGATCTTTTTTATTTCTTCTGGATTATCTTTTAAGTAATTATACTTATTAATAATATCATCCATAGAGTGATAAAAAACACAATTCTCAAAATCTTTAAAGCCTAGTTTTTCGTACTGCTTATTGTAATTGGTCATCAGCATTGTGCCGCACCCTATAGTTTCAAAGCTTCTATAATTTATATCGTTAGCGATGTTGGCGTTGAAATGTATATGGTAACTATTAATAGCTTCTACCATATCATCTCCTATGACAAATATATCCGTATGAAGGTTTATTTCTTTTTGGAGGGCGTCCAATAGGGGTTTTCTATTTACGTAGTTCCCGCAAAATCCAATTAAATGTTTTTTGGGGGAGTCTATTTTTTTTATTAATTCATCGTCAAAAGAATTAGGAACCCATACTTTAAAATCTTCATTACAAAAATCTTCCGTGGCGTGAAACATTAAATCATAATCACCTCTGTTAAATTCATTTAAATATCCCTGTTCTCCAGCGCAATGAGCGTCTATTACCCATAATATTTTCTTAGCTTTAGAGGGTGATAAGTCGGGAACCCACCCTGTATTATAGTTTTCTATATTAATAATGCAATCGTAGGAACTGAAATGCATGCTTTCATTGTTCTCTACATGCCCTTTGCCCCATACGTCTGATTGTATTCCTAAAGAAGCTAAGCCTCGTTGAATACAAAGACACTCTCTGAAACTTTTATTTTTTTCGTTTCGGCTGGCTTCTTGAATGATTAATAATTTCATGTATAAGCATGCCTTACTTGCTTAAAAGATGTTTATGGTTGGTGCTTATTTGCCAAAACTGATCTATTATATAGTTTATAAGGCCGCTATGGGCGCTGTATGGCCTAGGGCAATGAATATCCACGTAATGATTATTTCCGACTAAGTCAGGGTCGTAGCTGCATTCAGTCGACCTGCATATTTTTCTCTCGAAAGGCCTGTTAAAGCCTTGGAACTGCTCTATATAGTTATTTTTTTTGATTAAGTCTGCGGTGTACCATTCTTCGTAAGCCCATATAGGTTTATTTTCTGATTTAGCCGTTTCTACCATCGTATCAACATGTTCGGTTAAGGTTTTTTCGCTTAGGTTTAAAGCTTCAGAAAAAACTTTACCTTTAGCTACGTGATAGTGGCCAACTAATCTTTCCCTTGAGAATCTCCAATCTAAAGTAAATGCGTCTTCAGCTAAGTGAACGTAATAGTCGTCGGGAACATCTTTTACTTGATCTATAAAATGAAATTTTTGAAGTGGTATTTGATCGATATCTCCTATAAGCCAAGTGGTTTCTGGTTCCCTTGATGTATATTGCCACTTGTTCCAGACTAATTGAGGTATTTGGTTTTCTGGACTTTCAAATTCGCACTCTATTACAGTGCCATATTTTTCGCTTAAGTTATAATCTGACTTTTTGCCATAAAAAAGCAAAACGCACTCAACCCCAAGTAATTGATTGTGAACCATGGAGTTTACATTCCAAAAATCACTGTACTCGGGGGAGGATGCCCATAGAACTTTATCTACTTTCATTTTTTAAAATATTTACATAGTCTGAGCATATCCCCCATATAGATCTTTTAGGTAGGTTTTCTTTAATGTCTTCTTTGGATAATAGAGGTATAATGCTTTTAGAGTTGAGTTCTTTTAAGTCGTGAGCCCAAATAATCCCATCAATAATAATACCATGAGAGTTTCTGCAATTATAAACTAAAGTGTATCTTTCTTGTTCGTGAAAAAATACAGCCAGCTCTGAGTCGCGATTTAAATGTTGATAGGTGAAGTTAGAGAACGCTTTGAAATTTTTAGCGTGAATTACTATTTTATCTCTTCTTTCTTGTAGCCAATTAAACTCTATTTCTAAATCTGGGCCGTCATGCCCTAAGAAATATTTTTTATCTTGCGCCCAAACATCAACTTCTACAGAGAATCCTGCATTTATAGCTTTATCTATGTAGTCTGGTTTATTTTCTAGCTCAGGCTGCGGGCCATTTAAGTTTCCTCGGTGTGAATATAAAATCATGATATTATAATTTATGGTAAGACTTCCAGTAACGGTAACAATTTATCAAATCTTCTTCGTTGGCGATTTGCCCTTTGGTTAAAATGTTAGCCCATGCTTCAAAATTTTTAACTTCTTCAGGTGTTCCCATGACTGTGGCAAATGGAGTGTCGTAGTAGCCAACTTTTAAGCCGTCTTTAATCAAAAGATTATATACTAAGGTCACATAAAATTCTCCTGCATAATTAATATTTTTTTCTACAGCTAAGTCAAAATATTTTTTTACGTATTTGCCTTTGCTAAAATAATAGGTTCCGGTTGAGGCGTGTTCTTCCATGGGGCTGTCTGTGTAACATTCTTTTTCTTTGATTTCGTCGACTAGCCCGCCTCTTTCTTTAATGAAAGCCATTTTTGTGTTATTTAGGGTATGCGGATGAAAACCTATATGAGAAAGAATACATCCATCCAGATTATTGGTTTTTACGTGTTTATTGAAATCTTCTCTGTCCCATATGTAGGGATTGTCGCAGTAAGAAACAATTACTTCTTCTTCGTCCTCTATGAATTCGTAAGCTTCTTTTGTTGTGTGTACCGGCCCTAATTTATGATTAGGCATACCGAGCACTTTTGAATTTGGCGCTAAACCTTTTAAAATATCTTTTATGTCAGTCTCCTGCAAGTGTTTATTATTGCAAATAAAAATTATGTCGTCCTGATTATCGAACATATCTAAAATATACTCTATAATCATCTTGCCGTTAACTTTGATAAGGGGTTTAGGAGATTCGTAACCAGCGTTGATAAATCTATCACCATACCCCGCCATTGGGATAACAATTTTCATACTATTAAGCTTCTTAGATTATAATTAAAAGCCTCTTTTTCATCAAAAGATTCTCCAACATATTCTTTATTTAATCTAACCGTGGGAAAAGGTTTTTTTTCGAAAAATTCATCATGGGCAAACGACCTGTCTCTAATTAAAGGATAAATTTTTTCTTTTAAAAAGTTTTGGTCTACCTGCCAAAAATCGCCTTTTTGGTAATCATTTATAAGGCCTGCAATTCCATGTAAAATTCCATTTCTGCATCCCCACATGCCTCCTAATATTTCCGTAGCGTGATACGGATGGTCGCGCATTATGTGAAAATCTTTATCACTATTTAGCCATTCATCTACAGCAGCTTTTTCTCTTTTGTTTAGCCTACTATCGGTATCTCGAGATAATACGATGTCACTAAGATGGTCGGCGGCTAGAAACCTCCAAAACATGCCAGTCCAATCTCCTTTTTCATTCATGTTTATTATTTCAGAATTAGAAAATTCTTGGAGTTCTTCAGATATATCTAAAGGGACACTTTCCCCCAGATAAAATCTACAAATCCATCCGGGGTAGATAGACAAGGCGAGCTCCGCGTTCCTTAAAGCCCCAATTGTGTATTTTTTATCATCTCCCCATAAAGAAAAAGAAATTATTTTACGAGGAGAGGTCATTTCGTTTGATAAAAGACTCCCTTATCTCAAGTTCTTCTTTTACTTTTTTGTCGTTCGTTTCTGGGCTGGTTGACATGCCATTAGGGTTTAAATAGTACAAGCCTAAAGGGGTATTAATTTTGCCAAACTTAGCTCCATTTTCTAAAAACCTAAGCCACATGTCAAGGTCTCCTGCTGATTTGTATTTTCTACTAAAATAGCCGCTTTTATTGTGCAGTGATTTTCTCCAGAGTGGATTATTATGAGGCGCTCCTCTGTGGAGTATGGCTTCTAGTGATGCTTGTTCCGGGGAAGGGTAAACTCCTAAAGCGGTATTATTTGCAAAAGTCTCATTGGGTTTTTCTGTTAATAAAATATCGGCGTATACAACATCTGCTCCTTTATTGTTTTCTAGAGCATGTAGATGTATTTCTAGTGACTTTTCATGTTTCCTGTCGTCTACATTAGCGTTAGTTATAAATTCTCCTCGCGACATTTCTATTGCGATGTTCCAGCACTCGTAAATTCCGGGGTCTTCGTCAAGTCTTGCATAAACTATATTGGGGTGGTCTTTTTGATATTCCAATATAATATCTTTTTCATTATCGGGAGAGTTAGCGTCTATTATAATAAGCTCACACTTATCTTTAAAAATAGTCTGATTAACTATATCCTCAAGGAAGCCTTTTATATATTCGCCGCCTTTATACAGGGATGTAATTATGGAGATTTTAGGATTCATCTTTTATTAAAGTTCTAAAAAAAGCTGAGAAGTCTTCTCTTTTTCTTCTCATATAATTTATAAGTTCTTTTGCGGTTAAGTTGTACCATGGCTCATAGGATGCGCCAATTAACTCATTAGTAAAAACTTTTAACCCCATCATTTTCGCCTCTAACACTAGCCTGCAAAAAGTTTCAGGGGTGGAAGGATGAAAAGCTAATGAAGAATACATGGATAAAAATTTTAGAAAAGACTTATAATCGGGGTCTTTTATAGTATCAAAGGGTATATCATTTTGCCTGCAATATTCTTGGGACTGTTGTGTTCCTTTTTGGGGGTAAGGCGAATCTATTACGGCGCATTTATCTAAAGCTCTACCGTTATCAAGAAGCTCCTCTAATAAATTCAAATGGTCCTCTGACCATAGATTGCCAGAAAAATTTACCGTCTTTAGGGGACGGTGTAAGTTTTTATCGTATATATCTTTTTGAAATTTAGTTTGGCATACTATTTTATGCGCATCCCAGTGAAAATTGACGTTGATTAAGTTCTGAGGAGGAACAATAAAATTAGGATAAACCGCGGGATTCGTATGCCCAACAAATTTATAGTCGTGGCAATAGAGTATGTACTTGCAATTTGATTGGATAAAATCTCTAATCTCTTGACTTATTCCAAAAAAATTAGAAATAATAAAAGTAGAATTTACATGTTCTTGAACAAAACCTTGATAGAGATATCTACTTTTTATTTTTTTTACGTCATAATTTTTACTTAGTGATTTGTAAATTTCTTCGTCGTTTAAAGCCGCTCCGCCAACGAAGTCATCAATAAAAAAATCACTAATTATTACAACGGAATCACTCAATGGAAAAATGCTTGGATTGTTTTACGCGAGAAGGGTCGTCTTTGTGTTTGGCGCCGTTTCTTTTATCGGAATATTCCTGATAATATTTTTTCTTCACTGGGTCTTCCCCGTGTCTGGCCGCTCTTTTTTCAGAGGCCTCTGCGGATTGATCCCATAAATCCCCAACGGTTCCTTTAGCTTTTTCTCTAAAATCTTTAGCTGAATGAGGGTCAATCTTAGTGTCAATCGAGGCATTGGGGATTGTGTATACTCTATCGTACTGAACACCATCTATAATATAAACATGTTCTTCATGCACACTTTGAAAAACAGTGACCTGTTCTCCTGTGTCAGGGTGTTCGTAAATGTACTCAGGCATCCATAATCTCCTGTATTTTATCTACCGTGTTTGAGTAAGAAAAATCGTCCTGAAGCTTTAAGCCTTCCGTGTTGACAGGTGAGGACTTATATTTTTCAATAGCTTTTTCGCATCCTTCTATAAAGGCATCCTCGTCAAAGGTATAAATACTACCTTGATTAAATGGAGATCCCTTTTTAAAGAACATACCGTCGGCGGAATCTTCTTTTCCGTTGGGCTCGACTAAAGTAACATTGTTATCATTAGCCCAATCTTTATATGAGGTAGCGTTTAATATAACTCCATGTTTGCCTAGCGCTACTGATTGGAATTCGGGAAGTCCCCATCCTTCGGCTCCAGACATGCCTATAACGATGTTCCCAGAATTTAGAAAATCATTATAAAGAAGATTCTTTTGCATCATGCCTAAGAAATTTATATTAAAATAATTTTTGCCGCCTAATATTTGATTTATTTGAGCTTTGAAATCTTCTTCTTTAATAAAGGGGTTGGCGATAGCGCACTGAAGGACATAGTCCTTGTTGTTGCCATATTTTTTAAGCCAAGTTTGTATTATTTTTTTGTGGTGTTTTCTTTTCTCTAGCTTTCCACATAAGTTAAATACAATTTTTCCTTCTAAATAAGGACCTTCTTTTACATTAAAGTTATTTTTATCAAATCCAAGCGGAACGTAATGGCAATTTGTTGAGCCAAAGCTCTCAAAAGTTTCTTTAGCGTAGTTAGAGCTAAATATAAGATTCTTCTGGTTAGAGGCTATGTTAACTTCAAAAGAAGTAGGGTGGTCTAACTCGTAGAAAGTAAAAAGGGTTTGCTCTTTGGAAAAAGAACTAAGACTGTCTTGATTAAGATGCCAAAGTTTGAAGATTGGCATATCTCTTTTATAGTTTTCATAAGAGTGTTTAATACAGTCTTGAATCCAAGAATTAAATTTAGGGTCGGCTTCTTGGGAATTGAGGTCAACTTGGCCGATTGTAAATAAAAAGGGTTGCACGCCCCTCTGGTGAAACTCACGCAGAAGGGCTGTGCTAACCTGTCCGAAGCTAACTCCGTTAATAGGGAGATGCAGCGCGAAGTTCATTAAAACAATGCGCCGTCGTTCTGAGGTGTGGCTTCGGTTGCCTTCTCAGTACGATTTTGTCTCTCCTCTTTGGGTTCGCTTAGGTAGATACGAAGATCTGGAGCCTTTTCATTTTTGACGGTTCCGTCTTCGTTGTATTTGGATTTATTCTTGAAGACTACAAGTTGAACCTTTCCAGATTCACCTTTGACTTCAATGTGTCCAGTCATGTATTGAGAGCCGTTGTTGCTCTTCTTTGCCCAAAGAGCGCCTAATTCGCGCTCTTGCCAGTCGTTAGTTTTGTCAGTCGTTGACATAAGAGTCTTTAAAATACGTTTATGGGATTTATTGTCAAGCTATTTTTAAACGTTATCTAAAAATTTTTCGCTACCCATTTTTTTCTTAAGAATGGTTATGCCTCGGTTATGAAGATTTATCGCTGTTTGAGTGCTAATGTTTAATTTAGAGGCCACGCTGCACCAAGAAGGTTTTTTCTCGATTTTAGAATAACGCATGGAGAAAATTTTCTTAATTCTTTTATCTTTTAGTTGATTTAATATATTGTCTACAAACTCTATAAAATTGCCAGATTCGTTTTTACTAGGATTAGTAGCACAAGAAGGCTCAACTTGTTCAATGTAGTCTAGAATTTCATCTCCTACGGTGCTGAGCCTGTCTTTATTTTTTTTATTTAAAGTGTTAAGACAAAAATATTTGACTTGATTAGCTAACCAAGTAGAAAATTTAACATTTTTATCATTATTGAATGTGTTGGCCGCTTTCCAAATAATTAGATTCTTATCGTTGGAGACTTCCCGAATATTGATATTTCTAGATTCAAAAAACTTAGCATATTTCTTTACAATTTTAAAAAATAAGCCGCCGTGCCTGTTGGCTAACTCCAATAAGCTTTTCTCGCAACTTGTATTTTTTATTCTTTCTACTAAATAATTATCGCTTACAAAAGTCCATTGAATCTTTTCCATAAATTTACTTTTTCCCCGAACTGCCTAAAGGTGCAAACGCTATCTCTTTCAAAATCAATGACATAGCGATGATGCCTCTTAAACAAACGTGGTAAAATTATAGAATATTCAACGAAGTCTTCAAAATCTTTTTCAAAAAAAATATTTGTATCAGTAAAAGGCGTATCAAAATAGTTGTCGGATTCAACAAAAACCTCAATTAAATAAGCGAAATAGCTATCTCGTTCTTGAAGTGAAAAAATATCGGAAGCAAATTTTGAAATTTTAATTTGATAATCAAAAAAGCCATTTAAGTTGTTAAAATTTAATTTTATCTCGTTGCTCTTCAGAGCCCCAGCTCTCAGCCTAGCTTTCTTGCCTAAAAAAACAGCAATTGGCTGGCAGGTTTCGCTATCAAGAGAGCTACTCATAAAGATTATTTACCCATCTAATCAAATTTTTACAATTATAAATTTGTTTTTCTTTATCTTCTTCATGCGGCCAATTTAAAACAAAATCAGCTTTATCTATTAAATTAGGATTATTTCTAGCCTCTGCGGCATTCGCCGGTTGTAAGAAAATTCTTTTTCCATTTATTTCTTCATATTTAGCGATATGAATTAAAACTCCATTTATTTCGTTTTTAACCCAATAAACTTCATCTTTTTCATATTCATCAAATCTAACGTCAGTTATAATATTTACTTTTTTGGGCGCCAATTCATTAGTAATTTTATCTATCCAATGTCTACCTTTAGATAATTTTCTTTTTATTTCTCCATGAGACACTAAAAAGGGTCTAATTATATTCTTTTCATCTCTAGTACAATTAGACGAATCAATATTGTATAAATTTAAACTAGGTTCCCGTAGTTCTTCTTTTAAATTTTTAGCAATAGAGAGCTCCCTGTACGGAAGCCCGACTCTTTGCAATAATTTAATTAATATAGAAGAAACAGTGTTTTTACCGGAACCAGCAACTCCACTTAATCCAATATTTTTATATTTATATTTCATTTAGAAAAGAAAGATTATGCTATGGCGGATACTTTTTTCAAGGAAAAATTAAAAAGACAATGCCCCCGCATAACGGGGGCATTGCTTTAGCTTTGACAGAACTTTTTCTGAGGGGTTCCAAATTATTTTATGTCGCAGACCAAACGACTAAAGCGTAACCAGTAAAATAAGTAATAATATGTATAAGCTTTAAAATACTTTTCAGTATGAGCTCTTTAAAACACATTTAAATTTTATTTTACAATAGAGTACCATTTTAATGGCGGCAGGAACCGTGCTAATAACCTGCGCTTACCTCTACCATGCACATCACACCGGGCAGGGTGTTGGAATTTAACCAACGGTTTTTTTGACCTAGTTACATTAGGCTTGTCATGCTGCCAAAGAGCGGAACTGACAAAATCCGCACCCGCGATGGGGCTCCCGGCAGAAAACTTTAGGATTTCTCCCTAAAGACAAAACGGGTTTGGACCGTTTTTTTGTAATGACGTATAGATCTAATAAAACATTTTTT
>CEUO01088079.1_pt1 | contig 30529 bp, 39 predicted proteins | sample 531391 | NCBI WGS metagenome assembly CEUO01 (sample SAMEA2622799, study PRJEB7988) | marine metagenome | isolation source: saline water (ENVO:00002010), including
ATACAAAGTTTTCTTATACCTTGATCGACGAATGACATTATATTGATAATGACATAAAAAAATCCCGCCGCGAATTGTGAGAGAGACGCGACGGGATCACATTTAGGAAGTGTGCACAATGTAACATTTTTGCGCGCTTCTGTAACCATGGAGCATCAAAAATGTATGCACAATTGACAGAAAACGAAATAAAAACCCTTTCAGAGCACAAAGCCAGCGGCGCAGCATGGGCGGTCTATACCGCTTTAGCCGCGCATGCATGGAAGAAAGCCGAAGTATTCCCGAGCATCAAGCGAATACAAGACGTTATTGGCGGTCACTATACTCTCCGAACAATATACGCCGCACTTCGATTCCTTGACAAGGTTGGCTTGATTGTGCGAAAATCCGCAACTGTAAAAGAGAGATTTACGCTTGCACTCAAGAAAGCCGCAAAGGTCGCAAAACATGGCGCAGCGCGCGCTTTGCAGGATTCTTCACAGGTGTGCAAAGATTCGCACCATAATAGAAAACAGAAAAGAAAGAATAACTATCGTTATTCTAATAAGCCGCCGACAGCGGCACAGAAAGATTTCAATTCAATGAATCAAGAACACAAAACAAAAGCGGAAAAATGGATTGATCAGGCGATTCTTTACATTTGCGGCGAAACTGACACAATTGATCCTCCCCATTGCAAAAGGAAGGTCTCAGAAGCTCTCAATAATGGCCAAAATGCGGCGGTTTCGATGTTTGCCGATGAGATACGCGCAAAGCTTCCAATGATGCTAATTTAGGTGATTTATGAAAGAATACAACATGTTGTATCAATACATCGATGAGTTTAGATTTCACTTGCGAAACAAAATCATGAAAAATACAGATGATGCAATTTTAAGTGCTTCGCCTGGTTTGCTTGAAGCGCAATTAAATCTTTTAAATGCATTTGATGCTTTTTTTGATCATCTTGAAAGGCAAATTTACAAAGTCGAATTGAAAACAACATTAAATCAGAAAGAATTGATCGATGAGATTCAAAAATCATTTCTAATTTTGGATCATGAGCAGCGCGTCGATCAGCAAAAGAAAATCATCAAAAAGCATGTGTAATTATCCTTTTATTAGCCAAAGGTCTGACCTTATGATAGTATTTAATTGTTAGCCAATGAGGGCGAGCAAGCAACAAAAGGAAAATCAAAATGAAAAAACAAACTATAGAAACAAATTTGCTTTTAAATTTGACAATTTACGAACCAAAATGGTGGAACGATTACTTGCCAAGTACATCACAAAAAATAAACGCTGCTATAAATGCTGAGCAAAACACAATAGGCAATTTTGGGAAAGAAACAAAACAAAATGATTTGTTAAATCAAAGTTTGAATAGAGGTGATCGGCCAACTGTAATTTGTAAATTTATCAAATTAAAAAAACAATCTGAATATTCTTTGACTAACGAATTAAAATTGCAAGAATTTTTGTGCAGCCACAAAATGAGTGAAAGTGATTTTTTATTAGCAATTTCAATCAATGATCAATTATCCAATTTTATTGGCAATGCTGTAGAAATTTATAGTGATGATCTTATTTCTCAAGAATATCAAAGTGCACAAGATACATTGATTGAATCATTGGATGATAGGTTTTGTTCAACGGTATCTGTGAAAACAATCAATGGTTTTAATGTTCTTATGGATTGCAAAAAAAATAGATTGTTTGTTCAGGTCAAATGTGAATTAGAAATCACAGGCGATAGGACTCTTGATGTTTCTCGATGTTTGAACAAGGCGATAAAAATGCAAAACAAAAGAATTGAAAAAAACTACAATTTAAAAAGCACAAACAAATCCGTAGCTTGATCGGTTTCAATGGCGTTGGCAATGTCAACGCCATTCAACCCAATCAAGGGAAACAACAAAAGGAAAGAATATGTTTTTTTATAACAAATTAGAGAGAGTTAGATCAGGACATGGGTCCAATAGACTATTTGAAGGGTTTTACAGCAAGATTTCAAAAGATCATCCAGATCACACTTTGATATTGTCGATTCAAGCAAGTGAAGATCATCATTGCAATCCAAAATGGACATATTCTGTTGCCAGTTTTGATGGAATTCCCCTTTATCAAGAATGGGAAATTGCAGTTCTTTATAAGGGGCCGTCGATTGTTGGGAAAGGTATGGTTTTTGTCAATCCTTTTCATCGATTAATTGATTTGGAAAAGGAAAAATGTTTTTTTACTGGCGACAATGTTTTTTCAAATTTACCGACTGAAACAGTTCAATATTTGTATGAAGTATTTTCTTCTTTAAAGATAGATGATCTTATGTCTTTGTTGGATTCAGATAATTTCTGGGGCCCAAATGGAAAAGAAACAATCAGCTACAGAACAGAAAAAGCAATGAAAAAAGAGCAACAAAAGGAAAATCAAAATGTCAATATCTGAATACACACACCCATCTCAATGCGATGAAGACATTAGAATTATAGAATCACTTTCTTTTGAAGCCTTACAAGATGATTTTGATCTTGAAGAATTGCCTGATGAGGAATTTAGAATCAGACAAATTGAGAGAATTGAACAAATCAAAGAAGAATTGATCGAAAGGCTTGAGAGTGAATGGCTATTTAATAATCATTACGCTGGGATGCGCTGAAACAACATACGCAAAGCGGCCAAATATCCGTTTTCATCCCATTGAATACCATTCTTTTTAATGAAGGCTAAGCTTAAAGAAGCTTGGCCTCTTTTGCTTTTCACCCCTAATTGTCGGCATCTGAGCCAATCCATGTATTGAAGCTTAAACGCCGAAAGGGGCAAAACAAAATAACCGTTGCTGTCAGTTGATCTCATGAAAAGCGCAGAATTGCCGCCACATCTTTTAAATCTCATCAATGCGTCAAATTGATGTTGATGCAAAGAAGTGAATGGAAACCGTTTTCCGCTGAATTCTTTTGCATCAAACAAAACCGCAGTTCCTTTAAAAAGAATCAAATAGTCCGGCTGACCTTTTGCCTGTCTGACGGCTACAAATTGCCCTTGTTTAAGGGATCTCAAATGTTTTACGGGAGGTTCATGTTTGATCAAATAAGCATCGCCTTTGGCCATGTATCGAGAACCAAACAATGCAATCATTTTCTCAAGGCCCATACCTCGATTTGAATAGCTTGACTTTCTCATTTCAAGCCCCTTGTCACTTTTCTAATTTCTCTTTGCAACGATGGCGATTCTTTCATAGCGGTATCATTTTGTTGAAATTGCTTGATGACGTTTTGAGCATCAACAATCCAAGTATCTTGACCTTTGTATTTAAAAAGCGTCCTTGCTTTGATTGTTGTACCGCTGACGCCAATGGCGTGCGCTATGAACCATTGCTTTAAAATAGGGATCTTAATTTTAATTGTGTCGCCTGGTTTGACTTTCATTCTTTCACCTCTTTTGCAGAGAAAACATAACATGTATTTTGATTTCTCTTTGCAGGTCAACAAAAAGCGTTAATTCAATTGTGCACAACAAAAGGAGTTAGCATGTCAATTAAAGAATCAATCAGCACAAAATCAATTATCGAAGGCTTGGCCACAATTTCAGGAATATATTTGTTTTTCATTGTGGCATTGGCTTAACTTATCAATTATCTTTTCCTGGCCGAGACCATTCTTTCGGTATTCTTTTGTTGTAGCCGTCAGGTTTCGATCTGGCGGCTTTTCATTTGGTGATTCATGGAAGCAACAACAATGTGGGGCATAGGTGGCGCAGTTATTGGAGCGGGCGCAGTTGGAGCGGCTTGGCTATTCTTTCAAAGAAAGCCTGATGTTCCAATCATCATCAAAGATGAAACTGCAGAGAAACAACAAGACGTAATTCTTCAATTGACTGATCTTGATTTGGTCAAACCTGTTTGCGCGCCTGAGTTCATCGAGAAAAAAACCGATCTTCTTTGTCGAGAGATGTTTTGTCGCATGCAACAAAGAGGCGTTGACGCTAAGACCGGATCAGAATGTGAGAACATCGGAAACGTCTTAAACAAGAAGGCGATCCGAGACGCCTGCAAGCATGCAATTCCAGAGGTTGAGCGCGCTTGTCTTGAATTCTTCGATCGCCGAATCTGATTAATTTGGGCTAAATTCGGTTAATTTGCTGTATTTACTTGTAAGGTCCGACCTTATCAGCTAAGGTGTAATTGTAAGACAAACAACAAAAGGAAAAACCAATGCAAAACTTCTTAGTAAATGTAACTATCAAACATATATCAGGAAGCTTAAAAGGATTAAAAACTGTACAAACATATACAACAATTCAAAGCGGTATCGTTTTAGAAAAGCGCAAGATTGGCGAAACATATAGAACTTTGCAAAACACAAAATATGAAGTGATTTCAATCGACATCATTGCACATCCATAAACAACAACAACAACAAAGGAAAAACCAAAATGAAAAGCAAAATTGTTATCATCACCTATCAAACATTCATGCAAGAAGCTAGGCCCCATAGCCTTGAAACCATGGAATACATTGCAGACGAATTTCACCTAATTGAAGAATTTAAGATCGTTGAAATATCTGGAATGATTGCAAAAGACGAATCTGAAGTTGTAATTAAAAAAGAATTGCTTGCAAGAATGATAGCGGCGGCGGCTTTAAATTATCATCAGGTTGGCGACGAATCTGAATTCTACAAACACGACAAGTTTGACAAAGTTGATTTTTTGGGAAATGAAAACATTCTATATGAATACATCATGGAAGCAAGAAGCATCTTAAACGCTTGATCGGTTTCGATGGCGTTGGCAATGTTAACGCCATCCAACCCAATCAAGGGACAACAAAGGAAAAACAAAATGATAAAACCAAAAACATCAAGCAGAGAAAAGCTTCTTGAATACATGGCTAGCAGAACGCCATCTTTAAATTCAAAAGCTGCAATCACTCAAAAAGAATTAGACATTGTTTTAAATGCATTTGACAACTGGAACGACTACCAAACAGTCACAACAATCGCCAAAAAAACAAACATGTCACAAGAAAGAACTAAGACAATTTGTTTTAAGCTTTGTTTGCTTTCAAAATTGAAATTTGAAACAAGAGAAACAAATTCATACGAATTTAAAAATGGAAAGCATGGCAGATCGCTATGGGTTTTCAAAAGCTCTCAAGAAAAAAAGCCCATTCGACTTGTGCCCAATACGCCTCTTTTTAGTGTTCCTGAATCATCAAGAGATCGACTTGATATTACATTAGAAAAATTAAAAGATGACTTGAGGAGATATGGCGTCGAGTGCGACACATTGAAAATAGGCGATGTCTTGCAAATACATGTCAAAGGCACAAATGGCGGTCTGCTTGTGGCTGCAAAACATATGGCACAAAGGAGCTTTTGAAATGACAAGACCAATTGTTTTGAAAACGCTAAACAGATTGATTTTCAAAGGCCTTAAAAAAAGGGATCAGACAGGCGAGGCGTTTTATGCGCTTGGCCAATTGATCGGCATGTTTCGACAATCAGAAAAAAAGCTTTATGAATCTGAAAAAAGCTTGGCGAAATTTAAACGCCTCCGGCAGGCCCATCTAAATTTAATCAACAAATTAAAAAATGAAATTATTGTTCTTGAGAAAGAAATCGACTTTTTGAAAGAACAAAGAAACCCGACACCCGAATGTTACACTGAAAGCAAACCAAAATATGATTCTCAAAGCTTTGAGGAAAATGATTTCGCACAAGCCTTTCAAACAGGCGGCTTTTGTATACCGAGGTTTTAAATGCGATCTTTTTTCATCACAATTATCAACGATCGACTTTTTGTCATGGCTGACCCTTCCAAAATGAGCGGCGACTGGCCAAGCCTTTATGAAAAGACCAAAATGGAATCAATTATTGAAAGATGCGTCAATTGGTCGCAAAAATCAATTGAAATCGACATGTCGTTAATTTTCAGTCGCCCAATTGTTGCAGTCACATTTGAGCTTCAACCAAATGACTATGAAGGCAGCGAAATTGAACAATATGACGATGATGAACTTGTCGAGATTGCGCTCAATATTTACGGCGGCCCTGTGGGGATAACATGAAAATTATCAGAAAATCAATTTGTCCAACGTGTTCAAAAATCACAACATCAACAGAGACATCAATCAAAAAAGCAAAATGCGAACATTGCAACGGATTTTTGCACAAGCCGAGAAAAAACATAATTTTTGTGCCGTGTTTAAATCAAGATTGTCATTTTGAAAATAAAATGCCCGCATTTGGTTGGATGGAAGGCCAATGTCAATCATGTCGGTCTACAATTCACCATCCCGCTTCCAAGCCAGTTGGCGCACATCTGAAAGGGACGGGTCTAAAAAACAACGCAAGGATCACCATCAAGCTTCCATCAACTGAAAAAAAGCAAATTGAAGCAATGGCCAAAAAGCACAACAGCACATCAAGCGCAATAATAAGGCAAATGATAAGGTTTTTTGATGATCAATTGTGCTGAGGTCGGACTTTTAGGTTAGAATGAGAATACCCAATAGGGACAACAACAAAAGGAAAAAAACAATGACAACAAAAAGAAATGACATCTACAACACGCTAAAAGCGAATGATTTTATTGTGCAAATTCAGGGCCGCGAATTTGTAAAAGTTCAAGGCTATTTGATGATTGCTCAAATGCAATTTAAAAGCATCTCAATCAAAACTGAATTGATGCACTATGACCAGAAAGAAAAATTCGCTCTTTTTAAAGCAATTGTTGAAACTGAAAAAGGCGTATTCATTGGGCACGGTGACGCAAGCCCAATGAATACAAGAGGACCAATTTTAAAGGCATACATCCGACAAGCGGAAACACGGGCAATTGGTCGCGCTTTGCGCTGGGCTTTAGGTGACTTGATCAGCATCACAGCATTGGAAGAAATCGATCTTGATCAAGGCAATTTTCAACAACAAGACAACAACAAGCAACAAAACAATTTCCCACAAAGAAAAAGCAGAGAGAAAAAACAAGTCGAGTATTCAACTGAAAATCAATCACGACCGCAAAAGAAAATCCTCAAGCCTGAGGGCCCAGCAAGCAAAAGCGCAATTATTCAAATGAAAAAATGGTCTGAAAAATACAACGGATTTGATCCAATGTTTGAATTCTGCAGATTAAAAACTGCCTTGTTGTCATGCCCGACAAAATGGAGCGATCACCAAATTAAACAATTTATGATGGCTTTCGACAGCGGCAAAATGGATGAAAGATATGATGAATTCATGATTGAGTATTCAAAAATGATGTCAGACAATCGAAGCTATCCAAATGATGAAATTGATTTTTCGATTCCACCTTTTTAAACATTTAGATGCGGCGTCCTTTCTGGCAGGTCTTCAGGAATGATCAAGGACGCCGCTGATCATCCCTGGAAACAATCAACAAAAGAGAAATAACATGACGAACAAAGAAAATATAAATCAATCAAAATTAGATATTCTAAACGACATTGAATTTTTGTCGGAAATAATTAATCAAGAATCGATTCCATTTGGCGAGCAAGTCAAAGCCGCAGCCATATTGCAAGAATTGATTTTGATATGCAACACATGTCTTTTGCCTTTCAAGCAAAAGCTCAGAGAGATGGGCAAAGCCAGCGGTGACAGCAAATTTGAGGCATTTTCAACCGATGGCGATGTCATTGCTGCAGTGATTAGCCCAAAATCATCATATCGCCTTTCAGGCGCATTTAATGTTGCTGACGCTTTGAAACTGCCTGAATTTAATGCTCTTGTGGAAGAAAAAACAAGCTACAAGCTAAAAAAAGGCGCAGTTGAAACAATTTTGTCAATGTCAGGAGAAAATCGCGATCAATGGATGCAATTAATTGAATCTTCAAAACCAACGCCACGCGTTTCTCTTAACTTCATCAAATGAACATCAAAACGGCGATCGCTATCTGCTATGCAATCGTCGTTTTTTCTTTTTTACTTTTGATCTATTGCATCATAGAAATTTTCAAAACAATGAGAGATTTAAATGCCAAGAAAAAAAGCCCCTGCAGAATGGGTAAAAATAAACGATCTGAAACCGTGGACAAACAACCCAAGAAACAATGAACACGCGATCGGGAAGGTCGCGCAATCAATTAAGCGTTTCGGTTTTGGCGCGCCGATCATAGCTCGGAAAGAAGACGGCGAAATCATTGCGGGCCATACTCGATTGGAAGCCGCAAAGCATTTGAAGCTTAAAGAGGTACCCGTCCGTTTCCTTGATTTGGATCCAGTTGATGCACATTTGTTGGCATTGGCAGATAACAAATTGGGCGAGGTCGCCGAATGGGACGATCTAAAGCTCAAAGACATCTTTGAAAATGAAAGCTTTACAGTTGATGATCTATTTATTGCGGGATTTGATGCGGGCGCACTTGATGACATCATTGATAGCGAATTGCCTGATCTTGATTTTGATGGCGATAATTCGATCGGTGGCGAAGAACTGACAGAGGCCGATTTAATGCCTGTCAACGTCGAACCCATTACCAAGACAGGCGAAGCGGTTGAAATTGGCAAGCATCGCGTGATTTGCGGCGATTGCGTTGAAGTTATGAAAACATTTGATGACAATTCAATTGATGCGATAGTCTGCGATCCTCCTTACGGGATCGATTTTATGAATCGGAAATGGGATAATGACGTGCCGAGAGATGATTGGAGCGCAGAATGTTTTAGGATCTTGAAGCCGGGCGGGCATTTGATCGCCTTTAGTGCAACACGAACATTTCACAGGCTTGGTACAGTTATAGAAAACGCAGGGTTTGATGTGCGCGATAGCATCAATTGGCTATATTTCTCTGGCTTTCCAAAATCCACAAATGTATCACTTTTGATCGATAAAGCCGCAGGTCATGAAAACCGAGGCCGCGCAATTCCGACAGCGTCAACGCATCAAGCATCTGACGTAGACAAGGTTAACAAGTTGACATCGAATCCCGTTGGACCATACGAACCAAAGACAGAAGACGCGAAACGCTTTGACGGATATGGGACAGCTTTAAAGCCATCTTTTGAACCTGCGATCCTTGCAAGAAAGCCATTGAGCGAAAAGAACATTGCCGCGAATGTTTTGAAATGGGGAACGGGTGGTTTAAATATAGATGATTGCAGGTTTGGTTATGGGGATCCTTGTTGGGTTGGGCCGAATGAAAATAATACAGCAAGATCAGCATATCAGGGAGATAACAACCCAACTGGTTTCTTTGATGGTGCTTTTACTTTTGGTTTTGGCTCAAATCTTAGAAGATGGCCAGCAAATATCTATCAATGTCCAAAGGTTTCAAGATCAGAACGCGAGGAAGGGTGCGAAGAATTGCCAAGCAAGACAGGCGCGGAAACAGTGCAGCGCAAAGAAGGATCGGCAGGTATGAACAATCCAAGAGCGGGCGCGGGTCGAACGGCCAGCGAAGTGAAGAACATTCACCCGACAGTCAAGCCGATCAAGCTTATGAGATGGTTAGCGCGACTTGTCATGCCTCCAGGTGATGACGCTGTTTTATTGGACACATTCGCCGGATCTGGTTCGACGCTTGTAGCCGCAGAAAAAGAAGGGTTTAATTCAATCGGTATAGAGATGAACCCGGAATATGTAGATATAATCAGGGCGCGATTGTCGCACGCTTGCAAGGGCGAATAATGGCAAGGCCCGAAAAGATAAACCCGCAAACGGTTGATGTAATTTGCAAGGCGTTGGAAATGGGCGCAAAGCGTGACGCGGCTGCGCATGTTGCCGGAATTCATGTTGCGACTTTGTATGCTTGGATCTCAAGAGGAAAGGAAGAATCAGAAGGTTTATATTTCGAGTTATCAGAACGAATAAAAAGATCTGAGTCGATGGCGCAACTCCGAGCATTGAAAGCAATACAAGATGCGGCGGAATTAGATTGGCGTCCGGCGGCTTGGCTTCTCGAAAGGCGTTTCGGATTTACGGTTCATCAACAGCCTTTGGTTGAAATAAACGTTGATAGTGATGTCTTGAGCGTCAAACAATTGATCGAAAGCATACAGAAAAGCGACGATGTCATCGCCCAAATTCAAGGGCCAACCATAGACCTTGATGAAGAATGACGAATTGATCCAAATCTGATATGATGGGATCACAAAGGCGGGAAGATGAATCTTAGAAAGCTCAAAGCATCATTTAATGGATCGGTTGATGTTTCTAATTCTTTTGATGTGACAAAATACGCCGTTGTCTCTGTTGACATAGACTTTAGAGCGGTCTATGCGGCGCATCTTGAGGGGATTTGGGTTCGATTGACTGATATAAGCGGCGCCGGTGTCACAAAGGTCACAATCAAGGTTACAAGCGATGAAGCGGGCGACATTATTATTATTCCAGATACCGAGGCAGAGATCGCCAGAGGTCTAACGACCACAAACAGCGGTTTTGCAGTTTTCAAGGTGGATTTGGACTATATCAATGGGGAAGAAATGTATTTTTTTGCCAAAACCAACAGCGGAACGGCTAAACTTTCAGTCATAGATTTGACCTATCAAAGAGAAGTTTAATCAATGCCAATTGCAAATGTTTTCGGATCGTCAACCACATCAAGCGGCGGCGATAAATTGATAATCAGTGATTTATCTTCACAAATCGACGGGTCAAACACAGACTTTTCAACCCCACAAGCTTATGAGACTGGCAGCTTGCAAGTATTTTGGAATGGGTTGCGACAATCTGCGAATGAAATAACAGAGCTTTCAAGCTCATCATTTCGCATTTCGACAACGCCGCAATCAGGCTCTAGCGTTGTCGTTCAATTCTACCCAAATCCATAGGACAAAAAAATGGCCATTCAAATAACACGCGAACAGGTAAAAGATCAAGCGATCGACAATGCCAAAATCAGCAACAGTGCAGCGATTGCAGTTTCTAAACTTGCATCATCAACAATTTCAGGGATCACATTGGGATCAAACCTTGCAAGCTTGACAGCGGGCAACGGTCTTTCAATGACTGGCTACAATGGATCTGCAGCCATAAGCGATTTAACTCTTGATCTTGATGGCGCGACATTGGCAGTTGGCGCAGGTGGCGTCAAAGTTGCAGATGGTCAAATCACCAATTTACAAATCAGCGGAAGTGCCGCCATCCTTGACAGCAAGCTAGCCACAATTGCAACAGGCAACAAAGTCAGCGGATCAGCCGTTCAATTGGCAACAAATACCGCTCTTGAAGATTCAAGCGGTTTAAGATTGAAAGCCGCCGCCGCTGGCGATGGTCTTGCAATCTCTGCCTCTCAAGTTTTTAGTGTTTCAGTTGATGATTCATCAATTGAAATCGATAGCGATAGCTTAAGGGTCAAGGCGTCAGGAATCACAAACGGGATGCTTTCTGGCAGCATTGCCAACGCAAAGCTTGCAAATTCAACCGTCTCTTTTGGCGGCGTTTCTTTGGCATTGGGCGCAAGCGATGCAACACCTGCTTTTGACCTTCAAGATGCAACAGGCTATCCGACAAGCGCATTGACAGGCACCATCACAGACGCGCAATTGGCAGGCAGCATCTCATTCAGCAAGCTAAGCGACAGCGCAAATATTGCACGACTCGATCAGGCCGAAACAGTCGCGGCGACTTATACATTTACAGCGATTCCGCAAACATCAGTTACGCCATCTGCAACGGGTCATTTATGCAATAAAGCCTATGTAGATTCAGTCGCCGCAGGGTTGGATTTGAAAGAGTCTTGCCTTGTCAAAACAACTGCAAACATAACTTTGTCGGGAACTCAAACAATTGATGGCGTATCAGTTGCAGCCGGAAAGCGCGTTTTGGTACTTGCGCAAAATACAGCAAGTGAAAACGGAATATACGTTTGCTCTGCTAGTTCATGGGCACGCGCTACAGACATGGCCGCAGGCACAGATGCATCGGGTGCTTTTACCTTTATTGAGCAAGGATCAACAGGGGCTGATAGCGGTTTTGTTTGCACAAGCGACAGCGGTGCTGCAGTTGTTGGAACAAACAATCTATCTTTCACCCAGTTTTCCGGCGCTGGCCAAATTACTGCGGGCGATGGTCTTTCAAAAACAGGTGATACTCTCGATGTCAATGTCGGCGATGGCATTGCAATCTCATCTGATTCTGTTGTTGTTGATCTTGCAACAAATCCAGGTCTGCAATTCACTAGCAATAAACTTGATTTGAAAATCCAAGCAAATCAAGGATTGATGAAAAGCGGAACAGGTCTGAAGGTTGATTTTGACAATGCAACAATCGGAATTTTGGCCAACAAGCTTGCTGTCAAAGATGATTCAATCACTTTGGCAAAAATGGGATTTCTTCCATATCACGATCGATTTTCTGGCGATGGCACAACCACAGCGTTCAGTCTTTCAGTCAGAATTGATGCAAGCCAATTGAGCGACTACATGCAAGGCATCAGGGTGTATCGCAATGGTTTGCGTATGCAATTGATGGTGTCAGCATCAGGTCAAGACCAATATCAAATTGCTGATAGTGGATCTGCTACTGTTGTGACTTTTGGAAGCGCGCCAAACAATGGCGATACCATTTTGATCGATTACGTAGCTTAATCTTTTCGCGCTATTAGGGTTTTCCACAAGTTATCAATAGCCTGTGGAAAACCCTATTGATAACTTTCCCCACAAGTTTTAAATAGCCTGTGAAAAACCTATGGAAAACCAATGTCAGTTATTCAAAAATCATGGCTAGTCAGAACGCCTTTATCATCAAAAAAGTTTTTGTTTGCTTCAATCATGTCTTTGTGTTGGCTTTTGTTGATCTTTTATGGAATCAAAAACGACTTAGACAAAGATGTCCTGATCTCAATGGTACAATTTACAGGCTTGGCACAATTGGGATACATTGGAGGTCAATCGTTAATTGATTCATGGGTCAAAGGAAAGATTGCAGCAAATGACAACAACAAAAGAGAAACTGAAAAAGGAATTAGCAAAACGCCGTAAATTAATCGACATCGCGAAAGCCTATCCGCTTTCAGTTGCGCGGCTATGGCGGCCTCATTGCCATCGATGGGATGGGCTCGCAGCAAAATCGCCAAGGGCTCGAGGATGCGGGCGCGAAATGAAGCGAATAGGCGCAGGTCTATGGCATTGCCCTAATTGCAACATCAAAGAAGCAAGAACCTCGCAAATCGAGCCATTTTTCAATCTTGGATCAGAGGCCACGCTTATAAGCGGCGGTAATCGCGCCGGTAAGTCGGAGATCATGGCGCAAATGGCTATCGCCCATGCGGCGTCAAAGCGTGAGCCATGGGTTCAAACGTGGATCGAATTGAACGGAATCCCTCCGGAATCAATACCTGATAAGCCAGGCGTTGTTGTCGTTAGCGGCTTGTCTTATGGCGATGCTTTGACCTACATCAGGCCGAAGATTAGCGCACTCGCACCACATGGATCGATCGAGAAAAAATGGAAAGCCCAAGATAGAGCGCAATTAATTCTCCCAAACGGCGGGAAGATCATGTCATTAAGCGCCGACAGCGGCCGCGAAAAGTATCAAGGGTTTAGTGCAAATCTTATCATTATGGATGAAGAACATCCTTTGCCATTGTTTGAAGAGGCTATGCTTCGCGTAACGGATCGCAAAGGTTCGATCGTTTTAACGATGACGCCCCTTAAAGGCTTGACTTGGGTTTATGACATTTTCATTGATAGCCCATCGCCAGGGTTTGAACATCACAAGATTTTTGGCCTTGACAATCCATGGGTTTCATCTGTAAAGATGCGCAAAAGCGTCAGGCACATGAGCGCAGAGAGCCAAGCATCTCGATTGTTTGGTGACTTCACAAATCAGCAAGGTCTTGTCTATCCAGAGATGAAGCCGGACACGCATTGGGTCGAACCTTTTGAGATTCCAAAAGACGGGATGCTTTTGATGGGCGTCGATTTCGGCGTAGTGCATCCTTTCGCCGCGATCGTGTGCTATTATGAGGCGCGAACAGATACGCTTTTTGTGATCGATGAGTACTATAAAACCGAATACAGCACGATCCAAAACGTCAATATGATTAAATCAAGATTTAAGGATTACATGCCGTTTGACTACATCATATGCGATCCAGAATCAAAAGACGCTCGGATCATTATGGCGCGAATGAATTTGCCGAATTTGCCTAGTCCTAAGCATATTGGGCTAGTAGAGACCATCAATCAATTGAAAGAGCGTCTTTGTATTGATGCTAATGGTCAACCGCACATCAAATTTTTCAAAGGCAAATTGCCTAACCTCATGAAAGAATTCCGCTTGTACCGATGGCAAGAGAGCGCAGCAAGGCAAGCTCCTATCAAGAGGTCTGATCATGGGCTCGATGCGCTGAGGTACATAAATTGTTGGCTATGGCGCTTCTTGAAGCATCAATGATCAAATTGTGATAATTAATGACAGGGGGCAAATATGGACGCAGAAGTAATTAGCGGTTTGATGGATCTTGGCTTGGCGGGCTTTTTCATCGTCTACCTGGTCACAAACAACAAAGCCGCACAAAAGCGTCTTGATGAATCTCAAAAAAACGCAGAAGAAAGAATAGATGCTTTACGTGCTGAAACTGAAACAATCAGAGAAAAAACCCGTGATCGATACATGGCGGTAATAAGCAAATATGATGATCAAATTGAAAAATACAGCGATGAAAGAGGCGAATTGCGCCAAAAGATCGATCGTGATTTATCGGAAATAAAAGAAGTCACACAAAAGAATGGAATATCGATTGCGAGACTTCAAGAACAAATTTCAATGCTTTTGGCTGCAAGAAATGCCAGAAAAACAAATGCCAGAAAATCAAGCGTTTGATGAGGTTGAAGTTCTTGATCATGTTTTGAGCGTGACAATTGAAAAAGGCAAATACATATTTCGCCTTTTCTGGAAAGATTCAATTGTTTTGGATGAAACATTTTATGACTTAGATGAAGGGCTAAGAGAATTGCAGAATTCTTTCTTTGGTTTAGAATTTGACGTTTACAATTACAAAGATCGAGAAATTGCAAGAGAGCAATTCATGCGGGTGCTTAGAACTCGATGGCGATGGCTTCACAAATGAAGCAATTATGATATGTTGATGAAAAAGGGGATTTAAAAATGGCTTGGTATGAATCATTTGGCTTAATATTCCGATCATTGATCAAAACAGAAAACAAGCCCAAACAATTAGATCATGGCGCAAATTGGAATTCACCACATGGCGAGCGTGCACCATATGATCCATCGAAGGCACTTTCAAGCTATGGCCTTCACTCATGGACACATGCCGCCGTCAGTCGTCAAGCTCAAGACCTTGCAGCACTACCGCTTAAGCTTATGACTGGCAAAGGAGCAGATGCTCAGCAGATTGACGATCATCCATTTCTTGAGCTTATAGAATTCCCATCAACAACGATGGACTATTATCTTTTTGCTGAACAATTGATCATTGATCTCAGGCTCACCGGAAACGCCTTTGTATTATTGCTCGGACCTGATATCCCGTCTTCGATCGTGCGGCTTCATCCTGGACTTGTTGAGATCACAAGCGATGAATTAGGAATAACGGGCTACGCATATGACACAGGCGCAGGTCAGAAGGTTGTTTATCCCGTTGAAAGAATTATCCATATTCGAAATGCAAGCTATAAAAGCGGGCCTCAATCGATGTATGGTACTGGCGTTGTAGAAGTTTTGGCGCAAGACATTGACGCAGATTTGAACGCGCAACGCTTGGCGTCTCAGGCATCAAAGCGCGGTCATCCTTCAATCTTAATTAGCCCTACTGATCCCGCTGATATTTGGGATTCTAACCGACGAAAAGCGGTATTGGATCAATATCAAGGGCTTGCTAAAAGCGGGGGTGCTATGTGTATGAGCGGTCAGGCATCAATTACTCCTCTCAAGCTTTCACCTAAAGATATGGAATTCAAAACGTCAAGAGAAATGGCCCGTCAGTCAGTTGGTGCTGTTGTTGGAACGCCAAGCACAATATTGACGCTTGAATCAGCAAACTATGCAACAGCCCGACAGGCGGCGATAAGCTATTATCAAAACTTACAAAAGATTGGTAGACGTTTAGAGCTTGCACTGACAAAGATCGCCCGCCTCTTTGATCGGTCGCTGTATGTCAAGCTTGATTATTCTGGAATCGAATCATTGCAGTCTTTGAGAACTGAACAATTGAACAGAATAAATCTACACATAATTAATGGAATGAATCCCATTGATGCATATCAATATGAAGGCTTGGGCGATGCGCCAATTTCATCAAGTGCACAGCCTGCAGAGATCGATGAAGAACTGATCGAAGAAATGCCAAACGTTTCAGATGATGAAGATACCGAAGAAATCGACGAAACAATCGAAAATTTTTTTCGACTATACCCAACGCCCGAACAACCAAAAAAAAAACTGAAAAAGCGAAACCTGAAAAATACGATCACATAGACTTTTCGGTGCCAAAAGGTGTCAAAGAAGAATTAGAGAAAGGTCTTCAATGGCATGATGAAGGCAAAAGCGGCGAAGGTTTAAAGCCTGAAACGGTATCATGGGCGCGCCGAATGGCAGGCGGTGCCGACATATCGCCAGAGAAAGCGATTAAAATGCGGGCATGGCTTGCACGTCATGAAAGCGATAAGAAAGGCGAAGGCTACAAGCCAGGAGAGCCAGGCTTTCCAAGCGCTGGCCGTGTTGCTTGGGCATTATGGGGAGGCGATCCCGCCGTTACATGGTCAAATAAAATTGTAACGCAGATGAAAATTGCAGATGAGGATCAGAAAAGCACAGATTCAATTGAATACAAGCAAGGAAAGCAAATTATCGATCGTGTTTGGAAAGAGTTCATAAAAAAACAGCATGGCCCAACAGAGCGCAAATTGTCGAAAGCAACAAATAAATATTTGCAAGGTGCTAGCAAAAGATATGTTCAAAGATTCAATGAACAAATCAAGAAGAATTATGACCCAAAAAATAAATCGTTCATTGTTGATTGGGTTTCATTCATTGGCGCAAGCATTGAAAAGCTATACATCGTTGAAATAATTGGCGAGGTTTGGAAAGAAGAATTCAAAAAAAGCGGAATACGTGAATTGTCGCGCATTTTTAGAATTGCAAAAAAAGACCCCTTTAAATTTGTGACCTCATGGAATGACTATGGTGATTTGCTGCAGGGTGTTTCTAAAAAGTTTATAGATTCTTTGGCTGATGAAGTTCAAAAAACAACATCCAAAGAAATGCAAAGAATTGTTTCAAATGGTTTGAATGAAGGTCTTCCAATTACTGACATTTCGCAATTGATAAGGAATTCAACAGGATTTAACAAAAAAAGAGGAATGTTGATTGCAAGAACAGAATCAACAAGATTGCACGGTCAAGCGACTCAGACCTCTATTAATGACGCTAATGATTTTGGTTTAAAAGTTAAAAAGTCATGGATTGGAAACCTTGACCAATACACTAGAGACACGCATCGATCAATGATTAAGTTTTATGCGCGAAAGGAAAACGCTATTGATCAAAATGATTTTTTCATATCGCCATCGGGGGCCGTAACACTAACGCCCGGTGGATTTTCTGAAGCTTCAGAAGACTGTAATTGCCGTTGTACAGTTAAGCCAGTTGTTGTAACAGAATAAGGTCATACCTGTAAAAGCTTTAATAAGTGTAATTGCTAAAATTTGTGATATAAAAAAATCGGGGCGTTTGGTATGATCAAAAAAATTATTGGGCATCGAGTAGAAAAGAAGAAGAATGACAAAGCCAAAGATGACGGAAATGTGCGAATTTCCTATGTTGCGTCAACGGATGCAATTGATCGATATGGTGATGTTGTTCAACAAAATTGGGATCTCACTGGATTTTTGGCGAATCCGGTTATTTTGTGGAATCATGACCAAATGGCCCCCCCAATTGCAAGAGCAACAGACGTTCAAATCGTTGACGGTCAATTGATGATTGACGTTGAATTCGATATGGAAGATCCACATGCGGCAATGATAGCGCGCAAGGCAAAAGCCGGATTTATCAACGCGGTCAGCGTTGGGTTTCAGCCAATTGAAATGTCGCCAAGGTCTGAATTACCAAAAGATCACAAAGCTTATGGCCCAGAGGGCGTTTTTTATCAACGATCTGAGCTTTTAGAGCTTTCCGTTGTGACTGTGCCAGCAAACAGCCAAGCAACGCAAGCAGTCGCCGCAAAATCATTATCTTTTTCAGACCTTGAAAGCATATTTCAAAAGCGATCAAAACTAGACACAATTAATAAGCATATTTTGCAAGTTAAACAGACGGAAGATTCTTGGTTTGTTGAATTTGCAAAGGCTGCAGCACATCAAGAGCCAAAACAAGAAGACGATCCCGATATTGGATGGGGAAGCGGCGGCGATGCATCACAAGAAATGAATTTTGATTGGCTCTCTGAATACGCTGGCTCTGATGATGAAGACAGCGATGAAGAAAAAGAGAAAGAAGAAAAGGCAGTATCAAACGCTGATCTTCCAATTGCGCCAAAAGAAGAAAAGCACAATTCAGAAGACCAAGACATGAATGATATCATCGGCGCAATTTTAGGCGATGATGATTTTGACATGCTCGCCAATGCTTTTGCATTTGTTGAAAAAGGCGATCCTAAAGATATGAACGCTTATAAATTAATGATTGCAAGGATGCGAAACGATGAATTGCCAGAGGACGCCGCACCGGATGAAGGTGAATTGGTTGTTTATTGGGATTTGATCGAGCGATCTATGCGTCAATTGCTTGATGGTGATGCCGACATTCCAGACGAAGACAAAGAAGCCGTTTATGGGCTTCTATCGAGCTATTATGAGAAATTTCAAGAGACGCCGCCTTCATTCGGTGATGCTGATGATGATGCCGCTGATGATCGTGGCGCATCTGATGACAACATCGAAGAAGACGAAGACACAGAAGACGAAAAAGAGAAACAATTCACAATCGCCCTAATTCGGGCCTTAACCCAAAACGGAGCTTAATCATGTCAATCGATAAGAACATGGTAAAAGACGCCCGCGAGATAATCAAGGGCATTAGACAATTTCAAAATACAGCCGAAGACAAATTCGCAAATTTCGACCGTCAGGTGGAAGATTTGAAGCTTGCCCAGCGCAAATTAACAGAGGCAGTCCAGGCAAAACCTGTAAAAATGAGCGGAGGCGATTCTCGCCTCAAGTCTTTTTTGAAGCAAGATGGATCAATTCAACTCGGAACTGAAACAAAAAAGATCCAAGTCAAAGGTCAAGGCACTTTCGAGACTGACGTTGAAGGCTTGTTAACAACAAAGACACCCGCTAACGATTGGCACAAAAGACTCATTGATTTAACTCAAGAACGCGCATGGTGTCGGTCTTTGATGACTAACCCACATACGCCTAAAACTGATCTCAAGATCTACAAGCACATTGAAAAGGCACCGGCAGAAATTAAGACAGCCGTTCACAAGGCGTTCTACGATCAAGCCGGCGCGGGGGGGGAGTTCATCCCTGATCAGTTTCGCGCCGAATTATATGAAACATTCCAGGTTCCACGAAACCTTCGCGCTTTGATGCCTGTTGTAGAAATGCAAAATAACACCATGATCATTCCACGAATGGGTCGCGGTGGCCGTCCTTACATTAAAGGCCAAGTTTCATCTGATAACCCAGCAAATTATCAAGCTTCTACTGTCTTAACAGAAAGCAAGACGATTGCAGTTAAGGGGTTTGCTACTCGCTATGTTGTTGATGATGGCGCAGCCGAAGATAGCGCATTGGCTCTTATGCCTTTGCTTAGCCGTCAAATTGCATCAGATTTAGAGGATGCGTGGGAGGATTGTTTTATCAATGGTCAGCAAAGTGGAGCAATTGCAGGTGAATCATTGGGCAATTTCAATATTAGATCTAGATGGGGAGCGGCTGGCCTTGGCGGCGCAGACGATCATCGAAAAGCCTTTGACGGTTTAAGAAAACTATCTATTTCTGCAAATACACATGCTGCAGGTACGCCAGGAGGCGCAACAACAACTGAACTTTTATCACGCATTGGAGCAATGGGTGAATTGGGTGTCGGAAATTTGTATATTGTTTGCAGCCCAGAGGCTATGGTTAAACATTTGCTTTCCAACACTGACCTTTTGACCATCGATAAATTTGGTCCAAACGCGACCCTGCTCTCTGGTTCGGTTGCAAGTATATTCGGACACCCAGTCTTGATGAGTAGATTTGTATCTGAGCAAATGAACGGCAGCGGCGTTTATGACAACATTACAAAAACAAAAACAGGTATTTTGTTTTACAATGCCGCAAGCTTTGCACAATATCAAAAACGCGGCGTAACTGTTGAAACAGATAAAAACATTGGAAGCGGATCAATTGAAATTGTTTCAACAATGAGAAACGTTGTCGCATCTGTTGACGCATCGGGCACAAAAAATTGTGCTTATCTTTACGACCTTAACAGCTAATCAGAGGACTTAAAAAAATGAGTATTCAAAATTATACATTTCACATTATGGAAGCCGCCGGTGCTGGCACAAAAACCTATTATATTCCCTTCGATCGTTTGGTCGATGTTGAGGCGGTTTCATTGGTCGGGCCAGTAATTGGAGCACATGGATCTGATTACATTACGCTGACAGTTTATGGGAATGATGGAGCCACTGTTTTGTGTTCACGAAATACAAATAGCAGCGGAACAGGTACCGACATAGCCGAAGGTGTTAGTGAGGATTTGGCAATGTCAAATGCTGACAAAGCAAGCTTTTCCGGATCTCAATCTTTGAAAATAACCAATGTCCAAACGGGCGGTGGAAAAGTCACAAATTTGACTTTGAATTTCAAAGTTAGAGACGCTCGAAAGTTTTAGGATAAAAGATATGGCGATCGTCACCAATACACTTTTGAAAGAATACCTTCCTGAAATTCAGGGTACAGGTATCGACGCTGAACTGACAGCGTTAATTAATCGTGTTGAAACGGCGATCGCCCGCTATCTTTTTTTTCCAGAGGTGACGCAAAGCTCAACGGTCATGGGGCCAACCCTTGATAGTCATGCGTATACTTTTCATCTTGACGGCCCGCTTTTTTCAAATCCGACTGTTTTGCAATTGCCTGTTAAGCCAGTCACGGCGATCGCGTCGATCCATTCTGATCCCGATCGCCAATATGGATCTGATACACTAATTGATGCGTCAACATACACGTTTAATAAACACACAGGCCAGGTTTTTTTAGATCCCATTTCTGCAACTGATACTTTTGATCGATCCTTTCGAGCAATTAAGGCAGTCGTTACAGCGGGATTTACATCTTCAACAGCACCCGATGACCTAAAACATGCGATATGCGTATGGGCTTCACAAATCCAACGTAATAAAAGCGCGCAGGGACGCCAATCAATAGGCAACAGAGGTGGATCAATCACAGCTAGCGCAAAAACAATGCCAGAGGAAATAAAAGAATTGCTTTACCCCTTTAGATGTTTTGGGTCGGTTTTATGAGCATCACAGGCGAAGAATTTGCAAATATCTTAAAGGCGGGCGCAGATGGTTTGCAAGAAAAGCTAGCTTTGAAGTTGTTGGCATTTGCCAAAGAAGTCGAAGCGAGCGCAAAAGAGAATTTTGTCGGTGATGACGTTCCAAGACGCATCAGAGTGAAAAATACAAGCCACAGAAGAAACGGCGGGCCAATTGGATCATGGTATCGGGATTATTCAAATGCGCCGCCAACCTCCGGCAGACTTTTAGGACCAAGAGCGATAACTGGCAATTTGCGATCGTCAATTTTGGGAGAGCTTGCAATCGTTGATGGAAACCCAGCGGCGATAATTACCGCTGGAAGGGTCAAGCCTGTTAAATATGCTGCAGCTTTAGAGTTTGGCGTACCAAGAAAACGAATAGAGCCGCGCATGTATTTGGGCCGAGGGTTTGACAATCACATTGATGATCTCAAAGATGACTTGAAAGAAATGCTTTTTGTTAGCATTATTGGGATTTAAAAATGGCTGATTCAAGAATCACACAAATCCATAAAAAATTACAAGAATTGCTTGCTGTGAATCATGCAACTTATAGCAATGTGAATCTAACAGATCGCGTTGTCCGTGGATCTGTTGTACAACCGCCTTACACTCCATTTGGAACGGTTTTCTTTGTTGATGCTGTTGAATCATATGGTCCAACGCTTGGAAGGTATCAGGGAACAGCAAACTTTGAGGCATATCTTTATGTAGGCGGATCAAACGCTGCAGAAAGGAATGATAATGCAATTAATTTGGCAAGCGATGGCGTTAAGGCAATTACAGCAAATCGACAATTGTCATTAGGCTCTTTGGTTGATGATGTTTTAGTCTCATACACTGCGCTTGATGGCGATAAATATGGTTTGAGCGGAATTGGGATCGGCATGATAAGAATCAATGTTAAATTTGTATCTGATGATGGGACTTAAAAATGTCTTGGTATGATGAAAACTTTACATATCGCTATCCCGTAGCCGTTGAAAACACAGGTTCAACAGCCAATCATGACATCAACATTTTGATCCCTCCTGATTGGGATACGCTGTGGGAATCAATTAATTCAAACGGTTTTGATATTGTTCCTGTTTCGCCGCAAGGCAATTTGATTGCATTTCAAAGATCAGGTTTCAACTATGCAAATCGAGCTTTGACCTTGCAATTGGACGCATATGAATTGAACGCAGCATCTGTAAGTCTTATTTATATTTATTTCAAGAAGACGGGCGCATCTGATCTCTCATCTGTTGTCACCATTTCAACGCCAAAAGATGGTCAAATTTGGCTTGGTCGCCCAAAAAATATGGTTGTCGGCCCATCATCTTTTACAGGTGGCGCATCAAATCCATCAAATACATTTGTGATGAATCAATACACGTCCGGCTATGTTTGGTTTTCAGTGCAAAATCTTTTGTCAACGAGATTTGCAACGTATAACGATCGCGCAAATTATGAAGAATTGCTATATGCAAAAGTTGATGTTTTAAATTCAGGCGGCGCAAGCCAAGCCGGAATGTTTGATCAAAACAAAACCAGATTTGGAAATGGTTTTGTTGGCGTGTTCATTCAAGGCGGCGGCGGTTCAGATGCAACAAATTATCAAATTAAATTAACAATTCAAACAACACAAAACCAGGTTTTTGGTCTGACAGCAACGCTGCAAATTAGAAACCAATTGCCAGCATAATCAAGGGGGCCACATGGCGATCATTTTTGGACGTGGATCATTTGCAAAGCTTGCGCCTGAATCAACATATGGTTCGACAGGCGCATATCATACAAATTCAATCCGAATCATTGACACCACACTTCAAACAGTACAACAAAGAGATGGCCGATCTCATTTGACAACGTCAGATGGCGCAGTGAGAAAAGGGTTCTTTGATACGTTCATTGAGTCGGGCGGAAATCTAACAGTGCCTGTCTACTATTCAGGATCTACAATGCTTTTAAAAGCAATGATTGGATCTATTACGACATCTGGCGGCGGTCCAAATTATACTCATAAGCTAAAATCAAGCACAACTGATCTCGACAGCTTTTCAATTGGACTGCAGCGCGGTAGCGATGCAAATGGTTATGAGTTGTTCAAAGGGTGCATGGTGTCCAGCGGTACCCTTTCTTTAAACGCAGGTGAGGAGATGCGTCTTAGTCTTGACTTGATTGCACAAGACAGCGCAACAAGGACAGGCAAGCCAACGCCCACATACAATTCGACACAAAAACAAATTTATCATTATGAAGTAACAACTGAATTGAGCTTCAATTCTATCACATACCGAGTTCGCTCTTTTGAGCTTACTGTTGAAAACAGCCTTGAAAGACGAAACGTTTTAGGCAGCAAATTAACGTTGTCGCCCGATGTGGTTGACTATAGAACGATTACAATTTCGGTTGAAGTTGATGCGGAAACAAATGCATTGTATCAAGCAATGATAGATGGTACTGAATCGCCCGTACTTTTGAAAGTCACGGAAACAGGTGGCACTAATTACATGGAAATACAACTGAAAAATTCAATAATTACTGACTATTCTGATCCTGTTTCAACTGTTGGCCGACTTTCGCAGAGCGTAACGTTTACAGGTCTTGCGACATCAAGCGCAGAGGCTTTGCAAATCGAGATTCAAAATACTCTTGATGCTGCAAATGCGCTAAACACCTAAAAAAATTAGTTCATCTTTGGCCCGATTACGTTATTTTTTGCGTAGTCGGGCTTTTTTGCTCGACAAAGGCAGGTTTAAAAATGAGCATTATGAAAGAAATCGCGAAAGCATCGCGGTGGCAAGAAAAAATATTTGATGAAAAACTGATAATTGAAGGGCGGATTTTGAGCCCATCCGAGGCAGAAGCGGCAGGTTTGACATCTGCGCTAATTGCTTCGACAATGACAACGCCCGATAATTTAAAAAAGCTTCAAGAAATAAACGCAAAAGAAGACAACGAAGACTTTGATGATTTGCTAGCGTTCACAAAAAACATACGCCCGGAAAAGCTTCTTGAATTGAGCAGCGCAAACGATAGAATTATTTGTTCATGCGTCAGGAGATTTTCTGTTGATGATGGCAAAACATGGGATGAAATGAAATTGGTTTTTCATGAAAAAGATCAAAATGGTGAAATCAATCATTTGTGGATTGGCATGCTTGATGATGACGATAGATCCAAAATTCTTGAGGCTTGTCTCAAAGGTCACAAAAAAGCAACTGAAAGAATTAGGGGGTTGGTTTGAAAAGGATATCGATTTGCTTCACATGTATGACATAATTGGCAAAAACTATGGCGTGTTGCCTTCTGAAGTTGCAAAGCTCTCTTTTGAGGATTTGGCGATCTGCGTTGCATCATTGAAAGCAAGAAGCGAGAGAATTGATAAACTAATGAATCAGACAAGAAGAAAAAAAACAACAATCTTTCCGACCATTGATCTTCATTCAATGATAAATTGTCTGTAATTGGAGTCTTGATATGGCACAAAATGTGGTCGAAATAACGGTTAAATTAAAAGCCGTAAAAGCCAAAGAAGAATTGAAGCTCACCGGAAAAGAGGCAGATAAGACAGCAAAAAAAGTCGAGGTGTTAGGCAAAAAAACCGACATAGCGATGAAAAAAGCCACAAAGTCAACCAAAAACACGCGCAAAGAATTTATGGCTATCCGAAAGGACACAGCCAATCTTGACAGATTGACAAGTGAATTAGCAAGTGCTTTTTCTTTGTTGTCTCCTGAGCTTTCGAGAGCAGCAACACAGACATCACAGGCCGCCGGAGGTATGGAAGGTGTAGCGCGTATTTTCACTGTTGCAAATCCAAAGATTTTAGCTGTTGTGGCAACAATTGGTTTAGCAACTGCAGCGTGGCAATTGTACAGAAAAAGCGAAACTAAAGCACAAGAAGAGCACGCCAAATTCATCAAGAAAATGGACTCTGATTTGACAGAAATTCAAAGATTGAAAAAAGGTATCGATGATTTAGCCAGAGCGATGTCAAAACTTGAAACAATACAGCAAGGTTTGCAGACAGGCACAGCATTTATGCAAATGCGGATAGCGAATATTGAAGCTCCTGGCGAATTTCAACAGTCTGATTTTCAAGAAGCAAAATTCATTGAAGAAAACAACAAAGCACTTGAAACACAAGTCACGGCTCAAGAAAATGTTGTATCGGCCTTGAGAGAAACAGTAAAATTGCACAGACAAGAAGTATTAGCTTTCAAAGAAAAGCAAAGGGTAGCGCAAGCAAAGCCAGCGCAAAAAAAGAGAGTGAGAAAAGGCGCGTTTCAATTTGAGACTGTTGAAATACCTCATGATTTAGGTGCCGCTGATAAACAATTGATGTCGCAAGCTCAAGCAAGACTTAAAATAAACCAAGAGTTGCTTAAAACTGAACAAAATAATTTAAGGCTTTTGCGAAAAAGCAAAGGCCCGCTGGCCGATGCAATAAAAGCTCGAAAAAATGTGCAAGAACAAATGATTGCGGCTTTGAGAACTCAAGAAAAAAGAGACAAAAGAGAAAAAAGAGCGGAAAAAAGAGCGGCAAGGCGTGAACGATTGGAGCGACAGATCAAAGAAGCCATAGCGCAACAAATGAAACCGCTTGATGACATTGCAAAAAAATATAACAATATTTTGCTTGAGAATGAAAGAATCAGAAAGGCTTCAATTCAAACAAACGCGAAAATCTTGCAAGAAGAAGCGGCGGTTTTGCGCATCAAGTCACAATCTTTGCAGAAAGATGAAGCAATCAAATTAATTGCAAAAGCAGAAAGAAAAGAAAGAGAATCAAGAAAATTAATTTTGGACGCCACAGTAAACGAATTGGCTAAGCAAATCACGCAATCTGAAAACTTGCTAGCAAATGCTGAAGCAACGTTAATCATTGCAGAGACTGACCTTGAAACGTTACGCAAAACAACAAAAGACAAATCTTTGCTAATTGCCGCAGAGAAAAAAGTAGAAAAAGCAAGAAAGCAAACAGCATTATTGCAAACCCAAACCACCAAAAAAATAACAAATTTAGAAAAGGCGCAAAGAGACGCCAAAAGACTTGGCGCATTGGATGAGCAAAAAAGAACAGAGCAAAACAAAAACAAACAATTGGATGCGATCAAAAAAATCAACAATGAAAATGAAAAGGCAGCAAAGAAAGAAAGCAAAAGAATTGCTGATCTTCAAAAGCAAAGAGAAAGGGATCTGTTGAGCATGATCTCAAAAATCAAATCATCGTTTGACACAATTTTTAACCCTGGTCAATTTTTATCAAATCTAACTGAAACAATTGGAAAGGCTTTTGGCAATGTAGGCGGCGCAATTGGCGGTGCAGTTGGCGGCATCATTGGATCGATCGCATCATTTGGCGAAAGCTTGATGGTCACAGATGAAAAAACAGGCGAACAAAGAATGAAAACAGACGCAGAATTGAAAGCAGAATTTGATAATTTTGTGGCTGCGTTTGAACGTGGAATGGAAATTTTGCCTGATCTTCTTGTAAAGGTTTTGCCTAAATTCACAATAGCAATTGCAAAAGCAATTGTAATGTCAATCCCTATGTTTGCACAAAGCTTTGCTGATGCTGTCAGAATTGACGGTGAAATCATGAGCCTCCAAGAAATAAATGATGCAATTAGCAATGCATTATCAAGTTTTGCAAGCTTTTTAGGGTTTAGATCAGGCGGTCGGATAACATCAGCAAGAAGCGGGATGCGTGTAACATCAGGCGCATTTGGTGCCGCACAATTGGCGGCAGTTCATCCAAATGAAATTATCACGCCGCAAAGCGGATCAAGGCCTCAAGCAATTGATAGAACTTTGAATCAAATGTCAGGTGGTCAAGGCGTCACTGTTGTAATAAACAGTGCAGTCACAGAAGCAAGCGCAATTGATTCTCTTGTGCGAAAAATCGAACAAAGATTTCAAACATTTGGATCAGCGAAATCGCCTCTCTTTGGATAGAACATGGGAAACGCAGCATTTTATTTTTATGGCTCAAACGCTCAATTAATCACTATTGATTTAGGCGAAGGTTTAAATGAGTTGTATTCAGATTGGGAAATGGACGCACAAACGGGCGTTGCTATGTCTGGATCAATGAGAAGGGTCTCAGGCCTCTATCGGGAGCGCGTGACAATACAAAGAGACCGAATGGTTGGCGGATTGGAATTGGCTAATAAATTGGCGGCTTTGCAGAATCATCTAGATCGAGGCGGTGCCTGCTCTTTCACTGCAGACACATCAAAAAGCTTTTGCTTTCCATTGAAAACGCCGCCAAATCCTGGAGACACACGCTTGCGAACTTATGATAACCCCTTCTATCAAATTTTAGGCTCAATAACGCCTGCAGTTGGCGAATATGTTGCAATTGAATCACCATCGCCTGGCACATTGCATGAAATCAAGAAAATCCATGCGACAACAATATCTGGCCAATATGGCGGCACAATTGACACAAGCGCAAGCAGTCCAGCAATTTCAAGCTCAGACGGCTGTGCTTTTTCGCATAGAATGGGCGCAATGGCGAGGTGGTATCGTTGTTGGCCAATGCTAAAAAGGCCACAAGGTGACACATCTGCAATTGTTACAAATGAACACGGCCTTTTATACTCACTTTCATTATCTCTTGTAACTGATTCATGGGCATATCATCGTTTTCATCCTGAAATGCAACAATTCAATCAAGGTTTAGTCACTGAAACCGTGCCGCCTGAATTGATGACCGATCAAACGCTTGCAACGCTCGATAATCCTGACGGTTCATCTGATGATATTAGAGAAGAAGTTACACAGCTTTTTAGGTTATAGACATGGGATGGGGCCAAGGTTTTAAAAATGCATTGAAATCATCAATAATTTCGCCAGTCTATGAATTGCGATTTCATGATAATCCAAATATGCCAACAAATAGCGGCGGCTTTTCAATCTTTGGCGGCAACAATGCCGGAACAATAAGCCAAAACGATCTTCAAATCACGAGAGAAGGGCCACAGATCGAAGGCACATCAATAATTCCGAGTCGATGGTCAGTTACGCTTGGCGGATTTAGCGTTGAAGTAATGGGCGATATCAGAAAATATGAATTGATCAGAGGTCTTTTCGCTGGCCTATACGTTGAAATTAATGGATACAAAGAGCGCGTTTGCTTTGGTCAATTGAGATCCATATCCGGCGTGATGGGTGTGTATAGATTGGGATTTGTTGACATTATAAGCGCGCTAGCTGTAAATGCTGACGCAACTGTTGACACATCAGCAACATTTGCATCACCGAAAAATAAATGGTTTCACAAAACAGGCATAGCGGCAAAGCTTACAAGCGCATACACTGCAGGCGATGCAACATTTTCTGTTGATGAGCTAGCAAACTTTGAGCAAGAGAATGGTGAATCAGGATGGTGCTTGATTGATGGTGATGCGACAACGCCAAGCGGATCGCAATCACATGGCCAAATTTATGCAACTTGGAGCGCAAAAAGTGCGGCGTCAGGCGCAGGCACATTGACAGCGACAACGGACACAAAAACAGGGGCAACAATTTATCCCGGCGTTGTTGCAAATCTTTCAAGCGGTCAATTTTACGCAGACACGCCAATCAAACCTGTTGCAATGCTTCAAGGCTTGCCATGGGAAATTATGGGTAAACTGATTCATTCAAACATTGGAGCAGGCGGCACTTTTGACACGCTCCCCTCAAGCTATACCGCAAACGGGGGTTTTGGATCGGATTTATATGATTTTTGGGATGCTCAAGAAAACAAACATTTTGTTAGATCGGCCTCAACAATTATACCGCCTGCGTTGACAAGCGGTTATTCTTGGATGATTCCAATCACTGATCCATGGGATTCAGGTTTGAGAACGTTTGTTGACGCAGCAAGCGAGGCTGGACAATGGCCCGTTTGGCGTCAAGATTCCATTTCATGGCGTGCTTGTGTCGCTTTGAATGACACAAAATTAAACCCATCTTTAACAATTACAACTCAAGACATCATTTCATTTGAAAGCTTTGAGTTATTCGATCCAAATATAGAAACTGCCTATCAAGGGATAAAGGTTACATATCAACTTTTAGGCGAAACAGAGAAACAATCAATTTTCAATAGATTTGATTCCGGATTTTATGGTGGAACACCCTATCAGCCTAGTATCCCATCACTTCCTTTTGATACTTTCGACAACAAATATTTATATGCATCATCAACGCAAACAGCCAACGACACAAACCGAGATCGCATGGCAAAGGGCGATACGGTCAGGATGTGGCCATGGGCAAAGAACCCATTGACAAAAATTGTTTTAAAATTGCCTTTGTATTTCTCTGAATTATGCGCTGGCGATATTGTCAAATGCATCATTCCAACGAGATATATTTCTTCTTTCAGAGGCAGCTCTGACTTTTGGCAATTAAACGCCATGGTTTCAGGCGTATCTTTTAATTTTCAAGAGGCTGTATGTACAGTTTCATTGCACACATATGAGGAATTATGATAATCACGCGACCCTTAATTTTAGACGTTCTTGAAAAGAAAGGATACGCCGTTTTTGATGGCGATAATTACGATTTAAATTTGATCGGTATTCGATCTGCAAATTCTGTCGCTGGCAAATTCGATGATCTTATGATTTGCGTTTACAAAGTGAACGGTGAATGGCATCAAGAGACCTGGAAGATCACAACTGATCCCGGCGTCTATTGGCTGCAAGACAAAAAGAAGAAAGGAAATAAAAAAGGGACCGCTGTTTTAGTTGAGGGCCAATATCGATCAACTTGGATTATTGACTTTCACGGCGGGCGATACAAAGCCCTATGCCAAAGAGCGGGATCGGTTAAAGTTTATCGTGATGCCAACAAAGACAACATAATTGACAAAGACAAATCAACAATTGATGAGGGCTATTTTGGAATCAACATTCATCGGGCTCATAGTCAGCATGAGCGTGACACAGTCGGCCCATATTCGGCAGGTTGTCAAGTATTTAAGCGCGTTGAAGACTTCGACCGTTTAATGTGGCTTGCAGGTCAGCAAATCAGACATAATCCAACTTATACAAAGTTTTCTTATACCTTGATCGACGAATGACATTATATTGAT
>CEUO01094312.1_pt1 | contig 30154 bp, 6 predicted proteins | sample 531391 | NCBI WGS metagenome assembly CEUO01 (sample SAMEA2622799, study PRJEB7988) | marine metagenome | isolation source: saline water (ENVO:00002010), including
CCCATTTTTTTTGGGGTTCCCAACATGGCACAAAAATTCGTATTAACCGCCCAGCTTCAACTGCAAGCACCCAAAAACGTTCGATCTGTTGTTCGTGACATCAATAAACAACTGAAGGGCGTGCATGTAGATATTGATGTTAAAGGTGCTGCAAAAGCTCAAAAAGATATCAAGGCAGCAGCAGATGCCACTAAGCAGATGGGCAAGGAGATGGAAAAGTCTGCTGGTGGCGTAAGAAAAATGGACCTTGCTCTTGGTAAGGCTCTTAAACAAGTGTTTAGATATGATATTGCTAGAGCCATTTTAAATACTTTTCGTCGCACTCTTGAGGACAATGTAAGAGCTGCTATAGATTTTGAGCGAGAAATGATCAAAGTTGCTCAGGTTACTAACCAGAGCATGAGCGCTCTTAAAGACCTTCAGAACGAAATATCAAGACTGTCTACCAACTTGGGTGTTTCGTCAGCCTCTTTAGTTAAAACATCTCGTGTTTTAGCACAGACAGGTTTAAGTGCTAAGGATGTTAAAATTGCATTAGAGTCCTTGGCTAAAACCAGTCTAGCTCCTACTTTTGATGACATTACAGATACCACGGAAACCGCTATTGCTGCTATGCGGCAGTTCAAATTGGAAGCCAAAGATCTAGATAGAGTTCTTGGCCAAATCAACTCTGTTGCTGGAAAATTTGCTGTTGAAGCCGGTGATATTGGTGTAGCCATTAGACGTGCTGGTGGCGCGTTTAAATCTGCTGGTGGTGAATTAGAAGAACTTATTGCGTTGTTCACTTCTGTACGTAGTACGACTCGTGAAACTGCTGAAACTATTGCTACCGGTTTTCGTACTATCTTTACACGTATGCAAAGACCTGAAACAATTGAGTTCTTAAGAACCTTTGGTATTGAGTTGCAAGATTTAGAAGGAAAGTTTGTTGGTCCATATGAAGCCGTTAACAGGCTTAATAAAGCGCTTGCTGGTTTAGACCCTAGAGATGTTCGCTATTCTCAAATTGTTGAACAGCTTGGTGGTTTTAGACAGGTTTCTAAGGTAATTCCATTAATCCAGCAATTTAGCACGGCCCAAGCTGCGCTTAATGTTGCCCAAAAAGAGAGCGGTAGTTTAAGTAGGGACGCTATTACCGCCCAAGCCTCATTAGCGATACAAATTCAAAAACTCACTGAAGACGTAAAAGAACTATTCCGTAGCATCGTTGAATCCAAAGCTTTTCAGGTTCTTGCTAGCGGCGCTCTTAAGTTAGCTGATGCGTTGGTTAAAATCGGAGACACGCTCGCCCCCATCCTTCCCATGCTTGCTACATTGGGCGCGGTTAAGATAGCTAAATTTGGCTTTGGGAGGATTTTTGGCGGCGGCGATGGAGCTGCCGGTAAACAATTTGGCGGTAGGGTTAGTCGTTTTTCTAGTGGTGGATTGGTTCCGGGCAAGGGTAATGGCGATACGGTTCCGGCGCTATTAGAAAGTGGTGAGTTTGTTCTTCGTAAAAGTGCTGTTAATAGTATTGGTGCTGGCAGACTTGCTAGCATGAATAGGTATGCCAAAGGCGGTTCTGTAACCGCTAAGGGAAGCGATCTTCGTCCTTATCGTAGAGGTGTTGGAGACTTATTCAACCGTAAAGCTGGTAGAGATTGGGATAAAGAAAGAGGGGTGCCTTGGAAAAAAAGCGGTGATCTAATTAATCAATTTGGTCTTGATGATACTTTTACCGCACAGAACACTCACAAACCTGTCGGTTTTCATGCCTCAACATTGCAGAAATATCCAGCTCTTGCAACTCGCTATAAACAAGCAAGAAAGACGGGAGACCTAACGGAACAGGGTCGAGCTTGGGAAGCCCTGTTAGCTGGGTCGAAAAAACTAACCAAATTCAAAGGATCAAGTCCTCCTTTGGATGGCACTCTTGGTGGTGCAATTGGAGACGCAGCAATTAGTGCGAAGTCTCACAGCGATTCTCTTATGGCCAATAAGCTATACAGACATAGATTTTTAAACGAGGAAGGCTTTCTTACAGGTAAAAAAGCCACTCATGGAGACGATCATTTTAGAATCGGCTCAGTTGCTGAATTTATTCCTACTGCTGCAACATTAAGACATATAGACGCTTTTACGGTGCAGCCGAAAACAACCGGCGGCGTGCGAGGCACTCAACATAACGCTGCGGGTGGGATAACTGGTCATGGCACAGACACCGTTCCTTCTCTTCTAACTCCCGGCGAGTTTGTAATCAATAAGAAGTCAGCCCAAAGTATAGGCTACGGCAATCTATATAGTATGAACAAGATGGCCGATGGCGGCGTTGTTGGTGGTGGTGGATTCCTAGAAGTCGGAGGTGGCGGCGGTGGTTTAGACCTAACTAGCATTATAATGCAGTTTGCTATGCTCCAAGGGGTGATGGGGGGATTTAGTGGCACGGCTAAAGAGGGTACTGAAGCTTTAGACGGTGTTAAAGATTCTGCTGGTGGCATAAAACATGCTATGGGAGAAATGCTACCCGTATTGGGCAATATAGCTCAAACAGGACTGATGGTTTATACGAAATGGTCTGTTCTTGGTGGAATAGCCACTCAATTTGCCGACAGTGTATTTGGCGCCTCAGATTCTATGCATTTTTTAATTGACTCAACCGTTATGGCCGCTACCGCGATGCAGATGTTTAGCATTGTGCGGGAAATGGACATGGCGGGTCTCATGAGCGGTCTTAAAATGTTTGGTGGCAAACTGGCTGACATAGCAGCAGGAACTTTTGGTTGGGGTAAAGCTCTACTTACTGGTGCTGGAGTGGGTGGAGCTGGAGTTGCTGCAAAAAAAGCCAGAGGTGCAATGACTGGGTTTGGACAAAGGATTGGTGGTTATGGAAGAGGAACCCTAGAATCTTTCCGTGCCGGTAGAAGCGGCGGTCCTAATATTGCTATGGGTATGGGCGACTCGCCCGGAAAGATCGTTCGACGAGGTGAAGCGAGGAAGTTGTACGGCAGGTTCGGCCCAAATATAAAATCAGTTTCGGGGCGGGCAGGCTTTGCCGCTTCTGAGGCCGGAAGACTTGGCCACACAAGGGGTAGTAGCAAAATATTACACGGATTAAATACAGCAACACAAAAAACCGCTCAGGGCATGGGTAAATTTGCTCGTACAATGGCCAACGTGGGGCCAAAAGCGGCAAAAGCTTTAAGCGCATTAGGAGCGGCGGCTGCTATAGCAGATATTGCTTTAGCAAGCTACGCTGGATCGCTAAAAAATCAAGCGCAAGCAATGATGACACAGGCAGAGGAGAGTGGTAGGGCTTTAACCGCAGGTGAGCAGCAGGCTCTAATAACACAGGAGAAGGTAAGCGATGCTTCTACTGGATCGACAGTTGGAGGGATTGTTGGTGGTCTTGTAGGGATGATTGGTGGCCCCCTTGGGGCAGCGGTTGGCGCTGCTGTTGGTTCAGCGGTGGGCGGAGCATTCGGTTGGTTCACAAGTGCAATAAATGGAACTTCGCAAGCGCTAGAAGACATTTCAAGACTAGAATTTAACGCCGCAGCCACAGCTTGGGAAAAATCATTAACCGATCATGAAAAAGGCTTGAAGACTACAGAATCGGTTCTTAGGGATTATAGTAGAGCCAATGATGCTGCCTCTAAAAGAGCTGGGGAGCTTGTGCAGAATGGTTGGTTCTGGGATAAACATGCTTCTGAGGAATCTGTTCAGGCTCTTGAAGAATTTAAAATTGCTTTAAAAGAAGCCAGCCCTCAGATTGTAGCATTTGCACAAGCTGCCGCTTTTGAAAAACAAGATGCGGAAATTAAAAGAAGTGAAGAAGGAACGGCAATAAGAGTAAAAACAACAGCAACAGGCAGGGTTATTCAGGAAGAAGTAGAAGGAGAAGATGCTGCTTCAGTAAGATTTGCACAGCAAAGTTTTAAAGACTTTGAAAGCAATCTTGAAAAGAGCGGAACAACTCTCAGTGACCACGCAAGGATGCAAGGCAAAACCACGGCTGAACTTAGGTCTCAGGTAATGGCAGAGGCTGAAGCTCACTATAAAGTCACTCAGGCTATGAAGGAATTTGACGAGGCTGTTAAAGCGTCTACTGAAAATCTTATGAAATCCATTGAGGTTTCTGATGCCGTTACGAGCATGGGAGCTTCTGTTGAAGCTGTTGATAACAGAATGGCTAACCTGTCTTCTAACATGGACGGAGCTGTTACCGCTGGAAAGATGGGAGGTAGGTTCTCTTCCGCTGAAGTTGCCGCTATTAGCACAAAAAGTGAACAAGCAGCTTTTGAGGAAAGGGTCAAGAATATCGCTGGTGAAATGGGAACCGGTGGCGGGGCCATGGCAACAGACATGCTTGGCGCGCAAAAAATAATGAGTAATATAACCGGCGCTTTGGGGGCTGAAAAAGACCGTGGAAAGATTGAAGGCCAATCTATGGGCAAGCGGGTCATGGACAGGCTTAAAGACGATATTGATCTACAATTTGGAGGAGGTACGTTTGACGAACTTCCGCAACACCTCAAGAAGAAAATTAAGGCTAGACTGGACGCTGCTACAGCAGAGGTTGAAGGTGGTAAAGACTTCAATGAAGCTTTTGAGGAGGCTGGTGCCTCAATACAAGAGGATCTGGCTAGTGGTTTTGAACCAATGCGACAGGCTTTTGAAGAGACGGCCAAGTTATTTGATACGTTTAATACGCAATTAGCCCAAGCTTATGCAGAACGTAGAAAAGTTGAAATGGATATCATCGAAGCCCAAAAGGGCGTTGTAAGCATGCAGTGGTCTAACGAAAAAAGGCTCGCCAAAATGGAGGGCAGAGATATCACGCAAGCAGACTTCCGAGCTGTCGAAATTAGAAAACAGCAGATTCAGCTTGGCGGAACTGATATAGCTAAAGCTAAAGGCGGAACAGGATTGGTTGGGGCTGATGATCTAGGTCAAGAGTTGCTATCATTAAAACAGCGTATAAATGAATCTAATAATAGACTTTCAAACTTTGGTGCTACAACAGGCTCAACAGGGGAAGAGACTGAGAAGCTTGGTGACAAGTTTGCTGAAGCACAAAAAGAAAATGATAACCTTAAAAAGCAATACAAGCAGGTAGAAGGCGCGCTTAAAAGCTATACCAATATTCAAGAACGGCTTAGTGCAGTAACAGAGGAACTTACTCGACTTCAAGAAATACGAGCTTCTAAAGAAAAGACCATGGAAGATCTTGCTTTTGGTACTGATGAAGACCGTGAAAAGTGGGCAGACAGTGTTAATAATCTGCAAAGAGCATTATCTGATCCTAGAGGACTAGAAGCCCTATCTGGAGAAGATAGGCGTGGAGTGCAGCAGTTATTAAATTCTATGAATGAAAACCAAATCTTTGCTGCTACCGGTCAAACTAGACAACAGATGATGGAGCAATTATTAGGAAACTTTGCTACAGGCGTTGGTGGACCTTCATGGGGAACTTCACAAGCCAGAGGTAGGATGGGTCTTGAGGCCACACAAGAAGAAAAGGACAAAATTGAGGAGGCTAAAGGTATCATGCGAGAGGGTGAAACTGCTGCTGATGCGCTTATTGAACCTCTTAAGCAAGATCGTGATGAGTTAAATAAAGTTTTAACTACTATACACGAAAACTTCCTTGTAAAATTCCAAAAAATACTTGAAGAGAAATTCCAAACAAGAGAGCAAAAAGAGAAGGCTTCGCAAGAAGCAGCGATGGGTGACGCAAACGACAGAATGGAGCGTATGTCAGAAACCCTCAAAAAGGTCGTTGGAAAAGACAGGTTCGATGCAATGAGTGACGCAGATAGAACTGCTGCAATAAAGGCGATGAAAGGTCAACAGGAAAATATTGACATGTTTGCCAATGCATCAGAACGGATTCGGACTGCTGAGGGAGCGGCTGAAGTTGTTAAGGGCGGCAAAAACTTCTTTGATTATACAAAGGACGCTTATGGTGACAATCAAGGTGCTTTCGGTTTCGGCTGGATGGATGACAACAACATCGGTGACATTTCCGAAGCTAGTAGATTCTTAGAAACTATGGAGAAAGATTTAGAACTTCAAACTAGAAATAGGTTATCTGCGCAGGGTACTACTGGAGACGAGCAGCAGAAGGTAGTTGATGAAGTTATGGCAGGCTTCGAGAAATGGAAAACAACTGGTGTTGGCGGCGCGCAAGGGCTGGCAAGCATGAATGAAGAAATGGATGAAATTTTTGAACACTTTGAAACATTTATGGCGGGGAGAGCTACTGATGTTAAGGAAGAATTAGAAACGGCGAAGGAAAATTTTCAACGCGACATGGGAGATGCTGGTTTCAAACGGGGAGAAATGGCGAAATTTAGAAATGAAAAATTTGCAGCCGACATATATGAAGATTTAGAAAAAATATCCATGAATGATAGTTTTGGAAAATTGAAAGAGTCCGTTGAAGATGCGGCAGAGAGGATAGAAGAGGCTACGCAAAATATTAACAAAAGTAAAGAAACCGCAAAACAAGCTGAACAGAGAGCCGAGAAATTTACGCAAAACAAGGCTAGTGGCGGTGTAGTATATGCAAGCGGCGGAAGATTTATACCACGAGGAACTGACACGGTTCCTGCCATGTTAACACCGGGAGAGTTTGTTGTAAGGAGACAAGCAGTTAAGTCTGTCGGTATTCCATTCTTGAAGGCTTTAAATTCTCAAGGTGCAAAAGGCATGGCAAAAGGTTTTAGTAAGGGTGGGACTGCATATCTTGCAAATGGAGGCATGGGTGTGTCTCTTGATAGTAGCGCTTTTGATGCAAGTGTAAACAGATTTTCTGGACACATAGATAGACTGGGCGAAGTATTAGGCAAAGGGTTTAGTGTACAGGTAGGAGGAAAAGTTGATGTTGTTGTACATATACCTGCCGCAGAAACACTCGCCAATATAAAAGGCAGTGTTGGGAACATGGTAGATAATCAGATTACAAAGGGTATCAATGACATGCTCGCAAAACACTTCCCCCAAATAGGAAGACAAAGCACGTTCACTAAAACCCCCTTGGGACCAATGGGGCAATAATAGCAGGATCATTAAATGGCATCAATAAATGGTAATGTAGGATTAGTCATTCTAGCCGGTGTGTCAAACGCCGGTGAGAAGGCGCTCGCACCTAGCGGAACTATTAATGATGCCGGTGAGAAAAACCGCGACTATGGTTACTGGCGAGGCAATTATTACAAAGAAATAAAGTCTAAGTTTAGTGAAGCTGGTGGAAGGTTTTTACCGCTAGAAGGTAGTGGTGTCTATGGCGGAAGTCCTGTTGTCAGTATTCCGGGTAGTGGAACTGCATCAGAAGGTGACGACTGCTCTGGTAAGGATGGCGATTGGCAATGGACAGGCAGTTCTTGTTCAGGTGGAACCTGTATGGGGTCAGAAACCACAAAAACAGAGTGTGACGCTTGTGGTGGAACATGGTCGGGAGAATGGTCCGCGCTAACAAGTGAATGTTCGGCAGCGGTAGGATGTAATCCGGTTGCTCCAACACGTATCGGGGAGTCAGACTCGGATACGGACGCAGGAACATGCGTAGGGTCGGCTACCACAATCCAGTATACCACCACGGGTGGACATGCCCAATGGTACGAAGGCGGTGCTTTAAGATGTGAAGTGGGTAGAGATGCAATCCCCGCAAGAGCCTTGTACCTTTCTAAAGATGCCCACCTTAATCTCGGTAGTGGTGTTAACCTTTGTGGTGATTACACAGCTTACGCAAAGATTCTCCCCAGTGGCGAACCCACTAACTCCATCTTCATGTCGCAACACAAAGAAGACCCAGCCAACATTATAATGGGGTGTGATTACGACGGAAGGTATTATATTCGCGCGGATCAAAGCGTGTCCGGGGTAAACACCGCAAGATATGCCAGAACCCTTAATAGGTTTGATTCCTACAGGTTCCCAACCCATGTCATAGGAAAATATGACGAAGGACAACTGAGGATCTATGTTAATGGCAATCTGGAAGGTTCATCAGGGAGTTTTTCCAGAGACACTTCCTCGTGCGCCCATACTGAGATTATGGTAGGCAAGAAACATCGCCCCTTCTTGGAGCAGGGTTTCCGTGGATGGTTTGACGAACTTGCTGTCATGGGTAGTGGCCTAAAAGATAAAGACATTAAGAACTTCTATAACTCTATCTATCGTCTTGGAAACTTTGTTGAGGAACTTGGTTCGCCAACAGGTGGGGCATTTGACGGTCAGGCTTTTGGTGGAAGTGACGATTTCTGGCCAACCACCGAGACAGGAACGGGCGCATTTGACGCTTTAGATACTGAGTATATTGAACTCTCTGTGGAGTCTGGAGTAGATGGCACCAATACCAAAGGCGGTGCTTTTGCTCTATATAACTACAATAAGGCAAGTGGTGACTGTGGCAGTCTTGTAAGAACACCTACCAAGAACGCCGTATCTTCCGTACTCAGTTTTGATCTTGTTAATCCTCCAACAAATTTTTTCCAGCTTACCGGTTTAACCGTAGAGGCTTGGGTAGAGAACTCAACTAATCATCCAAGTGGTGCGGATATTTACGCATCAATAACAAACAAAACAGCTACAGCAGCGTCTGGTCTTAACGTTAATTGGGCTGGCGGCTATAAGTATGTTCCTTCTGGAGGAAAGACCAAGCTTACGTTTAGCGCTGATATGCCTGACGTTATATATGGTAAAGATGGTTTATCTTTCTTTAACGCTTTTGCAAATCATAAACTAAACCTTACTGTAGTATACCCAAAAGCTGATTTTCCATATGACGGCGAATTTAAGATATATTCAACAAGAGTAAAATACAGTAGTTTTGAAACTTTTAATAGTTTAAGTCTAAATGGCCCGAATCTATTTACTAGAGGTACAACTGTCACGGCAATCAACAGTGATATGAATCTATTTGTAGACGCCGATGTTGCCGCCGCAAGTATGAACCTCTTTGTGAAGAAGGAATCATCTTCGGCATTAGGAGATACTGGCCATGGTTTTATCACGGCTGGCGCGTCTGTAATTACAAATAGAACAATGAACTTGTTCTCCAAGGGTGGTATGAGTGCCGCCGCTATGAATCTGTATGCAAAAGTTGACGATTTTACATCAACAAGACGCACGGCAGATTTATACACTTTAGGCGCAACTGTATCCTACCCATTCCTAAATAGCACAAGAGATCTGTATATACTAGGACCGCCCGGAAGAGGCACTCCTAGCGGGACAATGATATTAGCTATGCCTAACGTTGGTATTGGAACTATAAATAATAGAAGACTGCTGTATACGGAAGGTACAAAACCAACTGCCACACTTAATCTTTTTGCACAACAAAGTACTACAGCTATAAACAATAGTATAAAACTCTTTATTGATTCTCCAATTAGACAAAATGCAAGTGGTATAATGAATCTATATTTGAACCAAAGAGATTTGGCTGGTATAGGTTCTGTTGCTGGACTACCCGCAATTACCACAAACGATAGCATGAATCTATTTACCACTGGACTTGCAAGACCGTCAGGAACAATGAATTTGTCAATACCAAATACAATCGCTTCTCCAAGCGGTATATTAAAAATATTAATCAAAGGGGATTAAAATGCCACTATCATATCAAAATCCAAATTCATCAGAGGTGCATTTCATACATCCCACCCCATTTGTAAATATAACAAAAAACTTTGCGAAATCAGGTAGTGGAGAAATACTAGGAGTAACTTACAGCATTACTCTTGAAGGAACTCTCATGGCGGGCATGGGGTCGCCCTATATTGCGTTTGATGACGCAACAGGCGAGATGCGAGCAATTTTTAGTGATGATAAAAGTTCTCTAGATACCGGAGATAAGGGTGATGACAGAATTACGTGGGGCAAACTAGAAGGAAGGGAGTATAGAGCAATACAGGCGAAGCAAAAGCTTTTAATGAATCTCTTCTCCAAAAGAAATGAGGGTGGCTTATTACATATAATCCCACCCAACAATCAAAGCTTTGACGGGATGATTATCTATCCCAGATTTGTGAGTCTAGATTTTCCCTCTCATGATCCCGGTAATCCAAACATATCACAGTATACCATTCAGTTAGAAGCAGATACTATCTGGGGGCCAGCGGAAACACTGTTATATCAGCACTGGCGTGATTACGACAGTTTTATTAATGGTCAGAGACATGCCACTGCCAAAGAAGTTGCTTGGATGATATCAGACGCTCAAGAAAGCTGGGATATACAAGAAACAGAAAGCAGAACCATTAGAAGGTCCGACAATCCAGAGAGGGGTGCTGGCGACGGAACTGCTAGCGCTGCTGTAAACACAGACGCGGATGGAAATGTAGTTGACTTTGAAACAGGATTTTCTTCAGGTACATTTGGAGATGTCTTAGAGGAGTCTATATTTAAAACACATAAAGTTTATCAAATGACTAGAACTGTTAGTGCGGTAGGCAAGGGACAATTTGCTTCCGAGGCTGTTACACCCGCAGTCGCATCAGACTATTATACTGATGTCTCTAGAGGAGATAATCCAACTGTTGCAACACCTGTACATTTTTGGAAGGCTTATAATCCAAACGATACATATAATAGAGAAGCTTGGCAACAAGCTAGGGGTTTTGTGTATGATACATTAAGGTATGGAGACTGGTTCTTGAAAGGCATGAATCAGATAGAAGGAAATACTACGTCTTTTGGTCCGGGTTTTGGGTCTGGTTTAATGACCCTTGATAATGACGACCTTGATAAAGGCGGTATTAATTTAGACGGTCTAGGTATAGATGCGTTTAAAGGATTTAATTATACAAGAAGTCAACAGGTAGACAAATTAGGAGGTGGTTTCACTGTAACAGAAAATTGGATAGTTGCACCCGCAGACAGTATAGCTTTAGAAACAATGGAAATGTCTGTAAACGAGTCAGGCGACAGTCCAATTATTGAAGTGTCAATAAATGGCACTATTGAAGGACTTGTTGACAACGCCTCTTGGATTGATAGCTACGGAAACAGACAAGATATATACTGGAACTATGAGGCTGATGACGATGTTGATTATAACTTGGGTGCAACAGGAGACCATACAGATGCTCCAAAAACAACAAACCCCGGAAATCAAACCACAATTGCATTAGCACCAACATTCCAGTCTAAATATCAAGCGGCAGAAGCAAGATTTAACTTTTACCAAAGAACATTATATCAAACTGTACAATCTTCTGTTAATAGGCTTGGAAGATATGATGTTAAAATTAACCCAAAACCGACCAGCGTTAGCAACAGTCTAAGTCCACTGACGGGTGTTATAACATACGGGTTCTCATTTAATAATGGTCCCGAAACATATTTACCGTTTGCCTTATCGGAGGACATCAGTGTAAACGACACGATGCCGGGAGAGGTTTATGGTAGCCATCTAGTTCTCGGTAGAACAAGAGGTCCGGTTTTCCAAAATATAAATACTCAAACACAATGGGAAAGAAGGTTAAGTATAAGCTGTATAGTAGATACTATAAGTGAATTTGTTTTTGATGACAGACAACATGATGACATCTCAATTGTTAGAAGCGCAAACCCGAACCAAGTTGAAGGTCTTGATAAGACAAGGATTGGAGATACAAACTTATGGGGTGAAGAACAACTAGCTGGAGAGCTTAGAGTTCCTCGCTTTTCAGAAAAGGTGCATCCAGTTACAGGAGAAAAGTACAAAGTAGGATATCTTGATGCAATGAAAGAGAAGCCATCTAATAGCATTGGCCAGAAAACCTCATTAATGAGGGTGGTGAATATGTTTAGACCAATACCCGGAATAGACGGCGTGACAAAAGTATTCATGAACTCCCCTACGGAGTCTTGGAATCCAAGAACTGGAGCTTATACGCTTGACATATCTTGGGTTTATGAGATTGAAGAGCCTTATACTCAAGCAACCAATGGTGGGGTTCCGCCTGTAGGTGGTGCAGGGGTTTGGCCTGCCGCTGCGCCTACTCAAACAAATAATCCTACATGGTTTAATACCACTAATGGAATATCTAGTCCTACCGTTCCATTGAGATACCCATTTGGAAATGTAATTGATGCTAACAACACTAGAGTAGATACGCCATAAAAATGGACACAGGATAAAAATGCCTAAACCACAAAACAATCCAGTTACTCTTCCCAGTAACGCAAAAAATAAAATTAACCAAGAAATATTTCAACAGTCTTTTCTTGGTGCGTCTATTACAAACTTTAGCGTTAATTTAGGGCTAAATAGCCAGCCCTCTACGCTAAATGTGTCTTTAGTGGAAGATGATAAGTTTCTAAGAAATCCAAACGCTGTTAAGGAAGGATATCATCCTTGGGATACTCAGGCATTTCCACTAGAACTTTATGATGCAGAACGTTCTACTGGTGTTAAAGTTGGACAGCCTTGCGCGCCCAATTGCGTAACTGATATCCGACCTTGGGAAAACTGCGACTGTGCCGCTATTAATGCAAGTAGCAGGAGAGTTGTTGACGAAGTACCAGACTACTTACAGAACGGCGATTACTTTTTTAAACCAAGGGCTGGCGCGCCGGTCTATTTTAATTATAGATTACGCGAGTGGGGGGTAACGCATCCTAATCATAAACCACCACCGGCTACTGGTGCAGATCAATATGATTACCAAGATAGCTCTATTTTTGAATTTAATGGTATTATCAAAAATGTAAAAAAAGACTATAGCGAACGTGGAATAACCTATCAGGTAGAGGTAGTAGACCCAAGAGTTGTTCTGGAAGACACCATAGTGTTGTTAGGGGAAAGATTTATAAACCCCGTGGCGCCAGCAGATATTGATTACCCAGATGCGGTAGAAGGGTTCTATGACGGTAATGATTTAATCAGTGGCTATTCTGGGACGGAACCAGCAAACACCAGAGATATCCCCAACATGAGGGCTATGGAAAAAGGGTATAGCGGCTATTATAATATATTGAACGTGTTTGGGTACTATGAGTTCTCTCAGTTTAGACCGGATATTGACGGGTTTGCAGATTTAACACCTACCGCATCTGATTACCTTGCTCCTCCCGGCGGTATTTTTGAAGAGTTGGGTAATAGCGGAGCCAATCCAAACGGAAGGTTTGGAAACGCTGAAATGAAAGAAGCTGGGATGGTATGGTACGATCCCGATGTCAAAATTGATCCTCCTTTTGGGTGTGATCCCGGTGGCACTTGGGGTGGTGCCGCACTAGGACTTAGCGGCACGCCTTTTGAAAAACAGGAATTTGGTATTCTACCAGCTCTTAATTTTATGCTCATGGGTGGAGACGAATGTTATAAAAGAGCAAATGAGCCTATGGGTGGCCCATCGTATTATGTCACAGACAACAGAAATACTTTTAGTCCAGACGATGAACCCGTGGTTATCGCTGGTAGAGGCAGGACTTCTGACAGAAAAGAAGGCCCGTATAGATATAAAGTAGATCTGACTGATTTATATAATCTTCATAAGGTTAAAAATCCCCCTTCTAAAATTCCGGGTAGTCAACGTCCTTGGGGGGGAGGAAATCTAGATTCGAGTCTTCGTATAAACGAAAATCATGTCAGTCTACTTTCTCTTATCCAAACCATTTGTGAAGCCGCCGGAGCAGATTTTTTTGTTGAGTTAATTCGTGACCCAGAACCCGGAAGCGTAACCCCGTTTGCCGGGATTGCATATAATAATTGGTATGGACCCTCGCGTGTTGCTGCACCCACTGTTCAAGATAGTACCTATGCTGGAATTATTAAAGTATGGGCAATTCCAAGAAACCAAGCAGATAAGATTGTTCCTCATATTGTTTCAGACAGTATTGATGACGCTTTGGTAAAAAGAAGCCCAACCGCATGGTGGACGGAAGAACAGTTCAAGTGGGATGGTACATCATTAGGCTACTCTGAACCTATCATCCGCAATACAAATGTCGGCTATGAATACAACGATGTTTATACTGGCGTATTTATGCTTGGAGGGCCAAGAACAAGAGTTGTTGGCGTAACTCCATTAGGTAAGCGAAAACCCAGATACGACGAATATGTTGATAAGGATGGCGATGGTATTCCCGACGAATGGCCTATGGAATACTTACCCAGTACAGAATTAGATGGAGCAAGTCTGGGTTATGTTACTGGAAGTCAACCTATAGACACTTACGATGAAAGAGGCAAAGCGAGAGCTAGGGGTGGTATATGTCTAACCCCAGAAGGTCATGAGGCTCCGGGGACTCAAAGAGGGTATCCTGCTACATGCACAGGACAATGTGACGATCCGGCACACACAACAGAAGCTGCTTGTATTGCCGCTGGTAAAAAATGGGAGAAGTGGACATACACTCTTGGCTGGTCAAGCGATGAATATCGAGCTTGGCAAAATCATTTTCATCCTTTTGACGATGATGAAGGCATTATAAAGGCTGACATGGGCAGGCTTAATGAGGCCGCAAGAGGCAATTGTACTCCGCACGCTGATGCTTCGGAAGAATCTGACGAAAATAACCACAACGGCGATGAGTCCTGTGAAGGAATAGATTTTGGTGGAAATTGTTATGCGTGCCTTGATGGTGCTGGTGATGTTATAGCCGGAAGAAGCAGTAAGGTTAGTTGTGATACACCTCCAGCTTCCCCTCTTGGTACTTGGACTAAGATTGACGAATCGAGTAGAGTAAACTGTGCTGCATGGACAGACTCTAGCGGCAACCGTGGAGCGGTTTGGTTGTCCAATTCTTTTGAAGAAGGGGATGGTTACATAGATCTGTATCCGATGTGGGGGTGGTCAATAAGCGATCAGCAGCTAATCAATACTCCTTCTGATGGGTTTGTAAAAAATACAACTAGAGGAAACCCGATCAAAGGCGCATTTAATGATGACGACCCATACAGAGATTTTGATTCAGAAGACGGAATTTATAGCAATAAGGAATTTTTCGACAGATACGAAGGAAAATGTAGTTCGGTCCATATTCCATCACCCTCCAATCTTAACTTTCATAACATTGGTTATAAAGATTCACGCCACGAGATGGACACATGTCTCTATGATACTGTAACTATAGTAGAGAATGGAGAGAAGAGGAAAAAGAAAGTAGCTACTGGATACAGTTATACATTGTTTTGCCATGATCCTTACGGAAGAAAAGAAGTTGTCATGACAAGCTCGCAAGAAGGATCTTGTACGGGAATGACCTGTCCTGACACCGATCCTGAATGTGACCCAGAAAGCAAACTATGTTGCGAAAAATTGGGTGGTAGCTGGGTAAGAACGGGGAACGCTATTGTAACAGCAGAAGAGGTTGATGTTACATTTTCAAGATGCACATTCCACGACGAACCAGATCCTTATAATTTTATCACCGGAATGAGACAAGCTCAAGAGGGTGGGTGTATAAACACGGATCATAATAACAAACAGGACTGTGACGAAAACGCAAAATGTGAACCTTACCATGTTGATCCGAGTACTGCTGCACCCGCTGGAGTATCAGGGCTGACCGCTGGCGAATGTGCAAACGAAGGGACTTGTGTAAAAATTGAGGTAGATCCGTCTACAGGTGCTGACGTTGAAAGCGAAGTAACCGCAGGCGACGAACAAGGATGTAGGGACTATTGTTGCAGGGAGCATGCTGGTGACAATACCTGTAAAACACGATGGGAGCCTCATAAGTGGACTGGTTGGAATCCCGGCACCGGAGATTTGGTTCGTCCTGACACCGCTACAATTCCTATCAATCTCCATTTGGCTGGGTTTATTCATGGACCTAGCGGCGAAGACATTTTAGTAGACGGGGTGGCTGAAAACCACTATCTAGCGACAGTTACCGAATTGCGACACGCTGCTACCAGTCAGGATGCGTGGTTTAAATATATGAGAAATTATGACTCTTGGCTTCCATGCAAGATGGAATGGAAAGAGTGCATAATGAACGATAGTACGCAGGGTGGTTTGAAACATGCTATGGAGGCATTCTTTGGTGTTGGCCGTCCAGAGTATCCGGCGATTCCCCCTGTACTAAAACCATCCGAAAGTGGCGACACTTCTGTTGATGAGCATAACGAAGGTGTTCCATTTCTCTGCAAGGGAACAAGGGCTGATTTAACTCCAGAAGAACACAAGAAGATGGAGAAGAATTTCTCTTGGAGAGTTGTCAACGAAGTAGCTACCAAGTATTACGGAAGAACTTATTTGATGCAGCTTCCGTTTGCTCCACCTCTTGAGGTTGGATGCTCGGCAAGTCCTACATGTCAATGCTGCAAAGACGAAAATGGCAATCTACATACTGGCCTGATCACCGTTGCTGGCAATTCCGTGGACGTATCGACCAGAGCGGGATGCGAGGAAAAGGCTAAGTCGGTAACAGCCATCTTTGAATCTCCATGCGAAGACGGCGGGAAGCCCATTGATAACGAAACAGACTGTGTCAATTTTACTGCCACTTGGAATAAATATAACAGTATATCCGACTGCGAAGATGACGGTCATAAGTGGTCTACTTACGGAATACAAAGTGAATGGCAGGCTGTTGTCTCTAAAAAGGACGGCGAAGTTATTATTGTAGACAATAGGTGGGACATAGCAAGTGCCGGATGGCCATTTAACGATGTGGGGGTATGCGTAGATACAACCAACTTACAAGAACTCATAGAAATTAGAAGGCTTAACGATTGTTATATTTATGGTATTGATAATAATGTCACCGTGGAATGGATAGAAGATGAACCAAGAATAAATAGCAAAGAAAACCTAAGATATCCCGCTAATCAAAACTTCTGGAATTCTGATGGTAATTTAGAAGCTTTTGTAGCATTTCCTAATACAGAAATTCAAAGACTAAGCCACCAGCCGCACAAATTAAGTTTTAGGGAATTTAACCCTGAGACCTATATAGAACAATTCTATTCCGATATAGCTGGCGATGCTTCTCAAGATGGAACCGTATTTGTTAAGGCTAGCGTAGATCCTAAGATATACTGGTTGCCAGAGATTAGTTATATAGAAACTCTTACCAATGAGTCGGAAAAAAAAGAATGCTTTAAAGATGGCGAGCCAATGGCTGATCCTTATTACGCTATCGACCCACCACCAAAAAGCAAGGCGGAATGTTTAGCTCTCAATACTGTAGGGTCTGCTAATCATGAATGGAAAGGGAGAAGTGTCCGAAGTTCATTCTTAAAACCTTACGCTCTCATAAGTATAGAAGGTGGAGCCGCGAGATATGACCTACCTGATACCTACAATGACAAACGCGCCCAACTGTTTCCTGATGGAGAAGAGTTTGATGATAACTGTGATGCTGGTGATAGAATACCTTACTGTGATACAGGCGCCGGTATAGCCAAACGTGACCACAACGATCCCACATGGGGAACGCCTGAACTATGTTTAGACAATGGTGGAACATGGGTTGACAAGGTTGCGAGACACGAATGTCAGACCGGTCCCGATTCTGAAGGATGCCACTGGGAGACAGCGGTTTGTATAGAAAGATCCACCGACAAGGTTGTTGACAGGCCAAAAGATGAATGTTTAGCTCCATTATTTGCATGGATAAGTGGTGGTAGATGCACTGCTGACAATGTAACCCCCGCAGGTAGTGGTTATTGTGAAGATTTAGTTACTGGAAGAGTTGTTAGAGTTCATCCAGCCACGAGCGTGCCGATATTAGATAAAGCGGCGTGTGAAGCAATACCGATGCATAATTGGGTTGATACGTCTGGGCGAAAACTGGTTCAAGGAACGAGTCTATGCATCCCTCTTACAAAGGTTGGCGACTCAAGAACAGCAGACGCTTATCTAAAGGCTGCTTTGAACAACTATTTCCATCATCCAGTTCATATGAGAATGGGTGCCGATATAAATAAAGCCCCTATGGTTTCTGCTGCGTTTAAGCCTTACTATGCCGGGGTTCCTATGGAGAGTCGGATTTACTATTGGGGTCCGTGGTCTAAGGGTAAAGACTGGGGCAAGATTTTATATATTAACGACTCATCTTATCACCCCGGAATCTTTGGTGCAGAAAGCGAAATGGCTTTTGCTGCGAGAGCTAAATGCTTGGCAGATGTAGACCAATTTAAAATCAATCAAGAGACCGAAAGGGGAAGTGTAACGCTAGATGGTCCACCTTTTTATGATTTAGGAACCCATGTTTCTTTTGGTACTTTACCTATTCCGGCGAGAATCCCACCACATTTACAAGCGTTATACGCTGTTGGGCCACCTGCGACTCCGTATTTTGGTCCGATAATCACAGATATGTCGGTTGATGTAGGGCCGGATGGAATGAGTACAACTTATAACATGCAGCTACAACCAAAGTTTGGAAATCTGCAAGAAATACAAGAGCAACGTATTCGAGAACAAGCAAAGCAGATAAGGGATATTCGTACAAAACAGGAGGAAGACCTGAGAAGAAGCAGACTTCCAGACCCACAACAGTTCCGTAGTAACTACAGAGGATAACATGGTAGAACCAAGAAAAGATCCTGACGTAAATGTCAGTAAAAAACACAACCCTGACATATCTATCAATATGATCGGCGGCACTCTGTACAGGAACTTAGGGGGAGCAAGTCTTGACCCAACAGGGTCTCCTTTGATAGGTCACGATGGTGAGACAATAGACAACTTGGATGTCACTGCACAAGTTGTATACACAACACAGAACAACTTTAAGACCAAGTTTTTAGACAAGCATCATGATAAGTCTGCCGACCATTGGAAGAGTCAGTCGGGGATGAGTCTTGATGGTCTTTTTATTCCTTATAGTGCCGCTTTTGCAAAAAGAAACGCGGCGGGTGAATCAGCTACATCCACAGGGTTTATTGTAGACGGCCAAAAGGCGATGCCTCATTTTGAGAAGCCCTATAGTTTTGTAGACGAAAAGGGTGAAGAAATCGTTCTTTCCGATTGGGGGCATATTGGTTCTGGCACGGTTAATTCATCAACCTTATATCCATATCCATCGGGACATAATGTCAATTACATGGTTCGTGGAGAAAGCACAGAAGATGTTAAGGGTCAGCTTAAGTTTACGCACGGTGGTGAAGGCACTGCATATCCTAAACTGGGAGGAATAACCGCTGAGAATCAAGCGTTGGGAGGAGCCGGAAGACCTGTTGGACTAAGAGGACCGGCTGTTCTTACGGGATGGGGGTATGACACGCATGGTATGCCCGTCCCAAATGCTAAATATGATGCAGTGCAAAGAGTTGGTGATAGAGAATCAGATTTTTGGGGATCTCCCAGAAACGAACCGGCTAACTACGCGCAGAAAAATCCCAAAATACACTTTCTCCCTCATCATCTGCAAAGAACTGATCAATGGAAAAGCGGTCCCATTGACCTAAGATGGGATAGAGATAGAAAAGTATGGGTTGGCGGTAGACATAATGGAATTTATTTATGCAAAGCAACTAAGTGTATACTACCGAAAGCTGGAATAGATGGAAGTAATAGTTTTAATTTTGGTATAAATAATAATATAGCTTCTTTGGGTAGACTTTATAGAAACCCTTGTCCATCGGATGAATGTGACTATTTTATGTACTTTCCTAAAAGCTCTTTATACCCAGACATAGAAATTTACGACCCAGAAGATGAAAACTGGTGTGGTCAATGTCTGGCCAAAAAAGATTCTAACGACAACTTGTACGCAAACTGTAATGAATTTGTAAGAGCGTGCGTCCCTTTTTATGATGCAGTTATACTAAGGTCTACAGATCATGTAGTAGATGGAAAAAATTCAAGAATTAACTGTGGAGACAAATTTTATAAAGCTGCTGGTGGAAATCCTTATGCTCGTAGATTAGGAGATCCGTGTCATGGATGGGGTTCTACAAAAGATTACGAAACAGAAGGTGAAAAATTAGTTGATAAGGTTCTTGGAAAACAAAAAGATGATGGCACAAAATCCGAACCAACCTTCAGCGAAACAGCCCTCCCGCTTTTATACCAAAAAATAATTATTGAAAATCCATTAAATCAAGGACTTATGCTAGGAGATAACTTTTTAAGTTATGATACAGGTAGAAGAATTGTAGTCGAATATAGTAGATCTAAAAGCGATACGGTTTGTACGGTAACTGATCAGGAAGCAATATCAGTTAAAGAAGTTATACCTATTCATATAATACTACAAGCTGAATTCTTTGGGATGGAAATAGTAAGCCATGCCGGTTGCGAACAGGGTGAAATGTCATCTTGTACAAGAAAGTTTTTTGCTCAAGGTTTTGTTACTGGAGAAGACTGCGGGCCAGACGATGATTACCCGCTGACCGCAATTAGGTAGGAACAGACATGGGAATTGGGGACAATTTTGACACCTCCTCTGGGGGACTACAAAACCAGAAGACTGGCCGGTATTCGGGCAAGGTCGCCGGAGCTTCGTTTTATGAAGACGGCTATCATGAACAAAGTGTCCTCAATTATTTCTATAATGGTGGCCATCCTTGTAACGTAGGGTGTGGGTGTCATAGTGTTTGTTCGGAATTTGCCACTCCCGAAACCGAAGGTAGACCATGCTATCTTCCAGAGGAACTTCTTATAAGCGTGGTTCAAGACAAACAAGGTCGTTGGTATGCTAGAGAAGTTATTGGTGACGAGAAAGAACACGGTAACGACACGTTCTTTTTGCGATATCATAACGGCGCTTGGCGTGGTAGAAAATGTTGTGATGGTGGAACATCCAAGAGTAGAGGACAGATTTATAATGGCAATGAATATGAAGATGTTCTTCTATACCCTAACTGCGACCCATGTGATGTAACTACGATTGACGTTATAGACACTTCGGATAGTCAGGCTAGAGTAGCGTGGGAAGAAACTAACGGAAAGTGCATGCTTCTTCTTGAAAATAAGGAGATGACAAATTACACCACAAAAACAGACTGCGATGACGTAAGAGACAGGCTTATTGAAGCGGCAAACCATGCAGAGAATCTATATGAATTATGTGGGTGGGTCACTGGTGCTGTCATCAGCAGGATTCCACTGGTTGGCCCTGCAATTAGCGCGATACTCCCTACCACTGAAACGTGTCGAGATACGCTACATGCATACTTTGGAGGTAAAAACGAACTCAACGAACGGTCGATTCGCGCTCTAGAAGCAATGCAGCGGGGCGAAAAAATAATAGAATGGAGACCATACCCATGGCCGGGAAAATCCATTTCAAAACGATCTAACTGTAATTATTCCGGTATTAAGGGTGTCTATGACTCTATTGATAGTTTGGCGCAAGGTCCAGATGGCCGGAGAATAAACTCCTCTAATATTTATGGAGATTTTAATGACGTTCCTGTTTATGGAGGTAGGAACGAAGATAGCAATGTTATACGTACTGGATGTCTTAGAGATGGTGAAATCGCTCCGCAATTGTCTGGTAGATGCTTAAACAAAGACGGGACTGCTTTTAAAGATTGTGGTGGAGTATGTACAAATACACAAATTAAAGATGAACAGACGTGTACCAACAACGGTTTTGATTGGATTCCAGAAAAAGGATGTACAGAGAGTGAATGTTTAGCTGCGGCCACTTGTAGCGAACAGTTAGACGAAAACGGTGATGAAATACCACTACACTCTGATTGTGACGATATCTGCGCAGCAACCACAGATCCAGTCGCTTGCTTGGGTGTAGAAGGCTGTATGTGGAATTCAAGTACCGGAACATGCTACGGTGAGGGTAGGAATGTTGGTGAATTGCAGTGTATGGCTTGCGGTGGAGATTGGTATCCTAAGTGGGTGGATCGTGGCTTCAACCCTTCGGCCTGTTGTAGTGGGTATGCTATTTCAGACGATGGGCCTAATCACCAACCCAACCTAACTGGGCCATCACAAATGAATGCTGGAGGACCGGGGCTAACCAAGGAAAGACTCCAAGGCACCTGTATAACCCCATATAGAGAAGCCATTCTTATCCCCGGCGCTGAAAATATTGCGTCGGGAGGAGCAATGTTAGGCGCGTCAAGCTCCTGCTCTTCAATACAAAACGCACACATGCGAACCTCCTTAGCCGGTGACGCTATGACCGGAGGCAATTACTTTACATTGATATTGAGGGGTTGTGACTACTACGGTGATTGTTCATCAAGACCGGCGTCTGTTTGTCAGAAGCAAACAACTCCTCCTGAAGAAACAACACATGATAATCGTGAAGACTGTATTGCTGATGGTGCTTGTATAGACAAAGAGGGTCAAGATACTGGCTATGTTACGCAAGAAGACTGTTTGTCATATAAAGATGATAATGGTAATCCGATACATACATGGACTCAAAACCAATGGGCGGCAGAATTAGAAAAACTTTCTCATAAACAGGGCGCTCCGGGTCTTGAAACAGTATTGTTTATACCTGTTGATCAAATGCTCAATTGTTCCAACTTTGACCTAACCGTAAAAACCCCAATAGCTGGAGCTAAAGGCAGTGAAGATGGAAAATGGGGTCAGGCAAGATGGTTAGATAGTAGAGGGGATATAGATGGTAATCCGGCAGGATTCTACCCCGGAACATATAATTATAGCTCTAGAGACTATAAATCTTGGTGTTCAATATGGGATGAAGATCTAGACGGAGATCCAGATTACGAACACAATCATGAAGGCGACGTGATAAGTTGGTGTGGTAAATATGTCTACTACGAAAGCAGTTATACCAACGGTTTTGCCCGCATTGACAATCCCAAAGGGCATTATAAGTTAAGGGCTTTAAATATACACCCACAGCCATTCAAGGCTACAGAGCAAGAACAGAAAAAGCATAAGACATATGATGAAGCGGTTACAGACGCTGCTATGTTTAGCGCCTGTATAGATTCTGGAGTGAGTTATTGGCGATGCTATGACGGATGCATAGCTGAAGGCGACACGCATGAAAATTGTGATCAAGATTGTGGCGCAGGGATGGGCGGTGCTTTTTGTAACTGGGACATGACACAGGGTTATGATTTCTGGTTTAAGAATGATTTTGCCTATACCGCCGCTGACAATATGCACGCCGCTGGAGGTCCGTGTCGAACTATTGGTAGACAGGTTCTCGATTGGACAATTGCTCATTACGGCGAAACACAGTGTGGCGGCAGATGTAACGGCACTGGTATGCCGGGAGAGGTTGGGCCAAACTGGAAAACTTGGTTCCCCTGTGAAGATCCAGAATGTATGGAATTAGACGCGATGCAGGAGCCTATTCTGGTTACTCCAAGTGAATGCGAAGGAAGAGGCGTATGTTTGTCATCTAGACCGCCCGCATCAGGACTGCCCTCTCCTAATATCATAGGTAGAGACACTGGCAGGGACGATTGTGAATTGGTCCTTGGTGGTTATTGGATAGGTTGTGGATGGGGGAAATCAGAGCTTGGATGTGACCTTACAGAATGTGTAGACGTGGACGGTAATCCGCAACCTTATGATAATGAAGCAGACTGCTTGGCCGCAGATTTTTCATGGAATTCTCTGAATCTGCCCGGAAGTAATTGCCCATGCGAAGGCAACAAAACGCCGGGAGAGTGTAACAGTGAACAGTGTAAGTGGGATATTAACGAAGGAGGCTACTGTAGAACAACGAGTGACCAGACAACAACAAGTCATTCGGAAGCAGACTGTGTGGGGCCGGTTCTTGAGTGGATTCAAGGCTCCTGTCAGGAGCTAGGCATGTGTGGTTCTAGTAATTGTGTTGGCTGCAAGAGTACAGTAGAAATACCCTCGGAACTAAAAGATTTAGTTTATGGGTACAGTCATAACGGAACTAAATTAATACAGCCTAATAGCGCTGGAGACAGTTTAGATTATTGGGGAAGAACTGGTCTTTACCCAAACCCAGATGAAGAAGGAATTAGTTATGTAGCAGACAGTTGCGTAGGCACAACCAGATCTGGCAGGGTTGAAATAGCAAGCAATACCAGTCCTGTTATTATCAAGTCAAGAAATCACCTGCTTAAGAATGGTGATCAGATTGAGATAAATGGTGTATTGGGTAATTTTAAAGCAAACAGAATGACCAATAGGGAATGGAATGAAACCGTATGGGAAGACAAAGACGGTGGAAAATGCAAGGGCGAACATTGTGACAAACAAGCATGGCCAGAAGCAAAATGCCCTCCAGAAGACGATGGTACTTGTAATTATCAAGTAACATTTTCGGATGGCACTTCTATAGACACTTGTTACAGCGGCAAAGATGACGAGGGGAATCCGCTTCCGGCCCCATGGGTTGTTGTAGAAAAATACGATGAAAATTATTTCAAGCTATTTACATGTGATGGAGAGCCTTTAGACGGCAAAGTTACTGCAACAGGATTTACATCTTGCGACCTCACTGATGGCACAAAAAAGGTTTGCGGAAGCTATGTAGCTACTCACAATGGGTTGAGACCCGCATGCCCATGCCAAACAGTTGATGGAACTGGACTAAGCACGACTGTTATTTCAAGCCCTGAAGTTTTTCTCGAAAGCGAAGAGTCATGTATTACGTATGGTGGATGTGAAATTGTTGCTGGAGGAAACCCGCCCGGAACCCAGCCGGAAGCGATAATGAGCTTGGAGGATTGTCGTAAATTGGCGGAGGTCTATGTTTCATACGATGAAGATAATGGTCATAAATATGCAGACGCTGTTGCTGGTCAAATTGCCCCGTGCGCAGAGTTAAACATCTTTGGCGACATTGACGGAACAGGGTGTTGGCAACAGTTTTCATGGGATAATCCCCATGATTTCATAGTTGGTGATATAGGCGACCCAGCAACAGGAACATCGGGAGTCGAAGCGTATAAAACATGTCCTTATACCGGTATGTGGTACATATCTCCTGAAACCCAAAGCTCAACACCTTACGATCATTTTTCAAATGAGTATAGAGATGGTTGGGACGGCACTGGCATGGCAAGGTATGATTTGCCCAATATGTCAGACAATTACTATGTGCAAATAGAACAAAAAGAGAACTGTCCTGTTTGCGCTGACCATTTTATGCCTGAAAATTTGGTTGCCACTGTACACCCACAAGATACTTCTATATTTAGACTGTTAAAAGCTGGTTATAGTCGATGTAATCGTGATTACACAGAGGATGGGGTATGGACTGGGCATTTAAAACCGTATGCTGACGGTAAGACTTGTAGCGTTATGCAGAACGAACACTGTGGCAAAACACACGGAGCCTGTTTAGCAGATTGCATGGAAGATACCGATCCAGACACGCTTCCTTCTGGTGTTTGTCTTACAGAACATTGTAATAAACAGTGTTGTGACGATTGCGCTTTCCATCCGATTGATGCAAGAAAAAGTTACATTGATGACGACCGCCTCCCAATTGATTGGCTTCAAACTCATGGTAAACTAACTGACCCATGCTGTAACTGTGAATGTACGAGCATGGACAAAAATGCTGCTGGAAGAGCGTGTGATTCCGGCTGTCCAGAAAACCCCACAATTGAGGAATTTGTGCAAAAATGTGGAGGCTGCGGAACGGATGGTAGCTGGCAGTGTCATCCGACGAAGGGGTGTGATCACATGAAGTGTCGCATGGTGGCCGACGTATATCAGTGTTCTTACACAGGCAGTAGTACGGACTTCGCTGTTATCGCGACCTGCGCCGATCCCGCAAACGCGACACCGGTTGATACGGATGGTGATGGCTTTCCCGATGAATGTCAAGATAACGGGGGTCAGGCGATTGCTGATTGTGAACCAACACCTATGGCTGGACATTGCGAATGTGAGCCATGTACCGGCTACCCAAAAGGAAGAGATGACCTATGTGAAACAGATTTTATAACTTGTGATCAGCAGTTTACCAATCTGGGTGACGGCGCGTGGTGTGGAGACGCTTGTGAGCGTTCACCTAATGGTTCTTTCAGAAATGGAGTATGGGGAAGGGACAATAAAACTAGCGCCATATGCGCACAGAAAACTAATAATCAAGACTGTAATGCGACGAATAAGTGTATTTGGGATGATACGTCGGCTACCTGTATAGCACATAAATGCGAAAACGAAGGCGGCGCAGAATTTCCACCAAGCACCGCAACTGGCATAAATTGTTACAAAACACATTACGACGTAAGAGATGGTTGCCCCGGACTGGACCAACCGATAGATATACCACTTGTTTATAACGGTGGTTACTGGGCTTCCGACTGGCTGTTTATGGGTCATCCAGCAATTCTTAGTGACAGTGTATACAGTCCTTTTGATACAAGCAAACGTTATGTTGGGGGTGTGAGTTGTAACGGCTGTGTTGGTTGGGGATATTCTTGCAGTCACCATGAGTGGCCAAGCTGCTGTCTTGGTGGAGGTAAATGTATTGATGACTGTGGTGTATTGAGACATCCCCACAACGCTACCCAGATGCTTCAATCATATAAGGATTGGTGTACTGAACAGGGATGGACTTTCAAGAAAGATAGGAAGTCTCAAACTTGTTACGAATGTGATTGCGGTGCTTGCGAAACAAAGAACGACGTAAGAGATTTTGGTGTTGGGTCGTCCAGAGCGCCTCTCCCTAAACCAGCACAAGATGGACATTGGATAAGAATGAATTTGGCATGTTCCAACGGCGCTCCAATTCCGGGCGATGGCATGGCTGCTTCCGGTAGCGCTAAATTTAATCTAACCGGAGATTATTATCATAATAATCAGCTAGGTTTAGCTTGGGAAATTACCACTTGTTCATTCCCCGCATGTGGAGACGATGCTTATAAACCACCCTGTCCACGCGAAAATGTACAAGAGGAAGTATGTGTCCGAGAAGACGGTGAAACAATTGACCAACCTAACCAAGAATCTTGTGAAGCAGCCGATGGTACTTGGACTACACGCCTTACTAAGACTCCTTATGATTGGGACTTTGGTTGTACGGGATGTACAGACTCCAATGATTGTGTCAACAAGCATGGTGGCTGCGGCGAAACCGAATGTGGGAAATGCTCTAGTATACCAACGGTAGATTGCGATGGCACACCGCCATGCGTATCCTGCTGTAGGATTAATACAGATGGCTACGCCACATGTCCTATTCAAGGTGTTCCGCCACACAGAAGCGATACTTTTCCGACATGCTGGGGTACGGCGCAAAGCCTAGAAGATCTGCTCCCAGACTGGTGGTACAACGGTGAAAAAATGACCGTTTATCATGTAGATATGGACGCAGAGTATTGGGATGCAAAATCTGCGGGAGGCGAATGGAAGAGAGAGCGTGGTTACGACATTTTAACAGTAAGAACTAGCAATACAAAATGTTGTGCTGGAGGCCCACCAGACTGGCCCACAGGTTATTGTAGCAATAATCGTTTTGATACAAAGGATGACTGTGAAGCATACCAAGGAGCCGTATGGTATCCAACTAAAGTCACGACAGGTAGGGCTGATAGAATAGAGGCGGAATTAGGAAATCTTGGTGACTACCCCAGAAATAACACATCCAAGAATCCGGCCATGGGTCTTGGGTACACAAGTCTTACTGAAGCCATTCCCATGGGAGGAGACAGGCATCATAGTGGTTTTATAGAAATTCGTGTAGAAGACGCTACGTTACTAAGAACCGGAAATGCTGCACTAGATAGGAAACTACAAAGAAGAACAAGAAACGAAAATAACGTATGGATGCACGATGTCTTTTCCAATAACAGATTTCGGTATATGGACGGAGGATTTGTTAGAAATGAGCCTTCGCCATACGGATTGAATCCTTGGCCGGTGGCTCACCAAAGCTCAGGCTATAGGCTTGAAAGCTTAAGAGAGCCTTTTAAGACCGATCTTTGGGTTACTGGGTATATCGCGCCCGGAAGAATTGGATTAATACCTAACGCGGAAACAATGCAGGAAATAGCTGACGAGGCACTGGCTAGCCAAATTCCTTCAGAAGACCCACCACAAGATGATAGTGGCGGTGGCCAAAGTGACGATGGATCTAGTGGTATAGTTGATGACACAGGAACAGAAACCGAAAGCATCCCTGAAATTCCTGAAACCGTTGTGATTGGTAAGATACCATCTACAATGTATGACTCAGATACTTTAGAGCATTTATACAAAAGAAGACTCGCTATTAGTTCCATTGAAAACGAATATGATCAAGAAGGAAACTTTCTTCACACATTGTTTACAACGACACACCCACACGACTTACAAGACGGTGAAAAAATAGTTATTAGTGGAGCTGTCACTTATGAAGCAGAGTGTGTTGATCAGTTTGACGAAGACGCTCCTCCGGGCGAATGTGTTGGTATTGATGCAACGGGTGAGGTTAAAGGGCCGGTCATCGAAGGTATGACAAAATTACAATGCGAATCTGAGTTTTGCATAGTAAACGGGTCTAGGGATGATACTGTTACTGACCCAACCGATTGTCAAGGTATGGGAGGAAAATGGTGCGGCCCAAGAGGTGTATGGGATTCCAGACTACCAGAAGGAGTAAAAGTTGATGAGCATATTTGTGAGAATGATTATCAAGGTAAATTTCTAACAAAGAGTAAGTGGCATGAGTTCAACGAGGGTTGTTCAGCACATTGTCGTTTAAGCAGTTTTACAGACAAGAGCGGCTTGAATTGTACTCCAATGGGAGGCGACGAAGGAGGTCACTGCCAAGAAACTCTCTTTATTGACAAGGGCGAGGGGAACGACCCAGAGTATAAGATAGCTGAATCCATATTTGATAATGAGCATGTAGCCAAAACTCATAGCTCAACAACGTTTAGTATTCATTACGAGTCAACAATACATTTTGAAGATCTTGAGAACACAAAAAGAACTCCTCATGGCGTTTCGGGATCGACCGCCGCAAAAACACCTTACGATTCCACGATAGGCACCGGGACTGGAAGCGCTCATAGCGAATCCGTAGAAACCTTTGACCCCATGCTTGATGAAAACTATAAGACATGTCAAAAGTACAACGATTTAAATTGTGATGTGCAAAGACTAGAAGAAGACTGTATAGAAGCTGGTAAGGTGCATGGGTTAAATGGATGCGAATGGGACGGTTCCACCTGTTCAAGAATTGAAAGCGTGTGTACCGACAACGAGTTTTGCTATATTAGTACTGGTCAAACTACCAGCGGTGATTGTCTTGGAAGATATCCACAAAGCACAACCACATCTGCTGGAGGAGGGGCTTTTGAAGACAATATTATGGCTAGGAATTTTGGTCATGAAATAGCCATTGGTCCAGCAAAGGATTTATATAAGGATATTCTTTACAACAAGAATGTAGATGACAGGAATATATACGGAAAAATCATTGATGACTGCGAGGCAATTGAGGGTTTGGGTTGTTCTGAAACCTATCATAAGTTTAGTGATAATGAAAACGAGGCTATATGGAGTCGTCATGGCGGGTTATTTGATATAACAGTAGGGTCAAAAGAACCAACGAATAACGCACATCAAATGAATAGCACAACCCCAGTTAATTTGACGTATTATGTTACTGCACATGAGTCTTGTTGTAATATTTTCCAACCCACAGTTCTTTATGAATGCCAGAGTGGTTGTTATGAAGGATATGGGCCTTGGAGAGGACTACCCTACGACGAAGAAGGGGCTGTGTTTAAGATTACAGTAACAGAGTCTTCAGGGTCTTCATACGAGGAATAATTTGGAAGGAATAAAGTAATGTCAGCACAAACTAAAGGCTTTTTTGAGCCAAATAGTAACACTGGATGTCAATGTTCTATTTCTGATGGAGAAGCCTCCGTATTTTGCGATAGGCATAAATGCTTAAAAAGCAAGCACATGCACTCCTTGTGTCAAAGAAATCCAAAATATTTTGCCTTGTGGGAAAGGGGTGAAGGGCCAAACCAAAACCATCCGGCATTAACAGTCAAGGACGACAGAAAAGTTACCATGCCTACGGCAAATCTTCTAAGCAATGAAGCCGGAAATAATATGACGGGGTTTTTTGAGGAGGAAGATCAACCGGAACCAGAAAAAGGATTTTTTGAAGATGGTGAGTATTTTATGGGGGATAAAGAAATACCCAAGAAGTCTAGGGGTCTGGGAGATACCTTAGCTAAATTTACTAAGGTTACTGGAATAAAAAAATTAGTCAAAAAAGTAGTAGGGGAAAATTGCGGCTGCTCAGAGAGACAGGCAGCTTTAAATAGGTTTCTCCCATACGGTGGTCAACCAAAGAAAACCAAAGGCTTTTTTGAATAATGGTGTATAATAATATG
>CEUO01025779.1_pt1 | contig 30150 bp, 15 predicted proteins | sample 531391 | NCBI WGS metagenome assembly CEUO01 (sample SAMEA2622799, study PRJEB7988) | marine metagenome | isolation source: saline water (ENVO:00002010), including
TACTCTTTAAAGGATAACTCTTTTAGCCAGTTTGACCCGTCTCTTTCCTCGTTCAATGAATACGTCGGAAGAAACTTCGACATAGGAAAGACGGATTGTTTTGGCTTGATGAGGGACTTTTACAAAGCCGAGCTAAATATAAATTTGAATAATTATAAAAGAGACCAAGATTGGAAAACATACCTAAGCGAACTCTTTGACAAGCACTTTAAAACAGAAGGGTTCGAGGAGGTTTCGCAATTACAGAAATACGACTGCATCCTTTTTAAGAGCAGAAAGAACGGCCCTTCGTCTCATATAGCTGTATATCTAGGTGATGGTTTGATGCTTCACCAACCGCAAAAGAGCTTCTCTAGGATAGAGGAATACTCAGAAAGACACAAAAAATTAACCAATAAAATCATAAGACACAATGAGCTTAACTAAAGTAACATTTCATGGCAATCTAGCCGACAAGCTTGACCAAAACCAATGGGAGCTTGAGGTAGAAAGTATTGCGGAGGCTATGCACGCCGTAGATATTATGTCTGACAGGAAATTATCTTTCGCTATAATTGAAAACGAAAAACAGAATGTTAAATACAAAGTTTTAGTTGATGGTAAAAACTGTCTGTCCAAACCCGTTAACTCCCCCGAAGAGGCTTTAACGTCAGAGCTCTGCATTAAAAATAAAATGGAAACTATTGATATAGTTCCAGTTCTAGAAGGCGCGGGAGGCGGAGGAGACGGCGACAGCAAAGACATTATGATGGTGGTGGGTGGCGCACTTATGCTGGGCGCAGGGTTTGCCATGAAGAGTCCAATGATGACGCAGTTAGGTTTATTTGCTGTATTAAGCGGAATGGCTAATCTACTTGCCGAGCCCCCAGAGTTTGAAGACTTTAGAGAAATTCAACAAGTAAATAAAAGAGAATCTTACCTATTTAATGGGCCGATAAACACTTATAACCCTGGTGGCCCTGTGCCGGTTGGCTATGGAAGAATGCTGGTTGGTTCACTAGCGATAGGCTTTTCTCAGTTTAGCGAAGACAAGAAAATTTACGTTCGACACTCGGACGGAACGGAGACTTGGTATCCTTAAGGAATTTTAAATATGGCCGCAAAAAAGACAGAAGCAATTAAAGGTGTTTATTTAGGTGATGTTGAAAACGAACGTTACATCTCTAAAACTAAAGCTGAAGTTGTAGACCTAATTTCTGAAGATGGAATTGAAGGCTTGGTGCATCAAGAGTACGAGTTCTCAGGAACGGAAGGCTCTGTAGGTTACAGCAGCTATACAACAAAGGATTTAAACGCAGACCCAGAAAAGGGTAAGCTTTGCTCTATATACTGGAATGAAGTTCCCGTGCTAGATAAAGACAACGGAAACTTTAACTACACAGATATAAATGTAACCACAAACCAAAGCACCTTCAACGCCTCCGGTTTCGTAAACAAAAGAGTCAAATCAATTGGCGAGCCAATCAAGGGGTCGGAAGAGAACACGACGTCTCATTATAGATATTATAAAGTATATAACAAATACTGCTCTAAAATAGTCATAGCTTTAAAAGTCGGAGCTCTTGGAAAAGTAGATAGATACAAGGGTACACGCAAAGAGCCAAATGAAAACTATGGAGAGTTACTGGACTCTTCTGTTACAGTATCATTTTTTACTAGACCCCTTTATTCCTCCAAGTCTACCGATTTTACCCTAGGCGATAGAGTAACGGTTCAAGGCAACTTTACAAGCCCATACGTAAAAGATGTTGAATTAAACGTAGATTTAACTAAAGCAAGAAATCAAGCCGACGATGAGACGCTGGGGTACGGAGACTTTTTAGGCTGGGAAGTTCAAGTAATTAGGGACACTGAAGAACCCAAGACGCCCGACGTTAAAAATGCCACCCTGTTAGATTCTATCACGGAGGAAATCGAGTACCCTTTAACCGCCCCAAATAGCTATATAATCAAAAGCGATTTTTCAGCAGAGTTCTTTAGCCAAGTGCCAGATAGAGCATACGACGTAAGACTACTCAAAGTAAGGATTCCAAGCAACTACGACCCCATAAAGAAAACTTACGACGGGCCTTGGAATGGAACATGGAAGACGACCAAAGAGTGGACAGACAACCCCGCTTGGTGTTTTCATGACCTAATAACGAACAAAAGGTATGGTTTAGGTAAATATATAACTGAAGCTTCATTTGATAAATGGACGCTTTATAAAATAGCTCAATACTGCGATACATTAGTGTCAGATGGAGCTGGAGGCCTAGAGCCTAGATTTACTTGCAACATTTTAATACAGAGCCGTGAAGATGCGTTTCAAGTCCTGAATGACATGGCCAGCGTTTTCAGAGCTATAGTCTACTACAGCTCGGGAACAGTATATGCAGTTCAAGATGCGCTCAAGGACTCTGTATTTCAATTTACAAATGCGAACGTAGAAAATGGAGACTTTAACTACACAACCACAAGCGCCAAGGTTAGACACACTGTAGCGATAGTTAGATACAACGACAAAGAAAATTTTTATAAGCCCGCAGTAGAGTATGTAGACGACGTAGAAGGAATCAGAAGGCACGGCATTAAAGAGAAAGAAATCTCAGCGTTCGGCTGCACCAGTAGAGGTCAAGCAATCAGACTCGGCAGGTGGATATTAGCCACAGAAAGATTAGAGACAGAAACCGTAACCTTCACTGCTGGAACAGAGGGAGCGCTGGTCAGACCGGGAGACGTATTCACGGTTTCAGATTCTAATAGATTATTGAAAAGGCGTGGTGGCAGAGTTGAGCAGTTCACGCGTATCAGCAACAGTCAATTTACTATCCTCTTAGATAGTAAGCTAGAACCCCTTGCTACCGGAAGAGATTATCAGCTCACCGTATCTGCTCCGTCCTTTTTCTTTGACCCAGCCCAAACAGCGTTAGAAAACACAGACCAAGAGCAGTACGTAAGAAATCATCACGTTCAAAAATTTACGATAACCAATGCGTCCGTAGATTATGATAGCGGAAACACAGGTAAGTCTCTGGTCACCGTTAATTGCACCAACTGCGTCAATACGGATGGCACAGAGCTCAATTTAGGTTCAGTAATAGATAAAATGTCTTGGAGCATATTGGGTAGCGGAGTTGATGACGATGCCTCTATTACTCAAGAAAAAGTAAACCAAGACATCAGATACAGAGCAATCAACGTATCTGAAAAAGAGCTTAACAAGTTTGAAATAGCAGCCGTAGAATATAGAGAAGAAAAGTATCAAGAAATCGATAGCGCCCTGACCTACGAAAATCAAATTACATTCGACATCCCCTTGGGTCCGAGCAGACTTGAAATAACCAATGCCCAAGAACCGATTACAGAACACACTAGGGCAATCAATTATCTCGTACACCCAAACACCAACACCGATGGTTTATCTTACTATGCGGTATTCGTCAAAAAGGGAAGCGACTTTACAGGAAGCGCTGTCCCAAGCGAAGAGTTCTTGGTGGACAAGATTTATTCTAGGACTAATTTATCTGGTAAATACGTACCAGCTTCAGAGGATGACTATTACTTTAGAGTATATTCAGTAAACTCCTTAAATCAATATTCCACAACGGGCGGTGAGTCCAATGGTTTTGCTGCTACGAACGCAAACCCAGGCTCAGTAGACCCAATTAAAGACGTCACAATCACTTCTCTCAGGCTTTCGGATGATACGGGAGCCAACACTTCTGGAACAAGTGACCCAGTAGCGGGGCAAAATATCAGTGGCAGCTCAGAAAGGGTAGACTTTTTTAACGGTTCAGATTTGCAGATAGTTTGGAAAACTTCTATACCTAGTCTTCAAGGCATTAATATTTCATTTGACTTTGATTTTAGAATTAGAATCTATAAAGGTTACCCACAAGGAGGCACGCTACTTAGAACCGTTCAAGCGTATAGACCCATAGACTGGGATTTATCTTTCACAACTTTTGAGCTTCCGCTAGAAGATATAGTGGATATGACCAAGGTCGAAAATGGTGGTAACATAGACTTATACGATGCATACAGAGACTTAACTTTTGAGGTGGACGCGGTCAGCTCCACAACGGATTCTAATGGAAATGTTACGTACTCCTATTCCTCTACTGGAAACACCAATGGATACGATAGGCTGTATGTTTCTAATCCGCCGCCCAGTAGAGCTTCAGGAATCCAAGGCTTCATCGATATCAATGGTAATATTAAGGTTTTCAATGTTAATAGGCCAACAGATGCTCAAGCGGTATATATTATAGCCGCCAAGCGGGACTTTGATTGGGATGACTTCATAACGAAAAGAAATGATGCGTCCTACGCGTTCCATCCCATTAAGATTTCTCCTATTACCAGCGATGACCCAGTGTTCGAAATGGACCCCGCGTTCAAAACGGACGACATGGAAGAGGCTTATGTAGCGATAGCTTACTGTGATGATTTTGATGCAGACGTTTTAACGTACGCTACGGATAACGCAGTAACCTCTTACGTTGAGGCTAACAAACTGGAAGCAAGAATGTCCGACCCCAAGAAGTTTTCTAAAGTAACCCCAGAGGTTATGGACCTAATCGGAGAGGGTTGGAAAGCGTGGATTAAAATTGACCAAGACGGAAACTGGTACGGAAGAAACATCGAATGCATAGAAGATAGAACGGATGAGGCCGAAAACGAAACCTTTAAAGGGTATTTACCATTTTACTGCGGCAGAAGAGTTCCTCTAGTACAGTATCAATTAATAAATAACGGTAATCCAGCTATATTTTTAAACAGTCAAAGCGGACATCACGAAGACTACTTTAGCGCAAGCTGCTTGTATTATCTACCCCAACCCCCAGACGCCGTCAGCTCTAACCACGATTACCCAAATACATACACAAACGAAACCAAATTAATAGGAGGTTACTTTGCGGATTCTCCCAGCAATCCACAATTTTATACAAACACCACAGCAAACCACCCATACAACGGAGAAAGGTTTGCAAAGAGCTTTAGAAGATTCAGGGTGCATTTTAAAGAAAACAAAGGATTCCAAATAGAAAATGCCTCTGGAGGTTATTGGGTGGTAGGAATGAACGTAAATCATAAGCCTTATTTTGACCAAGAAATTTTAGAAAATATAGGTAGACTTCCAGATTTTGACGCAAACGATTTTGATTACGAAACTACGATAGACGGCGGGGCATACGCTGCTTTGGCTCAAGTTACGCAAAACGGAGAGGACGCTTACATTGGAGGAAGTGACGCTTTCTATAACTATCACCCCGCTGGCTTCGTGCAGGGATGGGGAGGACTAGCAAAGACTAATGATTACTTTGACATACATATGGGCCACATGATTGATGGCTCCTATTTGAAAGAAGCTATATTCTTCGTGATGGCTTCCACGCAAGACCGTAAAGACTTAACACACAACTCGCCCTGCTCATGAACAACAACTTAATCATATTCTATAAAGACCAATCTAAAGATGTTTTTTCATTCGCTTTGGATACCGACGAACAATCAGCCTTATCTAAATTCGGGAAGATGAGGCCCAACGTCAATAAAGAAGATGTAGTTAAATACTTTTACATCACCGAAGATAAAACACCAGCGGACACATACGGTAAATACTGCGAGCTTACGGAAAACAAAAAGATGAAATTAAATTTCCGTAATTTACTCATCGATAAAAGGGTTGAAGAGATACGCAAAAAGAGAGACTCTATCTTGACGGGGCTAGATGTTCCATTCATGAAGTCTCTGGAGGAAGATAACGACCAAGTTAAGAAGCACATCGTTAGGATGAAAAACTTCTTGAGAGATTTACCAGATAATTTTAAATTTCATTTGATGGAAACCGAGGAGGAAATAGTTAAGTATAATCCCTTTGGCAATATTTTTGAAGTCATTGTGATAGACGGCGGTAAAGGCTACACCAAACCGCCAAAGGTAACCATCGACTCGCCAAGCAACGGCTTCCAAGCTGAAGCTATAGCTTTCATAAAAGACGGTAAAGTATCAAGAATAGAAGTCACTGAACCGGGATGCGGCTACAACTTCGTTCCTAGGATAACTATAGAAGACGAAAAAACAGAAAATAAATGTATAGCTATGTGCGGCGTACCGCAAAACTGTTTCTTAACTGAAGAGCAGATTTTGAATAATACCAAGTCTCATTACTTGGTGTCGTAGAGCATTCCTCCCGGACGTTTCTGTTCGATAATCACATCCATTACTGAGGTCTTGATTCTAGAGGCCAGCTCCTTGCTCTCTTGCTCCGTGAGGTCGCCAGCGCCAGTGGCGTTAGTGGTGTCAGCTGTAACATTTCCGCTGGAGTCAACGTTGACCGCTATATTGATATTATTTGTGGTGGTGGTAGAACCTCCGATTCCAGAGGCCTCACTTGAGCTTGTGCCTTTGCTTCCTGGCATGGCCGTAATCGTGTGAGGTTTGCGTACAAGGCCTCCTGCGGCGAATTTGGCAAGTTTACCCGTGTTGAGCCTATCGAAGAACTCTGTGCCATATTCATCAACCGTATCCTTGTTGACCACGTACTCTCCGCCCATCAATAGAGCTGGCACATTATCGCTGTTCATGCCGCCCATAGCGAATTTTCTTGGGGCGTTGATTATGCCTCCTTTGGCCTTGTAGGTTGGTGAAATAAACGCGCCCTTGCCGCCTGTGAGAGCTCCTGACACGAGCATCGAAGCCGCTCCAAATAGGAAGCCGTATCTGCGTCCTTGTTTCTGGCGCTCGTGTTTTTCCATTGCCTCATCCTGAGATTTGAGGAATTCAAGCTTCTCCTTCTGGTAGTTGAAGAAGGTGTCCATTTTCTCAAATTTGTATTTGTTTTGAGGATTGTTCTCGTTGGTCATGGCGAAGGCTGACAGTTTGGAATCCTGTATCAACTTACCCATCTCAGGACGCTTAAGGTTATCCATTACATATTTGTTTTTGAGATGCACCTTGTAAGAGCCCTTGCCAATTTCGATGGAAGATTGGTCAAACAAATCTCTGTCTAGATTCTTGCCGACTTCTGGATATTTTTCAGCTATGGTTTTGATTGCTTCAATTCTTTGTGGGGTCAGCGAGTCGTTGAGGTTTACTCTGTAGCCTCTGTGCGTTTCGAGCTCTTTCTCGCCAGTCTCTCTGCCCAACCAATCCTTCTTGTCTTCTTCGCCAAACTGTTTGTAGTTGAATGCTTGTATGCCCGCCGCTCTTAAGTCTCTAGCTTTCGCAAGCTCTTGTCTTTTGATGTTTGCGAGCCTAGCGATGGCGCCACCCTTTTCGGCTGTGACTACGTTGGCGCTGTTGAGGGCGTCAAAGAACTTTTGCCCGTATGCGTTTACGGCTGATTTTCTGATAACATACTCACCCTTGGTCAAGTAAGCTGGTACGTCATCTTTCGTTCCAGAACCTCCGCTAACTATACCTCCAGATGCGTAACCTTTAACTTCTCCGCCCTTTTTCATTTTGCCACCGCGCCCAAGAACCGCATCAAAAATCGAATTGACACCCATTTGAAGTGCGTTGTCAAGCATCTTGTCGGCCATGCTTGCGAACATGTCACCAAACGCTTCTTTGAGGGTCTTGGTTCCTTTGATGGCTTCTCCGAATGCCTGAGCTGTTCCAGTGCGGAAGTCCTGAGCGAATTCCGCGCCCATTCTATTGATATCTTTGAAGTAGTCTTGTTGGCTGTAGCTGAAGCCCGCGCGAACTGTTTCTGCGAGGTTTTTAAATCCGTATTCGCCAGCTTCAATCGCCGCTTCATTTGCTTTTTCTACAGCCTGTCTGTACTGGGCCGTGGGGATTACGCCAGCTTCGTAAAGTTTAATTGTGTTTTGTAGTTCGTTATTATACCCTTTGTTTGCAAGTCTTAAAGCTTTCTGTCTACCCTCAATGTGTCTAGTCGTTTCTCCTGCGGTTCTCACTCCCGGTGCCTCGATAAACGCTTGTGTACTGGCGCTTGCCTCATTCTTGTATCGAGAGGCTTTAACTAAAAGTTCGGCGTTCTCCCCTTCACCCCTAACCATGCCAGTAACTCTATCGAGTCTGTTTTGGGCATTTTGCAGCTCGGCATCATTATACTCCTCTAATTTGCCCTTAACTTTGCCAGTTAATTTGCCAGTTCCATCGAGTATAGAGTTAACCATCTCTTCATATTTGGTTTTAACATCACCAAACTTAACGGCCCCAGCATCGAAAGATTTTAGCATATCATCGTAGCCCTTCATGACAAGATTAAAGTTGGTTGTTTGCAACTCTTTCTTAATCATTGTTTCGTACTGGTCGCCATAACGCACCAACGCGTCTTGTAGATATTGTCTAACATCTTCGTTTAGATTGGTGTCCGTGAGCATATTTTGAATATCGCCATGATGCTTTGCAAGACTAGTCATAAGTTGAGCCCTAGATTCCGCGCTCATTTTTTCCACCTCTTTACTTCTTATGGTTCCCGGCGCATCTCCTTCGCCAAAGCCCATCTCGCTTCGTAAGAAATTCTGCATATGCTTGCGAATCTTGGTGTTGAATTTTTCAACTTCCTTACGGGCAGCGTCTTTACCCGAAGTCCTTCCTATGAATGTAGAAGCTATAGTTTTGGCGCTGGCAGACGCCTGCTCAATAAATGAAGATGTAAATCCTGGACCAACCGAAGCTTTAGCTAAATCAGTCATGGCCGAGTTGCGAGTGTTCCTAGCCACCATAGCTTGGTAATCCGCGTAAACTCTTAAAGCGCTTTCTAGCTTTTCTTGATTAGGGATAATACCGTTGGCGTAAGCATCATTAACATTCTGAGCCATTTCCTTGAGTTTGTTTTGGAATTCTTTGTATTTTTCAGCCTGTTTAGCGGAAGTCACAAAGATGTCGTAAGCTTTTTTCCACTGCTCTAGCTCCTTGTCGGCAAGGTCACCTTGCTCAGCCAGCGCTTTAACTCTTCTTTTGCCATTTTCGAACTGCTCGTTCCAATACTTGGTTTCCTCTTCTTCTGTGAACTTCCGTCCTTTTTGGTGTTCTTTTTCCAGTTCTGCGTTGGCTAATTTTGAAGCCGCAGAGTCAATTTCATTTTCGTCTAACCTTCTATCTTCATTTTCATCTATCGTTTTGAGATATTTTTCGTAAAAATCATTACCTTCTTTAGCTATCTCCTTAATTTTTTCATTATAAGCTTCCGTCATTTCGCCTGACGTCGCCCTGTTTCTTTCTAAGTTAGCGAAAAACCCTCTAGCTGCGTTGAATGAAGCCGCAGCGTTGTACACCGATTTACTATACTCGCGCGCATCTTTAGTCTCTTCTTCTACAGCTTTAGTCCAAGCGTTATTGGCTTGCTCTCGTTTTTCCATAGCCTCTTTGGCGTCTTTTTTGTTATCACCGTATGGGCTTACGGGGTCTGCCACTGGGTCATCTACGCCTGACTCTTTTCTTTTTCTTTCTGCTTCGGCTTGTTTAGCGGCCATGTCTTTTACGTTACCAATAAATTTATCGTATCCCGTAGCCAGCTTGTTTACGCCCTTTTTCGTAGCGGCGGTAACATTATCAACAAAGGCTCCTACGACGCCAGAAACATTCTCGGCTAAGTCTTGCCTAGAGTCCATTTGCTTTTTGGCTTTTTCATATTTGCCCCGTGCCAAGTCTACTTTAGCTTCCGCATCTGTAATCGGCTTGTTTTTTCTTGCTGCCTCTTGTTCGGGAGTGCCCGCCGCTTTAAACGCTGGAGCCAAGTGGTCGGTCTGTGAATATGTCTTGAGGGCTCCCGCTTGTTTCTTTACGGTATTTATGTAATCTTGCGGGTCAAATTTCATGCCGCCCTTAAACATCTCGAGCATCATACGTCGTATAGTATTCCTCGGTGAACCTGGAGCTCCGTGGCCGGTGGCGGCGCCAAACCCCTTGCCTCGGTGCATATTTACCCGCTCAAGAAGTTGAGCGTTTAGATTATCAAGGGCGACTTTATAACCCTCTTGTTGCTTTTCGTCTGGTATTTTTTCTATCGCACCTATCATGGCGTTTCTAGCTGCAATTAAACCTTTAAAACCTTGGTCTTTGTCGTAAGCTGTTTGAAGTTTATCTGCCCGTCCTGCCAGTATCTTACCTTGGGCACCTGCGAGCTGGTTACTTTGGTCTTGAGCCTTTCTAGCGGCCGCTCTCTCTTCTGCTATTGCATGAGGGGTAACTTTACCGCCTAATTTGTTTTTAACTTCTGTAGCGGCCTTGCCAGCGTCCAACATCTCTTTGTGTAATTTTTCTAATGCTTTTGCTGCTGGGTCAGAACCAGCCGCAAGGTGAGCAAACTTACGAAACATAATGGTGGTTTTATCGCCCGCGTCTTCCAAGCGGTCTGATAGTTTTGCGGCGAAAGGAACAACGCTGCCACGTATCATTTCGTAATCCAGTGCATCAAAATCATTATTTACGATTTCGGTAGCGTTAGCCAAAGCCTCAGATAATAGCGCTGCATTTTTATTTATAGCGCCAGTTTCTATAGGCGCTACATCATAGCCACCCTTTAGCCTTAGCTCGTCGGCTCCTTTGCGCGTGGGGGCTAGATTTTTCAAGGCGTCCAAAAGCTCTTTTCCATCTTCGCCCTCAAACCTTTGTCCGTCATCTAATAGTCGAATAACGGTTTGCATCGATTTATTCAAATCGTCACGACCAGCCATAACGTCCATAGCGCTTCTGGAAGCGAGCATTTGCTTAAATTCTTCGGCGGTCAAGCCACCCGATGCCCACGTTGTTCTGTTTGACGGGTCAACAGCTTTTATCAGCATCTCTAAAACGCGTTTATTTTGACCTTCATTCGGGTCTATTGCTTGGATGGCGTCCGCCACCGTTTCCGTATTTCTTCTGGCGTCAAGTATAGTTTTTCTTTGTTCTTCGGAAACGGTATCTAAATTCCTTGGCACCTTGGATAGCACATCCATAGCAAAGTTGCCACTGCCACGTTCGTTAGCGCTCGATAAATTAGTGGCTTGCTCGACCATAGCCTTCCCTAAGTTTTCGGTTGCGGCCCTCAATTTATTTTCTAGCTGCTCTCTTTCTTGCGCGTTATCCGTGGCTCTAGTCAAGAAACCATAAATTAAATCGTTGGCCGTGCCTTGCGGGTTCGCTCCTGCGGCACCAACCGAAGCTTCATACGCATCAGCTCTTAAGCTATCATTCATACCGCGCAACCAGCGGGAAGCTCTGCCCTGACCACCAATGTCACCAAGGTCTTTTGCCTCCGCAATCATTGCCTTAGCTAATTTTTGAGTTTGTTCGTCCATTTCAGAGGTGTTACCTCTGGCCATAAAACTCAAAAGCGTTCTGAATTCTTTATCATTCACTATACCAGCTTCTTTAGCCATCAACTTAGCGCCCTGCTCAAGAACTTTAAGCTGGTCCTTGTTTCCCAAACCACTTTCTCTTAAATATCCAAGGGAACCAAGCACTTGACCTAAGTCTAACGAAAAATTATCCAAATTACCTTTGTGCCGAGAAAAAGACCTTCCGGTAGATTCACCAGTAGCGATTCCTTTTATAAGTAAATGCATCACTTCATCTCTCCGGAAAGCTTCAAAATTACCAGCATCTTTCATCATTTTTTCGAATTGTCTTCCAGTTTTTCTTTGTCTGTAAGGGTTCGTTTTTTTCTGCACATCTGCGTCGGTTGCCCTGCCAAGAGCAGCAAGCTCTTCGGTAACCGAAGTCACGGTTGACATAGCTGTTTGCGCATCGCCAGAAGATTCTCTAGAGATTTGATTAACCTCTATTTCCTTTTGGGTTTCTCGCTGCTTTTTGAATGCGTCGGTTATAGACTTTTGGTAGCCAGCCAAGTCCTCAGATAGTTTTGTTTGAAGCTTTTGAACTGAATTAGTAATTAATTGACCATCTTTAGTTTGCTTAGTGATTAAAGCGTGAAAGCCGTCTACGTTTTTAAGGAACCCTTCTTTATTAAGGCTTCCAAGATTTCCCGTAGCGATAATCTGTTTAGCTTGCCCTTCTGGAAGCTGGTCCATTCCGTTGGCTCTAAGAGCGTCAGTGAAAGCGTTAACGTTGGCCCCGTATAAATCTTCACCCTGAGCCGCAATCATGTTATTTAAGAGCTCGGAGTTCTTTTTCATTTGAGCAATGTCTTCAGACATGGTTTCAATTTTAAGCTCCGAAGTTATTTGTTTTGCAGCTATATCGAAAGCGTCAATACCTCTAAATGCTTCTGCGGCCTTGTCTCCCCCAACTCTCAAAGCCATAGTCCTTTGAGCCAAGAACATTTGAGCTTCTATATCTCTTGCTCTAGAAACCATTGCATTTTGAGCCAGTCCCATCGCTGCGGGGTTTTTAGACATATCTAATAGGGGCAGCTGCTCTCTAATCAGCTTTAGTAATTGAAAGTCTGCTTTACCTTGGTCAACCATATTTCCAGATATCGCACTTTTGATTTGATTTCCTAAAGCATCCGCGATTTTATCAAAGCCTTGAGAAAACACGGTTTTACCTGCGGCGTCAAAATTACCAGCCCCACCGGCAAACTTCAACTCTTTAGTTTGTCTAATCATGCGTAGTTGATTCTCTGCCTGTATAGCACTTAAAACAAGCTCTTGGTCTTGCTGTTGAATCATTAAAGAGAGTTTGTTTGCTAAATTTTCCTCTTCTCTTTCTAGTTGTTTTAAAATATTATTGGTCAAGGCGGTGGCTTCTTGTTCGTTATACCCAGCGTCTAAAGAGGCCTGTTTAATTTCTGAATTAACTCTTTTTAAGTCTTCGAGCTTATTATCAGAATTAGCCATTATCTTAATGCTCTTCTCTACGATGGGCAGAAGAGTCTCTTGAGACCTAGATACCCTTTTAAGTTCGGCTTGATTCTCTTTACCTTGTTTCTTTTGGTCCTGCCTAGCTAACAGGTCGTTTGTTTTTTTACTGGCCTCTGTGAATTTTTTTAGCGGTATTTCTAAGGCGTTAAAAGCTGCTTTAGAAGTTTCTGCCGCCATCTGTTTCATGAATTTACCGCGAATCTCAAAGTTTCTACTGCGAGCGCTGGTTTGAGCCTTGCTTTCTTCAGTTTGAAAAGCTCCAGCCCTCTCACCGAAGCCCTTATTAATTAAGGCGCTTCGCGCTATCAAGTTGGACTGAGAATTTCTAACAAGCTCATCGAAAGTCTTAGCCTTGTTTTTAAACATGTCTATGGTTATTCCAATAGTTGCAGAAAAACTGGCCAGCTCCGTATTTAAATTCTTGAGTTGTTCAGCGAAAACCTCATCTACCTTACGTCTTTCTTCCAGAATTGCAGTAGCAGCTTCAGCTTCTTTAGAGCCCTGTTTTAGTTCTCTAAAATATTTTTTAATTCTATTTGTGTATTCATCTATATCGGCAGGGTCTTCCATCGCCTGAACTTGCTTCGCAAAACTATCCCCAAGTAAACTTGAATCTATATCTCCGAAATCTCTAATGCTATCGATATCCAAAGTTCCCTGCTCTATACGTTTTAGCACCTCGTCTTGCCTAACGCCTCCACCTGTGATTTGGCCTCTGACAACAGAGTCTATTCTGGCTTGGTCTGCTTTCGAATCGCTCGCCTCGAATAAAGTTTGGTCACTAGCTTCTCCAGCATACTTCTCTATCAGTTCGAAGCCCTTTTCCGCCATAGCCAAATCATTTTTGGTTCTTTGTAGGTCTTCGGTAATTTCAGCGAAGACTTCTTTGATTTTCTCGGCGTCTCCGGACGCTTGTATAAATTGAGCTCTAAATTTGTCAGGTATATCAGTGAGAGATTCGGCCATCTTTCTTTGCAGGTTGGCCAAGTCTTCTGGGTTTGCCATAGATGCGTTTTTGAACATGTCGTTCATCTTGTTTACTGAGTCAAGATATTTTTGCCCAGAAGCCTGAACTTTATTTAAAGCCTCTCCTACAGATTCTAATTCCGTCTTAACATCAGCAGCCTTGTTTGCGATATCCGCTTTTACCAGCGCGTCAGCAACACCTTTGACGCCAAAAGCGAGGCCACCTAAGCCTCCGATTGCTGCGCCCACTGGGCCTAGCATTGCGCCCATTTGTGCGCCTGTGGCGGCGTAAGAAATACCCATGCTGCCTCCCTCCACCATAGCTTTTTCCCTCCTATTGTCATCGCCCATGAATTGGGATATTTGAGAGCCAAGCATGGGTGCGGTAGCTATTAAGTTTGCGGCGCCGCCGCCTTCGATAAAGCGCATGGCTCTGCCTTCTTTGCCAAATATTTTGCCAGCTTGTTTTCTTTCGGCTTCAGCCGCAGCAACGGCTTTGCCTTCTGGGGATTTTGCTCTGAGCTCGTCCCTAAGCTCGGTAGCCGCTCCAAGTTCTTCTTTGGCTTTTTTCGCGGACGCTTTGGTTGTTTTAGATTTTTTATCAGCGGTGTCAATTTGCTCTTCTAATTCTGAGTTGAGCTCTTTTCTACTCAGCAGTTCCTTTTCTGTCTCTCTCAGCACTGCCTCGGCAGCATCGACCTGCTCATTAATCGCCGCCATCTGGGCGTCTACTAGCTGCATTTGTCGAGCCTCTATTTCTTTAGTAGTGCCCGTTTCGCTTCGGCCAGATTTGTCTATGGCTAATTTGCCTTCGCTACTTTGCAACCACATCGCCGCGCCAGAGTCTTCTCCAGTATATCCCATTTCTTTGGCGACTTGCGCTTGAGCTTGACCTTGAAATTGCTCGACCGTTACAGCTCTCCGCTGTTCGTATAACTGGTTCAGTTGGCTTACGTTGCCCCCAAGCCTTTGTTTTATTTCTTTCTCGCTTCTCATGCCCGCAGCGAGCTCATTACGAGCGTCAGCAGCGCTCGCACTCGCTTCGTCCGCTAACTTCGATGCGTTTTGAGATTCTGTCTCTAAAGTCGAAACCCCCAATTCTTTTTCCTTAGCTTCTAAAGCTGACTTTGCTTTTTCTAAAGCGTCATCAAATCCTTGTAGCCCCTCTTGACCCAGTTGTTTAAAATTAGTTCCAAGGTCTTTGATTCCGCTGGCTAGAATACCCATAGAAGCCATCATCAAAGCGGTATCCATTCCTTCTCCAGCAAAGTTTGGAGTGAAGCCTTGACTCGCGCCTTGAGTTTGTACTTGGCTTATACTTTTACCGCTCTTCAAATGCATGTTGATGGCATTAGTAAGAGAGCCTTCGGTGGTATTGTAAACGCCTATGCCGCCGCTCTTTTTGAGCCTCCTATCAAAACCTACTCTTGGTTGGCCTTGACCAGATTTCTTTTCGCGCTTGACGGCAGCTTGTAACGCGTCGCTTGAAAAGCTAGGAATATGACCTTCAGCTGCGAACGTTCCAAGTTCTGTTAGGATTTTATGCCCAGCAACATCACCGTTACCTTTGTATTTTCCATAGAGAAGCTGTCTAAATTGGTCTCCTTTATTTGGGTCTCCCACGTATTCAAAAGCTCTTTTACCCAAAGTGCTGGCAACCATTTCTTCAAGCTTGCCTACGTGCGCTTTGATAGCGTCTTGGCTAGACGCTCTATTCGCAAGGTTTTCATTATAAAATTTATCTCCCACGCCCATCTCTGTTAAGCTGAGAGAGTTAACAGAACCAAGACCAGCCGTATTTACGGTTTCAGTTGCGAAATTAACTTCTTCAAGCTCTGAAAGAAGAGGGTTTCTTCTAGCCACTAATTCATGACTCATTTCAATACCAGCTCTTCGGTCATCCACCGTATTGCCATCGATATCCTTATTTACGATGCCCTGCTTCTTTACAAAATCTTCGGTAGATTTGATTAAAATTCTGCTTCGATTAGGATGTTTTTTATTAAAGTAAGATTCAAGCCAACTCATGTAAGAGCTTTCGTCTCCTTTGTACGCCATACCCCAACCGCCATATTGACCCGCTAGATTAGCGGAACCAGAACGCATGATTTCAGTATCTATTTCACCTTGTTTGGCTGCGCGAGAAAACCCAACAACATCTTTGTCGGTGACACTCATTGGGTTATTGAAGAATTTTCTCTCTTCGACTGAGCCCGGTTTGAGTCCTCTGACCTTAGCGGCTTTTCTTAAGCCTATTTGGTTTCTGGCGTCTTGCTCGTTATATACCGCATTAAAAGTAGGTCTTGCATTTTCATCTTTTATACCAGCTTTTTTCTTGGCCGCTTCTCTGGTCTTGTGGTCAACTCTGTTAAAGCCCACCTGCCCCGCAGAAAGAGCTGGAACCTTAATCTTGCCTGTTCCATAAGTAGATATAAACTCTGGAACGCCCATAGCCCTAAGCGCTTTATTTTGAGAGGCGGCAACAGCCCTAGGGTCTATTTCGTCTAAAGTAGTTCTACCTTGGTCTATGCCCTTAAGGCGCTGGGATTGCCCCGTAAATTCGGGCATACTTCTGAGCCTGTCATTTTCAGCAGCTTTTGCTACAGCTTGTTGAGCTTGTTTATCGTCTTCTAACCCTTGATAATCGTGAAAGTCTGCGTAAAAATTTGGAATGAAGCCCGAAGATTTAATACCCATAGGACCAAAGTATTTTACCCAGTCTTTTTTAACCGCTGGGTTTTGCTCAAGAACTTTCATCGCCTGTTGGAATCTGTCTGGCGTGGTAACGCTAGACAAGCCGTGAGTCTTGATATTATGGCTAAGTACATCAATCAAATACCTGCTGAAGCTAGATGCAATATCTACTACTTGAGTGTTGTCTCTTTTGCCGCGCTCATGAAGAGCTAGTTTTAATTGGAGTTTTTTCTGCGTTTTAAGTTTCTTGGCCAAATCCTCAGCTACCGTAAAGTCAGAGCCCGTCTTGGCTCCTGGCTTTGGTAAGCCATGAGTTTCGGCAAAGTCGTCCTCAAATTTAATGCCAGCCATTGCACCGCTCGTACCTTCTGAGCCAAACTTAGCGCCAACGACACCACCAACCAAATCGTAAGCTAACCCATCGAATAAATGTGGAACCTCATTCAGCATGGTCCTCCAATGTGCTCCAGATTTTTTAATCTTCCTAGCGGTAAGACCTGTAGCAATCATGCGGCCAGAGCGGCCATGCATGTCTGTTCCAACGATTAGAGTTTCATCCTCTGGGCCTCGGATTATCTTCATGCCCGCAGTCATCTTCTTGACGTCTGCTTCAGACATGTTTGTGCCCATCGCACCTTTCCTACCAACCATTGTGGTTCCAAAATCTTTATCGTAAAGGCCTTCGTATTTAAAGTTAGGAATAAACCCGCCAGAAGCGAAGTTCATATTCAACCCAAGCCTTCCCCAAGCCTTGCCGCCATAACCGCTCATTCTCTTTTTGAGCGCCTTACGCTTGTCTGAGAACATTTGTCTGGCTTGAGTAATCTCAGCCAGCTCGCCCTGTTTTTTATTGCCGTATTTAGCTTTGAACTGGGCGAACTCTGATTCTAAAATTTCCAACCCTTGAGAAGCCTTGCTCTTTCTGTCTTGAATATAAGCCGCGCGTTGCTGGAGAACGGGGATATTATTTTTAATAACCCTAAAGACCTCGGGCGGAAGATTATTTTGTAGAGTATTAAGGTCTCCATCTACTACCGCTTTTCTAATCTTGGTGCCACTAACTCCTCCAAGTCTACCCTCGACAGCAACGACCCCTTTATAGTCTTTACTAAATCTACTAGTTAAATCTGCATCTCCGCCTGAAACTCTGTCTGCTCCCAAAGCCACATTGGTGTCTTTTTTCCTCATTCTGTAGGCTTTACCACCGTGCTCAAAATGCTCTTGAATTCCTGCCCCGCTTGGTACAGCCATGACGTTAGGGTTAGCTAATTCAATCAGTTTAGCTTTTTCTCTTTCGGATAAACCTATATCAAATTCTCTGCTAGCGCCTTTACTTACGAACGCAACGCTCGCCCCAGACTGTTTCATCATGTCTGAATGCCCGCTAGTGAACGGGGAGAAAGCGCCAATCGTTGCTGTGGCCCCTTTAATTTCGTTAAGCTTTTCAAATTCTTCAGCTTGCTTCAAAGACATGTCAGCCTGTCTTTCGAACACGCTTAATTTGGAAGCGTATTTATCAGCAAGAATCGCTTCGGTCACTACGCCAGATGTAGACCCAAATTTTTGACCTGCATCCCTGCCGAAGCCCGTATCAGAAGTTCCAGCCTTTATTTCAGCGGAGCGTTTTTCCCGCATACCTTGAACCACTTCTCTAGCGCCCTTAAGGAAGGTTATCTTGCCAGCCTTGGAGAATTCTGGGCTGTCCACTACAGTGTGAGCGGCCCTTACTACAACCAAACTATCTGATGGGTCAAGGTTGGTTGGGTCGGTTATAAAGTTTTTACCGCCAGCCCTCTTGATTGCCTCGGTTGTTTTGCCAATCCCTGCGGTTCCAACAATCGTCTCTGAAATTTGGCCTCTTTGCGCGGCTTGATTTACAATAGCTTCAAATACCTTTTTAACTTCTCTATTGCCTAGGGGCAAACCCATAGCTTCTGCTAGTTGGTCTTTATCTAAAATCTTGGTTGCAAAATTGGGGACAAATCCGCCGAAAGATTTAGTTCCTCGTTGTCTTCTTTTTTTCTCAAAGTCAGCGGCGAGAGCTTCTTCCATTTGCTGCTCACTAACCATTTTGCCCGTCATGACCTCCATGAGTTTAGTAACGACGCTTTTATCGTCACCAGCGTAAGCCTTCATCTGTGCCGCTAATTGGTCGTGCCCAGCTTGAGTGCCTTCAATGTACTTTCTAGCCAAGCTAACCTTGACGCCATGAGTATTAGTTGTTCTCTTTGCGTCGATTCTTTCATAGTCTTTACCAGATAAGCCGATGAAATCAGCAAGACCTTGCATGGTTACGGTGTTGGCTCTTGTAAAATCCCATCGTCTACCGTCTTCTTGAACGTCGTCGGCCATCTTGTTGATGTAATCAAAGACAGCGGCCTCCATAGCTCTGCCCTCTTTAACTACTTGGGTTTGCTCGGTTTTTTTGATTTTCTGATGCTCCAGATAGTTACGGAACGTTCTATCGAAAGATGGGTCGGCAAATTTTAATCTTCCTCCGGATTTTTTGAGGTCGTCCTCTGAGGTATCTACTGGAATAGTAGAAGATTCTATACTAAATGAAATTTTATCATTAGGACTAAATATCCCCTTCATGCCCTTTGGAATATTAACTTTATACCCTTTTTTGCCATGCTTTGTATCGAAGAAATCGTCTAAAGTGATATTCGCTTTCATTACACCTTTATCACCATAAGCTCCAAATGCTGCGCTTTTTTCAGCATGAACCCTTAAAGCGCTAGAGCCAAACAAATCAATACCTTTAAAGTCGGCGGGTAAATCCATCGGCTTGTACATTCCCCTAGCATCACCTTTTTCGAACGCAATGCCTTTGCCGTCTTTATCTAAAACCGGATGGCCTTGGTCTTTTAAGAATTTTCTAAACTCAGCGTATTTTGGCTCCGTGGCTTTTTTGCTTGCCCAACCCGCGTTGCCTGTTTTATATACGCTTCTAATAGCTGCCACTGGCCCGCCCTGAGGATATTTCATTCCAGCTTCTTTTTTAGCTTCCTTTTCTTTCTCCCAATCGTCGAAAGCTTCCCTAGGAAAAATGCTTTTAGCTATTTCTTCGGCGGTCATTCCGCCGTTGCCAGTATCAAACATCTTCATCAATATTTCTGACTCATTCCATAGAGAGCCTTTTTTCATTTGCGCTATCCATTGTCTACTAGTTTGATAACTGCTATCATCGAAGTTGGGTACGAAGCCTTCTGCGGCATAAGGATTAAAACCGTGCTTCTCTCCAAATTTCTTTTTATAAACTTTGCCCGCTTCACTATCTTTCGGGGGCATGATTGCGGGCTGCGACATGCCGTTAAACTTCTTAACTGTTTCTGCGGAATTATAAGTTACTCTACCAACGCCCTGCACGTTCATTTCTTTTACTGTGCCCGGCTTGTAGCCAGCATTTAAAGCTCCTGCGGTTTCAGCTATTTTTCTTTCTTTCTTTTGGTTGAAGTTAGGAACCAAACCTGTAGCAAACATATTTGTTGGCCTCCAAGCGCCCTCGGTTTGACCACCGCCTCCCATCATAGCTAGATTTAAAGCGCCAAGGTCTACGCTTCTTAAATTTGCAGCCATAGTTGCTGATAAGTCAGCGGACTGAGCCAAAGCAAAATTTCTAGCTCTAATACTTTCTAGAATTTTATTGGAAACCCTACTCAGGTTTTCTTCGCTGCTTCTTGCGGCGTCGATTAAGTCTGGGTTTTTAAGTAGGATGTTTTGAATAAGCATTTGCATTTCGGCTTGCTTCTTCGCGCCCTCATTCATGCCAGCAAAAGACTTAATTGCGTCTACGCCGAATTTGCTGAAACTGAACATAAGTTTGCCAACCAACGCGCCCAAGATAAGCATACCCGGTCCCTTCAAGATATTACCTATGCCCTCCAGAATACCCTTACCCATCTTCATGCCAATGGAGCCCGCGTCAGATTGGTCTTCCATTCCTTCGAGTATCTCGTTAATTTCCTCTAAACTATTCCTAAGAGCTGGGCCTATGACAATATTTCCAATGCTAGCCCCCACCTTCAAAAGATTGTTCATACTTTCATTAACAAGCGTATTAAGAGTTTTGTTCAACTCTTCATTTCTCATTATGGCTTGATTAGTAGAGTTTACGGAAGTGCCCAAGGCTCTATCGTAAATAGAAAATTGCTTACCCAAATCACCGATAGCAGCCTTCAGTACGTTAACTTGGAAAACGCCACCAACCATCTCAGCAGAAACGGCTTGTTGTGATGGGGTTAAATTATCATACGCCGCCGCAAAGTTTTTAAGAGTTTGAATGGCCGGTAAAGTGTTGCCTTGAGCGTCTCTTACGGAAACGCCAAAAGCTTCCAAATCAGATATAACAGCGGGCCTTTGCAGTCTTGTAAAAATAGTTTTTAATGAGTTACCAATTACAGAACCACCACGAGCAGTAACCTGCTGTGCAGTCGTAACCATAGCAATTAATTCATCCAAACTTACGCCCGCGTCTTGAGCGGAACTACCAACTCGACTTACTGCTTTAGCTAGGTCAGCGGAACTCACGGCGAAAGCGGCATCAACATTTGCCAGCTTATTAACTAGTTGAGTAGAAGTGATAACGGTCTGGTTAAAACTGTTAATCGTAGCGGTAACAGCCTCAACAGAAGATTGAACATCCAAGCCAGAAAGGCGCGTTAAAATCATAGCGTCAGAAGTTCTTTTTAAAGTTTCTTCAACAGCCAAACCTTGACGAGCAAATTCTAAAGCGGACTCAGAAACAGCATCGAAAGTCTGCCCTGTATTTTTAGCTATGCTAAATAGTTCGTCACCAAATTGCTTTAAGCCGCTAGAGCTAGCGTTTAAGATTACATTAATTTCAGCGAGCTTGTGCTCCAACTGAATTGCGGAGCGAGTCATAGCCTCAATAGAGCGGGTTACGTTATATATGATGCCAGCCGATGCGCCGAACGCGATAACACGGGCATTAGAAGCTTCTAACGACTTCTCAAATTCACCAACAGCACCAGTAATCTTACCTAATGGTTGGGTATAAGATTTAGAAAGTAGCCCACCTCTAGCTGTTAATTGCTCGACCTTTTGGAGCGCACCAGTGATGTCCTTCTCCGCTTTCCGCAAAGAAGCTCTATCCGCAACTGTTTTTACTCTTACTTCCGCTGTGGGGATTATAGCCATACCTTTTTCCTAAAGTAAATTACACAGTTTTTAATTATACTCCATGCAATTTTATCATGTCTTCCATACTTAATGTCCCACCTTTTTTGCGTATTTCTTCGTTTAAATCGACTGTACTTGAGTCTAATGGGTCTTTGCTCATGCCTAGGGCCTCCATATCTTCCTTGGTTGCGCCAACCACCGTCGAGGCCACTCCCGTAGCGTCCTTGCCATCGTTATTTTCTTCTTGCTTTTTCTCTATCTCGTATAGCTCTAGTAGCCTATCTGGGTCTTGCATAACCTCTGCGGAAGGGGGATGCTTCATGTCGGAAAGCATATGTTTATAATATCTTCCGTAAGCAAACAAATCGGCTTGATGATACGTTAGGTCAACCACTGGTTTGCCAAAAAATATCATCGGGTTGTCTTTACAAAGGTGAAAATTATTAAGAAAGAAGTTGCTCAGAGCCAGCCGCTTCATGTTTTTTTCTGCAAATTGGCTTGAAACTAAATTATATATAGTAACTAGCCTCGAAAGCTCCAAGTCATTCAGCTCGTCGAACTCTTCTTCATTGAATAGATTATTTTCGCACTCTCTATCTGAGTATAAAGTCAAGAAGATATAATAATCATTGATTCTTTTGTCTGCGTATATCTCGGAGGTCAAACCTATTAGCTGTGTTTTTTCTGAGATTATCTTGTCCAGTTCCTCTTCGCTTTCTTCTATCTGTATTTGCAAGGCGTCTTTTTCGGACTTGAGAAGCATTTTTTTCTTGGTTTCATTCATTCTAGATATGAAATCTTTGAGCTCCTCCTGTTTCCTTTCTTTTTCCTTGGTCCAAGTTCCCTCGTCCAGCAGGATTTGCAGCTTTTCTTCGTTGGATGGCAATCCTTTTTGAGTGGCCTCCACAAAATGCTCCTCTCGCCTTTCATCCAAAACCTCCGTGTCCCATACAGTAAGGTGCTTGATGAAAATTTTTCCGTAAACTTCATCTTCAAAGTCAGACCTACCCCTTAATATATCGGCGTAAACCTGCCTAAGCTTTTCTTTTGGGACTAAATCACTCATGTTAATATAAAAAAAGCCCCATTTAAAAGGGGCTTAGGCTACAATTTAAGGGTTAAATTTATTCCCCCTCCGAGCCTTTATTGGATTCAACAGTGGTTTCCGTTTCTTTTTCAGATTTTTGTTTGTTTTGTTTTTTCTTTGGCTCTTCTTTTTTTGGCTCTTCTTTAACCTCTTCTGCTGGCGCGGGTTCTTCAAATAATTCATCACCAGAGTCTTTTAAGAGCTGTTCGAATTCTTCTTGGCTTGTAACTCTTCCTACGTACCAGAAGCTAACGTAGTAAACCAATTTGCGCAGAAGTTCGTCGTGATATTCATCTTCAGATTCTTCAAGAACATCATAAGATTTAAGTTTATCATCGAAGCTTTGCCCAGAGAATACAGCCTCCTCTGTGCCGTCTTCGTTGATTACGTGAGAGAGCTGAAGGGTCCACCAAAGAATAGTTTTGTTTCTAGCTCTATTTTCTGCCGTCTGCTCGAATAGAGAGGATTGAGCCATTTCAAAATCTGTTAGCTGCTGCCTCAGTTCCGCAGAAGTTTCTAGCGCGTCATTTAATTTCGCCTCTTCGTCCGAGCTTCGCTTTTTAGCTGGCGTAGCAGACATGCGCTCGATGTCTAGCTGTTGCTCATAAAGCTTGATGTAAAGTTCTGAATATCTATCTTTATCATCTTCGCTTAACACGCCTCCATCGTTAGAGAATCTTTTAGCGAGAAGCGCTCGAGTAAGAAGTCCAGCTTTAATTCCTTCGGACAATTTGACCCCGTAAAACAGCTCGGCCTCATCAAATAGAGAGCGAGTGGGTTTCTTCAAAAATACCTTTTGTTTGATGGGCTTAACGACCTCTTTTTCCGTGGTTACAGTTTCGCCCTTGTCATTTTTAGACTCTTCTTTTACGGTTTCCTTAATGTCCCTATCCAGCGTAAATGTAAATAGTTTTTTCATAATTACTTTAATTTTATATCTAAGCTATCCAATATTTCCTCGATTTCTCTAATCGTATCGTTGCCATAATCTAGCACTCTTTTTCTATTACGATTAAAGGCCTCCTCAGAATTGTAACTGGAGTGGTTTGAATCTTCCAAAATAAAGAGAAAATTTTTGTACAGATTTGTCACTTTGCGACGAACCTGGAACCTTAAGAAGTCTTTAGCCTTTTCTCCTTCCATGCCTAGAGATACCTTTTTCCTTACTTTATTTTACACTAAAAAAGCATTTTTCACAAAAAAAAGGCTCCCAAAATGGGAGCCCTGAATCTTTGAGTATATCTACTCTTAGGAGAAGATACCTTCCATAAAGAAGCCAGAATCGGTGTCGTTTGGTCCACCAATCTGGGAACTGAAGTTCAAGGTAACACTCTTGTTGTCACCAATTCCGCTTGAGAACTCTTGGCTATCAAGCTTGGCGCCAATCAAGTGGTAACCAGCAACTAGAGTGCTTGTTCCCGGCTTATTCAAGTCCACGTTCAAGTGGAAGAATCCGTCATCAGCAACCAGCTGGTCCAAGCCACCCTTTTTCATGTCGGCAACCATAGCTTCGATTGACATGCTAACCGTAACAGGGAAGTCAATTTCACGAGAGAACGCGAATTTGCTGCCCAATTTCTCCAGAGGAGTACGGCTGATATCAAAGCTGATGTTGTAACTTTGAAGTTTAGCTGCTACGTCGGTGTCGTTAGCGGCTTGAGACATGTTGGGACCAGCAACGTGGTTACCGTCGCTCAAAGTGCCCGAAGCACTGTTGTTGCTTGCGGTTGCATTAGTGCTGCCCCAAGTGGTATAACTACCACCAAGGCTGGCCTTGTGTTGGAAAGAAAAGCTGATATCACCCGGTCTTAGAACGGATATCTGCCCATCCGTAACAGTGCTGGGAAGAGCGTGCTTGCCAGTGGCCGTATTCGCGTTGTCAGCACCAGCAGGAAGCTGGAAGAAGTTCGTGCTGTTGGCTACACCAGTAGACTGGGTAACAGCAGGAATATGCCCCGAAGCAGCGTCGTAAACCTTCATGTTAAGAGCTTCTACATTTACAGAAACAGTCGGGAAGTTACCCACTGAACCCTCAGTGGAATAAGAAGTGATGTAACCGTTACCGAGACCGATAACGCTAGCGCTAGCCGCGCGAGCAACGTCACGCTCATCCAAACCTTCATCAACCGTTTTAATGTAATAGCACTTTTCGTCACCAGTCTTATCAAGAATCTTCGAGATAGCTGATACAAGACTTGCCGTAGCGGTGTTTACCGTGTTGACTTTAAAACCGAGGGTATCCTCGTTTGCCAAGTTGCCAACCAAATATTGGAAGTCCAAGGAAACGGTGGGGGAACTCAAGATGATTCTGTCGATAGCCGCTAGGTTACCGAATTGGTTAACGTCCTGCCTCTCAATTGAGAAGCTGTAGTTTGCGTTTTGAACACGTTGTATGTACTTTGGTCGCTCACCAGCGGTGGGGGTTACCGAGCCTGCGAGGCTATCGATACCTTGGTTCACCTGACAACCCTTTTTATTGGCTGTCTCGTCAGTGCGACTTACATACAATGCTTCACTTTGATAAATTACTCTATTTCTGGCCATTGTTATAATCCTTTATTTACTTTAAATTACATATTATTATTAGTTTTGGGAACTAGATTTAGCTTCTGGGCCACCTCAGTTCATTAAGCTCAAAATCAATAAACATACTAAAAACGTCGGGGTTTGCGTTGGCTTTCTGGGCAAACGATAATCCCCCTATTTTACTAATATACACCTTATCTAAGAAAATACTCTTATTATTTTGCAGTGATGTCGAAGAAAGATTCTTATAATGATAGGGGTTTGCCACGTTAGTATAATCCCCCAAGCTGTTAAAGGGCATATCAGTCTCATCTATGAGGGGAATCAAGGTTTTGGCTGTGTCCCTGAATATTGAGGCGACAGCGTCCATTTTGAATTGAGAATCCGACAAAACTATGGCTCTTACATCAATACTGGTCAAATCCCCGCCGCCAAACGTCATGGGCTCATTTTGGCCACCGTTATTCTTCAAAAAGACGGCTGGATAAGTCTTGGTGCCATCGGCTATAGCTTGCGCGGTGGCATCAGTTTTATTCCTCAGCTTGTATTGGGTCTCAAAAAGCAGTTTTTCCTCTAAATCGTTGGTAATATGAATATTGAAATCTTTAACAGCATAATGCCCCCTCAGAGTGGTGCTAACATTAGCCACGGGGTTAGAAAAATAAACGTGTCCTTTATCATAATTTACAGCCGCAAAATTCTGCTGACCCCTGCTTATACTGACGTTGTTTAAAATAAGAGTATTCAGCACGGTGGCTCCCGTAACAGACGTATCTGACACCAACTGCTTAAACGGAGCTCCGTAAGCGTTATAACCTTGATACATATCGTCTGCTTCGTAGAAAAACGAAGAGAAATTAGTAAAGGCCTCGCCTTTGGTCAACAGGGTGTGGTCAAACCAAAGGTAGAAACTGGACATTACTGTGTTGTCAAATTGCGCTTTCATCCTAATTTACTATAAAATTTATCTAAAATACCACTCATGTATTTGACAGGTTTATACGCCAAAGACCTAAGCTTGTTACTGGCCTGAACAGCTTTGCCAGAACGAGAATCTGTTACTCCATCGTTGGAATACATATAAAAACCAAAACCGCTAATGCCTCTTTCGACCTCTCTGGTCCAGCTTTTTCCAGACCAAGGCGAGGGCGTTAATGATTCTATATCTTCTTTCATAGGCGTATCCATGCTGAAAACCATATCAACGTGCCGTTGTTTTCTGTCCACTCTTTTTGGTTGTCTAAACACTCTGGCGGTCCTTAGTAAATACTTTCTAATCTGCGACGTAGGGTTACTGCCCGCCGAAAAACCTATAAAAGTAAAAAGGTTTCCATAGCCGCCCAGAGTTCCAGACAAATTACTGGACTCCGTTCCCCCCTCAATTTCTCTAGTTACCGGATGGTCTTCAAAGTCTCTAATCAGCTCTTGCCTAGCCTCATTAACTCTGGCTTGAACCGTAGAAAAAGCCGTTCTTTGCATTTGCTTCGAAGCCATTTGTTTAGCTACGTCTCGCTCAAATTGTCTAGTATTAAATTTAGGCATTATGTTGTAGCTTGTAGATAGAAGACGTAATATTTCGTACCCAAAAAGTCCTGAACTTTATCGTCGGTAACTTTATTGAACGATTTTCCGTCCACCTCTATTCTTTCTGTTTTACCTGTTTTAATATAGCTTGCTGCGTCTGCTTCCACTTTTATTCTAACAGTTCCTATTTCATATGTACCAACTTGAGTCGATACCTCTGTTTGCTGCTGAGAGTATGAGATTGTAGCATCAAATTCTTTTTTCTGTGGCACGTAACTTACGTTGGATTCTTCCGAATCTTCGCCGTAGCCAGCCATAGGCTTGTTGGCCACGCTGGAAACAACCTTAACAGGCTCTTTATGTACGGTTATCTTCCTTTTGAACGTATCGAAGATATCCTTAAAGACCAAGGCTAATTCTGCTTTTTCTATGTCTGATATTAAGCTCGGCATTTTACTTGTTAGTTCTTAATTCGCTGGTCGTCGGGCTGTTTACTGGGGTGGCTGTATCATCTCCTGCGACCTGAATTGGTGAAGCCTTACCTAGTTTATAACTAGCGATTTCTCTATTGAGCTCCAGTTGCTCTTGATTTTTGATTGAGGTATATACCTTACTAGTCTCGTTTCTATTGGCCTTTTTAACGTAAGAGCCATCAGAGCCCACCTCAACGATAGTGTCCAAGGCTACAGCGCCAAGAGTGGCTCTAATTTTTAGGCTGTAATAATGGATGCTATAAAGTCTTTTTAATATTGATTTCTCTTGGATTCCTGGGTCTGGGCTAATCTCTAAGGTCGTCGTGTCAATTTCGTAGTCCGTGTGGAGCAGGTTATTTAACGAGCCCACATTTACCCTAATCCAAAAAGCAATCTGCGGAATAGACACATCTTTCGGTTGGTCTAATTCGCGGAAAATTTCGTCAGCTATGTCTACAATCTTCATACCTATTTAATTTACACCTATTTCAATATTTTCTTTTGGGCTTTTTATGGTCTGTAATTAGCATACTTAGCCATTTTTCTAGGTTTTCTTGGTCTATATTAAAGCCCTTGTCCATGTATCTCAATAATCTTTTAGCCTTATTTACATAAAATTTATTGGGATGATTGCCAATATAATGTATTTCCTTCTCTTGTAGGTGCTTGAAGTAGTCTGGGTGATGCACGAATTTCTGGTTTTTATCCACCGCAATAGAGCAAACAGTATAGTCAAAGTTATCTATAGTCTCCTGCGCGGTTGCTCCTATAGAGCAGAGGTCGTATGAATTCCCCTTGTATTTCATGCAGAACCCAGACGGATATTCATAGGTTACTTTGCCCCCCATATTAATCAGCTTGTTCTTGCCTTTGACGGTCAGCTTTTCGGACGGGAAGAATACATCTATATCTCTAATCTTTCTGCCCAAGAAGAAATCCGTTATGGCTCCCCCAGCTATCCAACAGTCAGAACTGAATTGAGAAAGTATTTCAAATCTTATCTTTTTTAGGTTTTCTTCTGTAAGGTTCATTTTAAGTATTTTAAATATCTTTTATACTCCGGATGGCTTTCTACCATAGAGTGTGTTTCTTTAGAGATTTCGCCCCGTTCTAAATAAGTTTTATAGCCCTCACTTTTAGAGGTGTTTCGCTTTTTCATGGGAACATATAGATGCTGGAAGTTGTCCAGCAAAAATGAGCTAAAATTATTATTGTTAAATTCTGCAACGTGCTGTACGTCGTCTATATAGTCTGGCAGCACCCATAAATATTGCGCCCCCTTACCGCTTAGCATACCACGAATAAAATCATCCAAGCTAACATTATATGGATTATCTTGTCCAGATATATACTTTAACTCTTCCGTCAAAGGCTCCCTCAAGACTTGGGCGCTTTTATCTTCGGCGTCCCATCTATCCCACTGGCTCTGCGCCCAAAAGTATAACGAACACATTATGTCTTTAGGGTTTCTTATAAACATAAACGTTAACCAGCCGTTGTCGTTAAATTTTTTAACAGATTCCTTAGTCCAGTTTATGTGGTGATTATGTGTTAGTGCTTCTTCTACGTTGGCGTCAGCTATTTCCAGCAACTCTTCTTCAGTCCAATCTCTAGTCAGAGCTCTTTTGTTTTTGTAGTTAAAATCCCACCAAGAGTTAAAATGTTTCATGCGCGGGAAAACCTGCTCTCTTATGTAGTGCTGTATGTAGACTCCAGCGGCTTTACCGAAATGTATAAATGCCAGTTTTTTATTACAGTCAGGGTTGTAGTGTTTTCTCAAATAGCTATTTATAATTGGTTTGTTTTTTGTTTGGGATAAGGCATAATCCTTTGTTATTTTATTTAGCCCTATTAGTTGTAGTCCTCTTCCTGCGCTGCCTAATTCAGAAATATGAGTATGAACAGACTTAGCTTTAATTGGTAAAGCGTCACCTCTCCAAAATCCTACATTATGCTCTTTGCTGAATGTTTGTATATTATAATAATCGGATATTCTGTTCATGCATTCCTGCTCGAAAAAAGTAGAATCAGTCAAATACAAGTGTCTCCAAAACCTTGGAAACCCTTTGTTCGCGCAAAATAAATATCCTGCATTATAAAATCCGAATTCAAATCCTTTATGCTGTTTGTCCTTTGGGTAAAAGTGTGGTGATAAAACTACTTCCGCTGTGAAGTATTCTTGCAGGTTATCCAAAACTATAATATCGGTATCCAGAAAAAAAGTGTTATCGTGGAGCTTTAAAGCGAAGTCCATAGCCTCCATCTTCTTCACGATTGAAGGCGCGTGATGGATATCGTTGGCCACGCAAGAGTGACCTTCAAAAACTTTTTCTTGTATGGTGTCTAGATGTTCTTTTTCTGCGCTTGTTTTAAATTTAACATTATCACATAACTTCATTCTTTTTAAATGAATCCTAGTCTCTTTATCGCAAATAACGTAAACAGGCTCATCATGAAAAAGCCTCAATGTCCTTAGTAAAACTTCTGCCTCATCTTTTAGGTTTGCTGTGGCGACAAAGCAAAAGCTTTCTATTTTGTGGTATTTTTTAGGTTCATGCTTCGGCGGTGAATTTTCTAACCAAAACTTTTTCGGAGTAGAGTCAAACTTTAATTGGTCTGAAACCGCATCGTTAAACACGGAAAGGTTTTTGGGTTCAAATAAGCCTTCCCCTAGACTACGCAAACCAATTTCTTGGTTGTTGTATTTTAGTCTTGGCTGCTCCATAAAGGATGATTATTGAGAATCTGATTAATCTCTTCCTTGTTAAACTCTTCGAGCCCTACTGCATCTTGAGTTATATTGAATATAAATTCTGGCTGCTCTCCCTCATATTTTAATAGAAAGTATTCTCCATCTATAGAATAACGCAAAGTCTCTGGGGAGTCCTGCTTAACAGAAGAGAAGTCAACATATTCTAAAAATTTAGATGGTACAATAATATAATTCATGCTGTGTAAGTTGGTCCATAGATTCTAT
>CEUO01094821.1_pt1 | contig 30118 bp, 16 predicted proteins | sample 531391 | NCBI WGS metagenome assembly CEUO01 (sample SAMEA2622799, study PRJEB7988) | marine metagenome | isolation source: saline water (ENVO:00002010), including
ATTCAGTTAAATATATATTTATAAAACATACAGGACTTGACGCATCTGATGCTACAACTACTGATACAGCTTTAGTTGAAGATACTGATAATGTGCAAATAGCTAATTTAGCTCCAGGAGAATGGTTATTTATGCCTCATAGTAAAGGGGCAGCTAAAGGAGTTCAGATTCAAGCGTCAGCTAATACAGTTTTAGTTGAGTATGCATATTGGACTAAAGGATAATAATAAACAAATAAAATAAAAGATATGGATTTTAAAACAAGTTCAGCTGGTAAAGGCGATAGAATAAAAAATGCAATTGAAAAGATGCATGGAAATCTTGTAGCTTGCTGTGGAGCAGACTATATAGATGACACTTCTACTGGAACATCTCACACAGGTCCTTATTACGCACTACAAGCTGTAGGAACAGCTGCTGCAGTATTAGATCAAAGTGATATGGCAGGAGGAGTAAATTGGGATAATTTTGATGCAGATGTAACTATACCCTTAGGTGTAACTGTATATGGAAAGTTTACACAAGTAAGTTTAGGTTCAGGTGCAGTATTAGCATATAAAGCATGTTAGGATTAGCGACAACAACATCTCAGACTACTCCAAGTAAAATAAACTTAGTAGCAAATTCTCAATCTGTGTATTTAGATGGAGGTACTGATTATTTGGAATTTCCTGATCATAATGATTTTAGCCCTACAGATGGTAGTAATAATGACGAACCATTTTCTATAGCTTGTTGGGTAAAGCGACAAGATACCTTAAATTTCGGACTTTTCAGTAAGGGAGATAATGCTAGTACTGCGCTTGAGTATAAGATATTTGTTGTAAATAATAAAATCTATTTTGATATACATGATAATGCGTCAGGTAATTATAAGAGAGTTAATAGTTCAAATACCTATACTTGGACTGGTACTTGGGTTCATGTTATTTGTACTTATAGTGGTAATGAATCTCACACAGGTATGAATATATATGTAAATGGGGCACCTATTTCTAGATCCACAGGACAAGGAGGAACATTTCTTGGAATACCTAATACAGGCTCTAAGTTAACATTTGGACATCAGCTTTTACAAGGGGGTTATGATATGAAAGGTCATGTTACTGATTTGATGTTTTGGAAGAACTACGAACTGAGCGCTAGTGAAGCAGAAGAGTTATATCAAGGAGGTGTATACTCTATAGATCCTACAAAAGCTAGTACTCGATATAATGGAGCATCTAGTTGTGTTTTATGGGCTAGATGTGATGCAGATTACACAATTACAGCTGCTAGTACTTCTACAGCTTATAGTGCTGTAGAAGATACAGGTAACCCTGAAGAAAATCAGTGTGTACTTACGGGTGGAAGTGTAGAAGACAATTCGGTTTGTGATGCTAATGGAGTAACAATAGATGTAGGATTTCTATGTTGTGTAACAACAGTAACAACACCTGCAGTAACAGGGATACAGGATAGTAGTGGTACAGCTGGTTCAAAACATGGAACGTATAAAAACGGAGCAAACATAACATCAGGAAGTGGTAATACACCTACTGCTACAAGTTTATAGCTCTGATGGTATAATCAGTAAAGAGGCCGAAATGGCAATAAATTTATTAATAATTAAAAATAATTAAAATGGCAAATTATAGAAGCCCGATTGGGGGCAGTAACAAAAGAACAGGTAAGAGCTTTTACAGCTCTGGAATATCTAATCTATTACAGAGATTAGAAAAATTAGAACATCAAGTATTTTGCTGCGGTGATGATACAGATGAAGTTATTGATGTAACAACTTCTACGTATACAGCTAAAGTTAATAACGATGGAGCTTTTTATACACTTAATAGAGCAGGTGGAATTACATTTAACTTACCAGAAGCTACTGCAGCTAATGTAGGTTGGAATTGTACACTTGCAATTGAAACTACTTTTACAGGAACATTTACACTAGCTTGTGGAAGCACTAGTGATTTATTTACTGGTGGTGTTACTATTCAAGCAGATGATGCTCAAGATGAAAGTTTCTTAGCAATACCAGATGTATCGGATGATGATCAGTTAGTTGCTGATGGTGATACTAAAGGTAGATTAGTGGGAGGTACTCTTCATGTTAAAATTATAGATGTTAATAGAGTACATATTAGCGGAACGTTACATGGAGCTGGTGCTACATTAGCTACACCATTTGCATAAAAGTAGTTGAATGTTTAAAACTTTTTATTATCTTTGCGGAGATTAATCAAAAAAAATTCGTATGGATAATTTAAAAAAACTAAAAGGTCATCTACTTAAAAATGGTAGAGATCGAAGTTACAATGAGTTAGCCGAGCTTTATCAAATTAAAGATAAGGCTGGGCATATCTCAGGAGAAAGAGTGAGAGGAGTTTGGAGACGATTAAAAGTTTCTAGAGATCCTGGATCAGATAAGAACCTTCCAAAGGTTATTAATGAAAACGGTAAGAAATTTATCGATTACTCTGGATCTGAAATTACAACCTTAGAAGACTTGGTTGATACTGTTGGTGTTAACCTTGACTTCTGGGATGTAAAAAGTTTTAGGGCTTCGACCTGGCAAGACTTTAATGGAGAAACAAAGTATGCTGTAAGAGCTACTTTCGATCAAAGTAAAGGGGCCAGAGATCAAGTACGTGGACAGTTTATAGAAGCAGCTAAAAAGCATGCTCCTAAATACAAAACCGTAAAATACCCTAAAGCTAAAAGTAAGGAAAAGGTTGCTTACGAAGTTAACTTACCAGATTTACATTTAGGTAAGTTAGGTTGGGGAAAAGAGGTAGGACATAAATACGATGTTAACATCGCTAAATCTGTCTTTACTCAAGCAGTTGACAAGTTATTAGCTTATTCTAATAACTTCCATATTGATAAAATAATCTTTCCAATTGGTAATGATTTACTTAATTCAGAAGGATTACATATGGCAACTACTAAAGGAACACCTCAACATGACGATGTGAGATGGCAAAGATCTTTTACCTTATGTAGAGAAATGTTAGTAGAAGTGATTGATAAACTTAGACTAGTAGCACCTGTAGAGGTTATAATAGTTCCAGGTAATCATGACTACGAACGAATGTTTTATATAGGTGATGCGATATATGCTTGGTATCATAATTGTAAAGAAGTAGTAGTGAATAACGAACCTTCTCCAAGAAAGTATACAACTTATGGAGTAAACTTAATTGGACTTACACACGGATCAAGCGAGAAACAAGCAGACTTACCACTAATAATGGCGTCTGAAAGACCAGAACTCTGGGCTAAAGCAAAGCATACTGAATGGCATATAGGTCACTTACATAAAGCCAAATCTATGAATTGGGTAGACATCGATGAAAGATTTGGAACAATAATAAGGATATTACCTTCATTGTCTGGAACTGATGCTTGGCATCACGAAAAGGGTTATGTAGGTAATACACGAGCAGCTCAAGCTTATGCTTGGGGAAAAGAGACTGGGTATAAAGGTCACTTTCAAGTAAATATAAATGAATTAAAAATTTAAAAAGATGGCAACATTAACAACAACGGTAGGACTCACAAGTACAGACTTATTTGGAGATAATCTAAATTTAGTAGCTTCTGGGACTATGACTATTTCGGGTGCTGTAAGTGCACTACAAAACCATTCTATTGGAAACTCTGCTGCATATGTTTTAAATAATTCTGCTATTCAATCAGATAGTAGAGCTTATTTATATATTAAACATTTAGGTGGAGACACAGCAGACCAAAAACTAAAAGTTATAGTTACAAGTACTGCATTTGGAAATATGGCTTCAGGTGAAGTAGCTTTAATTCCTTTAGGGGATTTAAGTGGTAGTATAAAATATTCTGCTCAGGCTTCTGCAGGAACATGTGAGATAGAGTTTGGTATATTTGAAGCAGTAAATTCGTAATATTAATTAATTAAAATAAAGTAAAATGGCAAGAACAGCAACTTTAAACTGTACAGTTAACTTAAGTAGTACAGATATGTTTTCGGATAATATGATTATCTCTGCTTCTTCAGGTATTAAAATGGACGGTGAGCATAAATCTATGGGTACTGTACAATTAGATAGCGCTATAAACCACGGAGCTGGTGCTGGTGCTGTACAGATTACTGGAGGAGGGCTAACTGCTACTGGTGATGGTAGTACTGTAGGTGTACCTGCAGACACTAGAGCTTACGTTTTCTTACATAATATAAGTGGGGCAGTTACTCACTTAAGACAAGAAGATCAAGGTAGTGATGATGCAATTGGTAATACAATAGCAAGTGTAAAAGCAGGAGAGATGGCGTTAATTCCTTATAATGCAACTGATTTCGATTCAAACAATCGTACTCACTTGTATTTACAAGTATCAGGAACTAGTGTTAAATCTATAGTAAGATACGTAATCGCAGAATTATCTGCATAAATAAATAGTATATGACTTGTGAACATGACAAACCAGCTTTGACGTGTCCAATTTGTAAAAAAATACGTCACGACCAACAATTTGGTGGTGTGTATTCTGACCAAGTGGGGCTAAGAGGACGTATGACTACTAGTATAAATAATGATCAGACTCCTGAAGATAGACTTTTAGCAGCTGAGATGGAAGATCAAATGGCTAAAGAGTATGTACTTAACAGTTTCCCTGTTCAGTATAAATCGGAAGAAGATGAGTAAGTTTATAAGATTGTTTAATAGAGGAACGACTGTAAGTGGTACTTCTTTTAATATATATAGAGAACAAATAGAGGAAGTATATACTGGAGGTTTTGAAATAGGTAAGATTAAAATTAAAGGTGTAGGAACTAATTTTGTTAGTGATTTAAGTGTAGGAGATATTGTAGCTATAGGAACTGAGACTGGTACTCAAACTAGAACTATAACTAGACCAGACTCCGCTCAAAAAGCAGTACCAGCAGAAGATGGGGCTTATGATGAGGATGCTGGAGAAGAGGTAATAGTTAGTAAAGCAAGATCAGCAACAAGAGAAATCACTGTTCCTAATAGAAGGATTTTATATAAAGTAGATAGTATAACAAGTACTACAGAATTTATTACACAATCTTATGTAGATGATAGTTATAATGTTGATCCAAGTACTTCTTCTATATTGTATAATGAAAAAGGTTTAAAACTTAGTTTTAGTGAAATGTACCCTAGAGAAGCAGGTATTATACGTACAATAGATGGTGATACTGTAGTTATAGATGCTGGTAATACTTACACAGCTTGTTATAACTTAGGACCTGATATACCAATTTATGCAAATTTAGATCATGTTATAACATACTCGCAGAATCCAAATAATGACGCTGAGATGTTTGTATCTTTTGGTAGTGGTGGAATGGAGAGTACTAGAGGAGGAGTGTATTTTAATCAAGTAGAAAAACTAAATGAGGTAATAGGAAAAGAAAATATATATTTAAATTTAAATACTATATACTAATGTTAATAAAAGAAGCAGTAGCTAGAGTTAAAGCTCTATATAATAAAGGTAAAGAATCAGACGATTCTAGATTATCTAGTAGACATATATATGCTAAATTATGTTCTGCTAGATCTTTACTTATAAAAAGAGAAGTAGATAAAAATAGACAACCTTCTGATTGGATTATACAAACTATTCCTTGTTTAGAATTAATTGACGCTAAACCTAATGAATGTCCTTGTGTTCCGCCAGCAGGATGTGCTATTAAAAGATCTAAATCTAAATTACCTAAACCTATTCAATCTAAGATAGGACCAGAATTAGAAGCTGTTTCTACTATGGACGGTACTGTATTATTTTCTAGAACAAGTTGGAGTAAAAAGAAATATAAAAAAGGAGATAAGTTTACTAATCATAGACCAGACTATTTTATTAAAGATGATTATTTATTTATAACAACTAATCTAACAGACTCAGATCTAATTAGATACATTAGTATTAGTGGTATTTTTGAAGATCCTTTAGCAATAGAACAAGTAGATACATGTGACAGTAAATGTATTAATCCTTTAGAAACTTCTTTTCCTATGGATGGTCATTTAATGGATGCGGTTTTACAAATGGCTTCAGAAGAATTATTACAGATATTTAAATCACTACCTTCAGATGACGCTAATGATGCTAGAGATGCGGTAATGATGGCTCAACCACAACAATAAAAAATGAGTAAAAAAATAACATTAAAAGAATTTTATAAAGACTATAAGTCTAAAAATACTGATCCTATATATGGGGTAGATTATAAAACTTATAGATCTATATGTGAAGATTTTAATAAATTAATCTCTGATAAGATAATTAATAGTGCTACTGAATTTACTTTACCAGGTAGATTAGGAAGTATTAGAATAAAAAAAATAAAGTCTAGTAAAGCACAAAGAATAGATTGGAAAAAAACAAAAGAAAATGATACTAAAGTTTATCATTTAAATTGGCATACAGATGGTTTTTATTATAAATGGTTTTGGCATAAACAAAAAGCATTATTTAAAAATAAATCTGCTTATTCATTTACACCGATTAGAAGAAATAAAAGAGAGCTAGCAAAATTATTAAAAGAAAATAAAGTAGAATTTTTTAGTTAAGTTATGTCACAAGTAAAGTTAACAAGTATAGATAGAATTATATCAGGTGTTTATAGAGACCTACAACCTTCTGTTGAATTAAATGAAAATGATTTAATAGAATGGATTGGAGAAGCTTTAGAGCAAATAGGAGCTTATACTCAATATGAGCAAAACATATCTTATTTAACAGTAGCAGAACATAAAGCAAGTATTCCTTGCGGGCTACATAAAATAATTCAAATAGGATATAAATTTACTTCTGGATCTCCTTCAAGTACTGGTATGTATTTAACTTGTGATGACTCTACATGTTCAAGTTGTAATGATGTAACTCCTTGTACTGACTGTGATCCAGCAGAGTGTGAGAATCTTTGTACTAATGCAGCACAGGTTGTTCAAAATGCTGAACTATGGTTACAATATTACAAGCCTAATAATGTTAGACGTACTCCTTATTATTATGATAACTTTAGACCTATGAGAATGGCGGGTGGTGTATTTGATAAATCAAGGGCCATTATGTGTAATGGTTGTGAGAATCTTTCCGCAACTTGTGAAGAAGAATATAGTATAGATCATCCTTATATAAGAACAAGTTTTAAAGATGGTTATATATGTTTAGCTTATATATCTCAACCTTTAGATGAAAATGGGTTTCCTATGATTCCTGATGAGGTTAGTTATATACAAGCAATAAAGAGCTATCTTACATTTAAGATAAAATATTCAGAGTTTATAAAAGGATTGTTACCAGGACAAATCTTTTCAAAACTCGAAGATGATTGGCATTGGTATTGTGCTCAAGCTCGTAATAAAGCGAGAATGCCTGACACAGTAGATAAGATGCAGAATTTAGTAGATCAAACACAAAGACTAATACCTAAATATACTAGGTACTATGGATTCTTTGGTAATTTAAACTCACCTGAAAGACTAGATTTAGCAGGTATAAATAAAAGTGGTAGACCTGGATAAAATAAAATAAAATGGCAAATTTAACAACATCAGTCACATTAACAGCTAGTGGTGTATTTGGTACTCAGAATTTAAGAGTACAAATATCACCTTCTTTTCCTATAGATGGAGAACAAAAAATAGCTACAGTATTACAAGTAGGAAGTGGTACGCAGTCTTTAAATATAAATAATGTAGATAAAGCTTATGTATATGCTCGTAATATACAAACAACAAGTGGAAGTTTATTATATTTAAAAGATAATGCAGGAGCAACTTTTATTACATTAGATGCTAATGAGTGGGCTTTTTTCCCTTACGAAGTAAGTGGAGGAGGAGCGCTTAAAGCTGCAAATAATGCTACAGATAGTTCAACATATGAATTAGAATTATTATTAGTACAACAGTAATATTTTTAAATAATGGCTGAAGAAAACAATCAAGGTGGTGGTAATCCTAGTTTATATTCTGATAATGTAACAACATTTGCAAAAGGAATAAATAAAGATATGCCTCCAGGTGGTCAACCTGAAGGTACTTATAGATTTGCATTAAATGCTGTTAATGAAGATCAACTAGGTAATTATGGGTTCTTAATGAACGAAGCTGGTAACTATCAATGTATAGATATGCGTGATGGTTCTTGGCAACCTATAGGTAGTATATATCTAGAAGATGATTCTATTATTGTATTTTTAGCCCCTTCTGATATTTCTCTTTTAGGTTTTGGTACTGGTGTAGGTTATGGTAGAATAATTAGAGTATACAAAGATTGTAAACATGAAGTTCTATTAACATCTGATTGTCTTAATTTTAAAGTACAACATCAAGTACAGGGAGAATTTAGAGTTAGAAATGGATGTGAACATGTTTTATATTTTACGGATAACTTTAATCCTCCAAGATCTATAAATATAGACTCTTTATCAGATTATTTATCTTTAGGAAATGAAACATATATATCAGATAATCCAGGAGGTGAATGGAGATTTGCTTCTGGTATATGGGATTGTGATAAGTTTAAATTATTCCCAGACTTTGAAGTACCTAATGTTGAGTTTATATCATTAACAGAAGGGGGTCAGTTATTAGCAGGTATGTATTATTTTACATATCAGTATTTAGATCAAGATGGGAATACAACTAATTGGATAGATATAACTCAACCTATACCTGTATATAAAGACCCTTTATCAAACGGTGCTTTAAATATAAAAGGAGACGCTCCTAATACATGTACTAATAAAGCTATTACTATACAGTTTACTAATTTAGATCAGTCTTTTAAATTTTTAAGAGTAGCGTATACTAGGGCTGTTAATGGTACGGGAACAGCAGATCTTAGATTTATAACAGCTGGAGAGTTTCAAATAACATCACCTACAGAAGAGTTTGTATTAAGTCAAGATTTTTCTTTTAATGAAGGAGGAGTTGAAGGAGAGGTAGAAATATCTTATAATGAAATACTTTCTCCTAAACAAAACTATATAAAAGCTAAAACGATAGCGCAATTAGAAAATAGATTAGTGCTTGGTAATGTTCAAAGCGAAAGTATAGACTACGCAGCTTTCCAACAAGCAGCTAACAATATTCAATTAAGATATACAACAAGAGCTTTATCATCTGACGACCCAGAAGACGATTCTCCTCAATCAGGTAAATACTATTTTGACTATAGATCTTTTATGAGAGATGAGGTTTATGCTTTTGGTATTGTTTGGATATTTAATGACGGTAGTCCTTCTCCTGTATTTCATATACCAGGTAGAGCTAAAGATCTAATGTCTGATGGTACAGCATGTCCAGTAGTAGACCCTAATAATCATAGTAGACCTTTAAATTCCCCTAATGGTTGGGATAGCCAATTAATTGATCCTACAGTAGATTCATTAAACACACAGCATCTCGGTACTGAGTTTGCTGATGCCAATGGAATGTTTGAAAGATGGCAAGTTTATAACACTGCAATAAGAACTAGTGTTAATATGGATCTTACTAACAGGCAAGTAACAGAAGGAGAGATGGGATATTTTGAAGCAGCTCGTGGAGAATATCCTAATGTTTTAGATTGTGAAGGTAATCGTGTATATCCTGAAGGTAATGTAAGACATCATAGAATGCCTGATACAACTTTAGAACCTCATGTACTTGGAAGTAATGTTGTTCCTGGAGGTGAGATAAGTACTAATGTACCTAATACTGATGGTATGCCAGGAGTATTTTGGGATAACCAAAATCCACACGCTGATAATATTTCAAAAGTAGTAACATTAGGAGTTATTGGATATAATATCGCTCCACCTGCTGGAATGGAAGGTAGAGTTCAAGGATTTAAAATAGTAAAAGCTAGAAAAAAACCTAGTGATCAATCTATCTTAGACAAAGGTCTTACATATTATAATCAGTTATTTACTAAAACTTTTTATGGAGAGAATAATGATAGATCTACACCTCCAGATGATTGTCATCATTTACAACAAAGTAATAATTTTAATAGACATTTAGATTCGTCTAATTGTGTACATGATACAAGAAGTGAGTTTCAAGACGGTGATGGTAATTGGTATGTTGGTAGAGCTACTGATGATGAGTGGGGTAGTACTGACTATATACCATTTAATGCTTGGGGAGTAGAATCAAGTACATGTATAGACTGTGGAGAAGGAACAGGAGATAAAGGTAAAACATATAACGCTCCAATATCATGGTTATCACAAATATGGCCTAGAAATGATCAAAACACTTTTTTTGCTCCAGGAACAGAATTAGCGTGGCAAGGATGTAGAGATGGTAGTGGAGGTACTCCTAATCAAAGACATAGATTAATGGGTTACCCAATGCATGGTAATTGGGATACAGGTGGTGATACTACAAATGTAGCAGGATTCTTAAGTAATTGGTTAAATATATTTAATAATAATGGAGTACAGTGGGAAGTAGGTCAAGACTTTCCTTATTATCCAAAACCATTAGCTAGTATATCATATCATGGTCCTGGTACTAAATTTAATACAGGAGCATCAGGGTGTGAAGCTGCTACTACAGGTACTACTAGTACAGGAACTTCTTTACCTTCTAGTCCTACATATATGAAATATGAATCAGTTATTTCTGGTTATCAAAGTGTAATTATTTATAATGATGCTTGTTGTAGAAATAATACAACATGTTGTAGTTCAGATGAGAATAGGAATAACGGAGATTATGATGGTCATAAAACATATAATTATCATAAGATGACTTACCATAATTCTTATGTTCCTTATAGAGATATATCTGCTCAGATTGGCGCTTTTTATCCAACTCCTAATAGTGGTCACCAACCAACTAATTGGAGTGGTCAAAATAATGGAGGCGCTATATCTCCTAATTGTAATTATCCTTTATATAATGTTTCAATTAGAGATTCTTATAAAGTAGATGCTAATGCTAGAGTATCTATAGATTCATTTGAAGATATATTTGAAAATAGATACCAACAAGAAACATTTGTTATTAATACAGATAGTCCTAATGGTATAACAGGTAATTTTGAAATACCTTATCCTAATGGACCTGCAGATAATAGTTACAGTTGGGGTGCATATTCTAGAACAGGCGCTCATTTTAGAAATAAGATAGGTACAGCTTATTATGTTTCTTTAAAGAAACCAGCTGAAAATGCATATGGAGCAATTGGTTACTTACAATATTATAATACTCATAATGGTATAATAAGATGGACTAACGCAGCATTAACACAAAACAGTGGTCAAGTATTTGGTGGAGATAGTTTTATATCTAGATTCGCTTTTAAACAAACTCAGCTTAATCAAAGATGTGCTAATAGTATATATAATGGAGCAGAGGGAGGTGTGTTTGATTCTTGTTCTAGTAATATAGCTGGTGGAGAATGGTCTCCTTATCCTGCTGATGCTGTAGATGCAGATACTAGAGAAGGATGTTGGAACACAGGAACTGAAAGACAAAGAGAAGCAGCTTTTAAACATATTGTATGGTATTGGGTAGAGTCTTATATAAATACAGAACTACGTAATGGATATGATGAAGCTGGTAAAAGATTTTATCCTTACTATTACGAAGGATCTGCTTTTTATGGGCCTGTTAGTTTTGTAGACCCTGAATACGATCATGATGATGGAGGAAGTTTTCATAATCCTGCTACAACTGATGATGGAGGTGAATTAAATTTCTATGAATATAATGCAGATTATAGCGCTATAAATAATCTTAAACCATATTTTTCATTAAACATTACATTTGATTTTTGTAATGATTGCCATGAAAACTTCCCACAAAGAGTAGCATACTCTAGAAATTCTTTTAAAGAAGAGCAACAAGATATGATGAAAGATTTCCTAGCTAACAGTTATGCTGATTTACCAGGAAACAGAGGAGAAATTACAAATATATTTACAGTAGCTAAAAGACTATACATTCATATGAATGAAAGTTTATGGGCAGTAGATCCGTCTTATACAGCAATGAATGCTGACGATAGTAATATATATTTAGGTACAGGAGAGTTTTTAGCTAATCCGCCTCAAGAGATGTTACAAAGTTCTACAGGTTATTTAGGATCTGAATCTCAATGGGCTACAATAACAACAGAAAATGGTACATTTTTTGTAGATGCGAGGCATGGTAGAGTTATATTACAAGCTGGTACACAACCTAAAGATATAGGTGCTATAGGAATGAGAAACTGGTTTGAAGAGAATATGCAAATAAATATATATACTCAATATATGAATATGTTCTCAAATTATGGAGACGGTACTGGGAACACAACTCTAGGATCTTTATCAGCTGAAAACGCTTTAGTAGAATTTCCTCATAAAGATAACCCAGCAAACCCAGCAGGTGCAGGATTTTTAGCTACATACGATGCTAGACATAATAGATATATTTTAACTAAAAGAGATTATAAAATATTACCACCATACGATACAAATGGTCAACTAACACTTAATGAGATTACAGGTCAATGGCAAATAAATGATGGAACAACACAATGTAATTGTCCTGATATAGTATATGAAGATGGAACAACTTGGGTACAAGATCCAAACAATCCTGATCAATGTATACATGAGTGGCAAGTACAAGTTACTGAAACTATTAACAATAAGAAAAATATATATTTATTTTACGATACAACATCTTTAGGAGAAGATTATGCAACAGCTGTATACAATGCATTTGAACAATGGAAATCTATACAACAAGGTACTTTACCAGATGGTAGTCCAGGTATACTAGCTGATTGGGTAGGTGAAGTTTATCACATACCTGTAGGTACTATTACTGGTAGCCCTCAATTAGGTGGTAAAAATGATTGTGAAAGATGGGTACAGTGGGCTAGTTATGGATATTTAGGTAATGCTTGTTTTTCTAATACTACATCAACTAATCAAACTCCTAGACCAGATATTGATTATTATGCTGGATTTACAGGTAATATACCTACAATAGTTGGAGGAGATAAAAATTACTTGAATATTATAATAGCAGATGAAGCAGTAAGTTCTTATCATCCAAATGCTGGAAGTTCTGTTGCTCCATTTTTAACTGGAACAGCTTCAGACTTTGCTGGTGAACCAACACCAGAATATATAAATGATTGGAAACAGCATGTAGATACAATACAAGCTGTTACTAATGCAGGAGGAGATATTAAAACATTATTATACCCTGTAGCTCATAGTACAAATGGACAAAACGCAGCTGCCAGAGCAGTATTTGTATTACATGCTTTAGCAGCTATCGAAGGAGAAATTTTAACTAATCTATCTAATGCTTCGGGTAATGCGGCTCAAGTAGGTGTAACTACTAATCCTAATCCTTTACCAGGTGCTAATGGAATAGGACAAATTAATCTTGATGCTATACTAACTACTAATCCGTATTTAACAACTAACTTCTATTCTACCCATCCTTCTTATTTAGCTTTAGGATCGTTAGGGGTAGGTCTTAAAAACTACGGTGTTGAGGCTAGATATGATAAAAGAAAAACAAGTGACTTTGATGTAGATAGTCAAGGTAATAGTGTATTTGGTGATGATTTAACATCTTACTTAGCTGGACAAACAAATACAACTACTATAGAATATGAAGAAACTACGCCTTGTTTATATGATCCTGTATATATAGAAAATAAATCGATTTTTGAAGATCTTTCTTGGACAGTTAGTTTTTCAGTTACATTCGGTTCTTGGACATCTTTCCATTCATATACACCTAATTTATATGTACATTCTAAAAATCATTTCTTTACTGCTATTAATACTGAAAACCCTACTTATGATAGTACTAGTAGATGGTTATGGAAACATGGAATAAATAGTAATCATGATAATTATCAGACTTTTTATGGAGTTACATATCCTCATATACTTGAGCTTATAAATAATGGTAATGGTATGCAGGTAACTACATATAATAATATACATTTTATTACTGACGCATATCTATGGGATTCTACTAACAATTATTATGTAGAAGACAGGTATACAACTTTTGATTCTGGTTACTTATATAATGATTATCAAATAAGTGGTATTTTATCATTCGTGTCTAAAGATACAGATATAGAAAATATGCCTATAAGATCTATACAGAATATAACAGGACAATCTTTATTAACTCGTAAAGAAAGAGTATGGGCATTTAATGAATTTAGAGATTTAGCAGTAAATAGAGATACTAATTCTAGACTATCTATGTTTACATCAGAATGGTCAGATCCTAATTATCAAGGATATTATGGAGGTAATAATGGGTATATTGATAAGGTAATAAATACTAATAGCATATCTACAACTAAAGAATGGTATGAACAACAGAGATTTAGAGATAAATATTTGGGAATCCGCTTATTTTTTAGTAACTTAGCAAATACGGGAAAAAACAAACTAATCACTAATTTCCTATATGGAAGCGATACTTATACTGTACGATAATGAATAACAGAGGAAACATGTTTAGACAGTCTTTTGCTGAAGGAGGAGACGCTGGTGCAAGAAGAAAGAGAGATAGACTGCCAGAAAAAGAAGGTTTAGATAAGGCTACATTTTGGAGCGTAGCTGGTGATATAGGTAAGTGGGGACTTAATCAATTAGTTAGTCCTATAGAGACTATTGTAGGTAGAGACTTCTATGATCCTAAGTTTAGTAATACTGGATTTGGAGGAAGAATGGGAAACATAGATGATATTACTGGAGGTACAATTAAAGGAATAACAAACTTTGCAACAAATGTTCCTGTTGTATCTCAAATTAAAGGAGGTATACAAAGTGGAATTAATAAGTTAGATCCTCAAGGTAAACTTAATATGTACGAAGGAAGATCAGGTTTAGAAGACTGGAATAAGTCTGATTGGAAAAATTTAGGACAGAATGTTTTAGGTTCTGATATAATGGGAGCTTTTAAGAAAGGAAAGATGTCTGTAGATAATACACAGAATCAAACAGTTTTTCCTGGTATGGGAGGAGGAACCCCAACTATGCAAGGAGGCCAGTCTATCCCTTCTTTTAATAAGGGTTCACAATTTGGTTATGATTTTAGTGGATACTTTTCAGGATTTCCTCAAAGTCAAGGATTTCCTAATTGGTCTAATAGTGCTGGTTTTAATTCTATGCCTAATTATCTTTTTAATAATATTAGAACTATAAGAAAGGATGGAGGTACTGTTAGAGAAACTTATGAAGATAAAGGATTGGTAGATAATGACTCTTCAGGTGAAGTAAATATGATGGACATTTGGACTATCATGTATCCTGGACAAGATTTTCCATCAATGAGTGACTATGCAACAACGAGTGAATATGTAGATTATTTAGAAAAAATGATGACTTCTGGATATTCTAGTATGAACGATGCCCAGAAAAAAACATTACAACAGTTCATAAATACTGGAGTAATGCCTACTAAATCAAATACTTTATTAGATGGTGATAAAAGTTTAGCTGGTAATCTTACTACTACTGGAAATACATTTACATATAATGATAATATTTATAATTTAAAGACAGGAGAAAAAAAAGGAGGATTAAGCACAGACACGTCTCCGTTAATGGATTTAGGAATGGGACCTGATACTGAAGAAGATAGTAATCCTTATGAAGGAGTAGATTTATTTAAAAAATCTGATACTGGATTAGATAAATATATAGAAAACAGAGAAAGTAAGGAGGACAGTTCTCTTGATAGACTAGCTTCTATGTATAGTGATATATTAGGATATGAATATAAAATACCTAGTAGAACAGAAAGAGATCCTTCTTTAGGAAAAACTGTTGCTAAAGATGGTATGTTAGTTAAATACGATAATGGTGGAGGAGTAAATACTTTATATGATTATTATACTAGTTTAGGACAGTCTTTACCTTCTGTACAAGATAGGTCTAAGATATTTACAGATGCTGGATTAGGAAGTAATTATGCAGGAACGGCTGAGCAAAATCAGTTATTATTATCACATTTACAACAAGGCTCAAATACAATTGATCCTACAATTGTTACAGGTAATACAACAACCAACACTACAACTAACACTACTAATAATCCTTTAATAACGCCTAGTTTTATGATGAATAGGCAAATAAATACAAGTGGATTTAATTTTAATCCAATGGTTAGTCAATATACCAGCCCTAATAAAGGAATGTTATCAAATGCTTTAGGTATGACCAATATACCTGGAGCAGATAAAATAATACCAACAGCTACTAATCTATTGGAAGATATTGGTAGTATATCTGGTGCGGCAGGTAAGGATGATCCGCAAATGATTAATCTAAAAAATAAAAAAATAAACCAACTTACTTTAGGAGACGAAGCTCGTGATAGAACTATTAATATAGGAATGGATAGAAATGTAATGACAGGAGACGATTTAGCTTTCCAAGATCAACAAAAACAAATGGCTGATAGACAAACTTTAGCTCAGTTTAAGAAAAGTAGATATGAAAAAGTAGGAGATGGTTTAGAACAACTTGGTAATGTTTTAGGAAATGCTCCAACAAAATATGCAAATACATTGCTTGGTAAACAAGCAGGTCAATTAGGAATTGCGCAAGGTAAGTTTAATGAAAAAATAGGTTTAGATAATTTAATGGAAGGGGATAATTTAAAACACCTTCAAAACTTTTCTAACATTATGGGAGGTACAACAGCGGCTAGAGGTATGTTAGTTAAGAAACAAGAGCAAGACCAAAAAAGAAAAGAAAATATACAAAAAATATTATGGGACAATCAATAAGAGACATATTAATGCAACAATATAACGAATCTCCATTAATAGAGGGCGATGTTCCTATTAATGTAGAAGGCGGTGAAATTATAGAAGACATTCAAGGTAATACAGGTATTGTACCAACTACAGATAATTTTGGTAATAGTACTGCACATGGTAGTCAAAATGAGTTTAATACTAATGGACAAGGTGGTGTAGATATTAATGCTAATGAAGGTGACTTTGTATATCCTTCTAAAGTTAAAGGAGATGATGGTAGGACATATGCTGCAAGAAAAAAAGCTAGAGAATTAAAAATAGTTTCTATAGAGAAAAGAATACAAAGAATACTTGAAGAAAATAACTCACCTACACCAGATAAAGAGTCTGCTATATATGCTCATAATTCAGAATTAAATACTTTAAAAAGAAATCTAGAAAAAATTAAAATAGAAGATTATCACGATCGTGAACAAATCTTATCTAAACGTAAAGAAAAAGAATTAGAAGAAATGGCTACAAGCATGGATGAGGCTTTTGCTAAAGTTCAAGCTAGATGGGGAGGTATGGCTGATAAAATAGCAAAGGAAAAACCAACTTATGCTAATGGCGGTAGCATAAGAATATTCAGCGAAGATGGAAATATTACATTTACAGTAAATGGTAAAAAATTATCACAAGAAGAGTATATAAAACATATGGACGAGAAAGGTTTTATATCTAATTGGAGAGACATTCCAGATTTTAATCCTGACCATCCAGATTTCTTGAAAATACATAGTGGTTCAAGAGATCCATTAGATGTCAAGGAAAAAGATTGGAAAGATACAGAACCAAATCCTACTAATGAAGGTGAAGGTGATGGTGATTTTGATCTTGATACTGAGTTAACTAAAATGTGGGAAGCAGGTGAGTATGATTTAGTTAATGATGTAATGAATAGTGAACTTGATCCTATTACAAATAGAGACGATTGGAATAATTATGTTGTTGCTAATCACCCAAAGGCAGCTAGTAATATTACAGAATGGACTCCAGGTTCTATACAAGCTGGTGTAGAATCGGGTAATGTTGACTATGATACATATTCAAACTATATGACAAGTAGGGGATTATCACAACCTAGTAAAAATGACTTTAAAGCTTTTAGAGAGGGAAGGGAATTATCAAATCCAAGAAAAAACAAAGATAAGTATTATTCAAAAGTAGGTGACAAACCTAATAAACCTAAAAAACCTAGAAAACCTAAAGAGACTGATTATAAATGGGCTTCTGGTGCATGGAAACATAATGGAGAAGAAAAGTATAATAAAGCTTTAAATGATTACGATAAAAATATACAGCAATATAATACAGATAAAGAGCAATATGACGCTGATTTATTAGACTGGCAAGATAGAAAACAAGAAGCTGATAATCAGTTTGACTTAGCTAAACAAAACTATGAAGATGAAGGTTTTAGATTAAAGAATGAAAAGAAGAGATCAAATTTAAAAAGTAAAGGTAAGTTTGATCAAGTTAAACCTAGTAGAAAAGATCCTAAGTATAGAAATGAAGACGGTAGTTTTAATAAGGACTTATATAATACAGATATAGGTAATTGGAGACAGGATAGAAATGTTTTTAGAGATAATAAAAAAGGAAACGAACCAGATCCTAAAAACTTTAGAAGTCAAGAAGAATATCAAAACGCACTTAATGAGTATAATAAAAATCAAGAATTAATTAATAAAGAGAAAAGTAATGTCGATAATACAAATCTAAAAGATAATACTACTACTGAAGATGGTACTACAACTGAAGATGGTTTACTTCAAGACTATAGAGATTTATTAAGCGGTAAGAGAGAACCTACAGGTAATGTTATTGGTAGAGAAGCTATTGAAAGATACGGCCCTTTAGCGAATTACTTTACTGATATGGCTAGATTAGAAACTCCTTGGGTTCCTAATTTCTTTGAAGGTATTAGTGATAGAGCTGAAGATACTATGGATAGAAATCTTCGTATGTTTGATGCTAATAAAGAAAGACTATGGTCTGATATAGAATTAACTGGTTCTAGTGAGGAAAGAAGAATTAAAGGGACAACTCAGTCTTATGGTGTTGTTGATTCTAGATTAGGTAATTTATATGCTAATGTAATGAAAGCTAAAGGAGACGCTGGTCTTCAATACGATTTACAAAAATACAATTTTGCAGATAAATTAGCAGATCTACAACTTAAAGGAGATATGTTATCTGCAGAGGGTGATAGATATGCACATGATTATAACCAAGCTAATACTGATAACTATTGGTCTAGTAAAGCAGCTAATTTAGCTGATGATACTAAGAACAGGTTAATGTTAGGTAGAGCGTATAATGATTGGGACTCATCTATGTTACAATCTATAGCATTAGGTAATTTAGGAAACTATGATGCGCTTGGTGATTTTAAAAATACTGACAATACTACTAATATAACTAATAAATATTTTATTGACGGTAAAGAAGTAGATCCTAACGATCCTAAAGTTATAGAGAAATATGGATGTCCTTGTGAAAATGGTACTTTTAGTATGGATTGTTGTCCTGAAAATAAAGAAAATAATAAGGAAGTAATTGATAATGATTCAGAAATAATTACTAAGGAGGGAGATACAAAAATAAATAATCAGCTTATTTCAATTGAGAAAGGAAATAAATTTGATATTCCTATGGAATATTCATGGCCTGAAGTAGGATTTGCTCAGACTATTGGTAGGAGAAATAGAGATGTATTAGGTAAGTTTGGTCCTGCAGTTAATCCTACTACAAAAGAACCTTATAAAGTAGGAGATATAGGACCTGATGGTAATCCTATAACACAAGAAGATTTGTATAAAATAGGTATTGATAATACATTAGGAAAATATACTCTGCAATATCTACAAAGTAATTGGCCTACTGTAATGCATGAAGCTATACAATCAGGTATTCCACCTGAAGATGTATTTGGAGCAGTAACTACAGGAGGACTAGAGTCAGGATATGGACATTTTACATTCCCTTCAAAAGAAGAATATGAATTATATTATCCTCAAGGTTCAGACTTTTTAGACCAGTATACATTCAATGATGCACTAGGGGCTATAGAACATTTTAATCTAGACCCAAATAATCCTTTACATCAATCAGCTATAGAAAACATTAATAAGTATTTTGAAACACAAAGAAGAGGTGGATTAATGCGAAAAAAGAGAAAAAATATGAGAAGAAAAAAATATATGGCAGGAGGACCTGCACGAAATGAGTATGCTTGGGGAGCTATAGCTGCTAAAGCGTTACCATTAATTATGCAATATGGACCACAAGTTATGCAAATGATGCAAGGAATGCAAGGTAATAAAGGAGGAAATAGTGGAGGAGGACAAAAAATAGACTTCATGAGCTTGCTTAATCCACAAAATATGAGTAATATTGCAGGTATGTTTGGTGGAATGATGGGTGGTGGTAAAATGGGTCATGGCGGAATGTCAAGAAAAATGTATTATAATGGTGGTATAAATGATGGTGCTGATACACCTGAGTTAACTCCTAATATAGAGGATAAACGTGGTAGGTCTGCTGGTACAGGAACAAAAATGGCAATGGTAAGAGAAGATATTGCAAGTACTGAAGGATTCGAAGATATATCTAGACTTTCAAGTATACAAAGAAATCCTACATTTAAAATGTGGTTTGCTAAAAATGCTAGAAGACCAGATGTAATGAAAGCTGGCGCTAATGAAACTAAATTACAAGAACTATATTTAAAAGATGTAGGAGATGTTACAGGTACTCCTTTACAACATCAGTTGACATTTAGTAATGAGATAGATGCTTATGGAAATGTAGACAGAAGAGAAAGACCTATCGATTTAAGCTCAAAACTTATAGGAGGAATGAGGTATGGAGGTACTCCAAAAAAAGAATATTATGGTGGAGGTACTCCAAGAAAAACAATGAAATATGGAGGTCATACTAAAGGAAATGCGATTACTCCAAACGAATTTAGAGAATTTTTAAAAAGAAGAAATGGGTAAATATTTTAAAACATCAACGGTTCCTATTGTAGATTATGGATTTAAACTTCCATTTGAAGAATTATTTAGTGTAGTTAAGTATAAGCAAGACAGATATGATGAGTCTTTAGCAAATATATCAGAAGCTATTGCATTATCTGCTGATTGGAATGCTATACCAGGATCTGTAGATGAGCAGTATGTTAATAATGCTAGAAATAATATAAGAGGACTAACAAATAAATATAAAAACCAAGATCTATCTATGAATTATGGTAATATATTAGCTGATATAAATAGTCTTTCTTCTGATCCTCGGTTAATTAAAGCACAAAAATCTTATTTAGGTTGGCAACAATATCAAAATGATTATGCAACATTAGCTAGTGCGGGTAAAGCTAGAACAGACATGGATCCTTTTAAATTAGGAAGTGGTTGGGATAGTTCAGAAAGAGGAGTTTTCTCAGAAAGAGGATTCCCACAGCTTACTCCTTTTGAAGTTGGTCAAGATATATTTGGTCAAATGACAGATGAGGATAGAGCTGATCCTAATATGATGGATAAAGTAGAAAAATCTGGGTTTGAAATGTTTGTTAGTAGTCAAGCAGGGCAAAATCATATGAAAGACTATCTAAGAATGTATGGAGGTGACTATGGTGATATTGATCCATATACTGGATTACCTGCTGTTGGAAGTGAAGGATTTAATAAACTTGGTAGATTGGCTTTACGTGACGTTAGACAACAATGGGAGATAGGTAATATGCCTACAGATATTCAAAATATTAACTTTAGTTCTTCATTTGATGATATAGAATACACTTCTCCATCTGCAGATTTAGTTGAGTTTTCTGCTGAAGGTAATTTTAGTGGTGGTACATGGTCTCCAACTACAGTTCCTATAGTAGATGGTACTAGTGCTATGGATATATTTTTAGGAATACCAAGAACAATTGGATCAGGAGAGAATGAACAACCTTTATTCCCAGGTCAAGATGCTTATACAGTTTCTGTAGGGCCTAATAGTAATAATCAAGTAATTCGTTTAAATCCTACTAGTACTATAGATAGAGGTGTATTTAATTTAGATCTAGGGTTAGTAGACGGAAACGCACAACCAATACCTAATGCAGATGTAAAGCAACAACAAAAATGGAATTTCCAAGCTCAGCTTGCTAGTGGCTTCTTTGGTGATTCTAGATATGAAGCATGGAAAAACTCTGATGGTTCAGACCAAAGGATTAATGAAGCGTTTACAGAACTACAAAGAGAGTATGGTAGTAAAGGAATGTATGTAAATCCTGAATCTAACCAATTCCAAGTTTTAGAAAAAAACTATCAAGATTATATTGCTAATTTAGATGAGAATGCTTTAACTATGGAGCGTAGTATCGGTACTATTTTAGATGGTATACCTCAAGATAATTGGACATTTGTAGTCGATGCTCAAAGACCTGTTTATAATATAGATGGTCAGTTATTTACTTCTGGACAATGGATGGTAAGCACAGACCAAATGGAAAACTATTTTACTTCTCTTTATAGAAAAGGAAATGAAATCAAAAGATTTAGTAGTGATCCAGGAGGAGAATGGGAACAAGTATGGGGAGAAGGTGGAAATAATAAGTTTACTAGATTCTGGGAGTGGTCAGGAGAACCAGACTGGGATAATCCAAATGCTTCTAATATAACTGATTTTGCTAATGTAGTAGAAGGGGCGGACGGTAATACGTATTACGCTTTTAGAGGTTATACAGGACTAAACTTTGGACCACAAGAAAGAGAAGCGTATGATAATCTTATATTAAGTCAGTCTAATGTTGCTGCTTCTGAGCAACCTAACAGAGAAGACTTAGCTACTAACTTCGTATTACGATCTCTAACTCATCAAAACTATATAAGTGAAAATATAGATGAGGGTATGCAAAGAGATATATCTAATGCGGAATCTCTGCTTGACCCAAGAGGTAGAATAACACCTAATCTTGAGATTGGTATTAATACTATGAAACAGATTTTAGACAATGATCCAACTAAGATTTTCTCAGATAATACAAAATCTACAATAAAAACTTATTTAGACGAGTCTAATGCTAAATTTGGTAGTTTAAATAAATCTGAGCAAGACGCATTATTAAGTAATATTGCTGAATTAAATGTATATTTAAACAATTACAACTTATTAGATGCTCAATTAAAAACTATACCTGAAAAAGAAAGACAAACAGCAAAGTTCGAATTAGAAAAGGCGTATAATTATAAAATTAATGACTTTATATATAAAAATATTATAACACAAAGTAGTGATTATTCAGATATTACATTCAATAGTAACGGAATAATTACACAAGGATTAGATAAGTATAAGCAAATAGGAGGGGCTTATGCTAAAAATCTAGGATTAGTACAAATAGGAGGCACAGATAATATGAACGTATCAAATCAAGTTTATGTTCCTTATGTTTCTAAAAGTCTATCTAATAAAATAAGCAAACTTAATGAAATATTTCAAAGAAATAATATATCAGTGAATATAACAAGTGCTTATAGAACTCCTACATATAATGATAAATTAAGTAACTCAAATAAATCTAACAGTAAAACACCTAGTTTGCATTTAAGAGGTAGCGCTTTTGATTTCGTACCTACAGGAGGTATGAATAGTAATGCTACAGCTAAAATAAAAAGTAAAGATATTGCCCAGAGCGTGGCAAATCTTGGATTACGACTAATAGTACATGGAGATCATTTCCATGTTGAAGACATGTCAGACCCTATGTTTGGTATGGGTACTCAGGAGTAATCTAGATTTATAGTTAAACATAAAAATAATGGCAAGAAGACGTCACAATCGACCTATAGGAAGATATAATCAACAATTTGAAGATCAAGATGTAAATCAGTCTCAACAAAACAGACAATCAATCCCTACATATCGTTTAGGTAATCGTACCTATGACCCAAGTCAAATACAAAGGGCTCTTCAGATAAACTATCGTAACAATATACAAAACACTTTCTTAAGCAGACTACCTGCTACCTCATCTTTTCAGACTTTTATGGGAGCTGAAAACTCTATATTAATGTCTGGTGGTAGAAGACAAAGCAGTCAAGATCTTTTTAGTAGACAATTAAATACTATTCTTAAAGGTAGATATGGTGCTCAAGAAATATTTGCTAACGGTGAAATAGAATCAGCTTTAACTGATCTTCAAAAAGCTCAAAGTAATTTAAGTCAAAAATTCCCTGGAGGAGAACCAACAACTGGATTATCTGGAAGTCCAGTATATGATAATATGCTCCAAAAAGAATATAACTCTCTTGTAAAGGAAGTAGAAAAAGCAGAAGGAAGAGTAAAAGCAAACAGAGATTTGCTAGAAGAATATAAACAAGAACAAGAAGAGATACAAGAGTATTTAGATGGTTTATATGTACATCCATCTATAGAAAGAGAATTACATAATAACAGACTAACTGAAGAAAGCCCTAAAGTTGCAAAATCTATACTTAATTCAATATTTGGCGGTGAGTTAGATCCGTTAGCTATGGAGACTTTAGGTGGAAGTATGTCTGATTTCAAAATTATGGGTCTCCAATTATTGACTCCTGTTGCCATGGCTTTAGGTAGAATGGGAGTAGGAGCTCTTATGAATGTTGCGGGAATAGGAGCAGACGCTACAATACTTGGTATGCCTGCTGGAGCAGTATTACATACAGCAGGGGCAGCAATGATAATTGGGGGTAGTGTTAAATTACAGCATGTAATGAGACAACACGAGTCTTTATCTGAAGTTCATGAAGCCTATGAAGGAAGAAAGAATCAAATGAAAGAGCAGTATAGGGCTAAATTTGGTAAATACCCTGAAGGAGAACATCTTAAAAAAATAGAAACAAACGCTAAAAAAGGTCTTAAAGAACTTTACGATGATGAGATGTTAACTTTTGGTAACGATCTAATGCAGATGACTTTTGTAACTGCTACTGGAGGTCTAGCTCATTTAGCAAAAGCTCCTAAACTTTTACAGACTTTTAACACTGTTCAAAATGCAGGGAGAAGAACATTAGATTTAGGTATTAGAGGTATTGGAGTTGGTACTAGTTGGTATTATGAAGGTATAGAAGAAGGTCAACAATATATTCTTAAAGATGATTTTTTAAAAGGTGTTTATGATGACCCAGATGTTGCTAATCTAAGTAATTGGTCTAGGTATTGGGATGTTACAGGAGAAGCAGGAAGAGGAGCTTGGGGTCTAGCTACTGATGATTATATAGGAGGAAGAACTAACACTAAAGAATTTAGAAATGCTGTTAGAGCTGGTTGGTCTTTAGGTATGGGTATGGCGCCTGCTCATTATGCTGCAGGAGCTATGGTTAATCCTCAAAGTTATGCTAGTGCTTTTGAAGGTATAAAAGCTATAAATCGTGCTTATAAGAATAAATTCGTAACTGAAGAAACAGGAGGAGAGAATACTGTATTAGCTGATTATTTAAATTCAGAGTTATTATTTAACAAAGTATCAACTTTTGGTGAGAAGTATAGAAAAGAAGGATCTGAAAAAGGATATGCTCAGTTTAATAAAGCTTTAGATGCATATGAAAGTAATGGTGATGAGATGGATTCATCTCTAACTCCTGATATGCTAAATAAAACTAGACAAGATCTTAATAAATTTAATGATCTATGGAATAAATTTAGTCAAGATGAGCAGTTTTCTAGTATGTCTTATGAAGACAAGCTAGCTGCTATATATTCAGAAATGAAAGCTTCTCAAGAGTTAGAATATAACCGAGACGGAATAGCAACTTGGGATAAAGAGATAGATAAGACTTACGATGGTTATGCTAACATAAAAGAAAAACCTTCATTAAGAGAGTTTAGTCGACTTACAAATCAAATAAAAGCTATTGATATTAAGCGTGATCAGCTTAAAAATATGAAATTAGGTATTAATGAAAAAAATATTAATCCTGAATTTGTACAAGACTATGATTCTAAACTAGAAACAATTCAAGGTGAATTACAAAAAGAACTAAATGAATTAAAAGAAGCAAACCCAGATATAAAAGTAAAAGACTATAAAACTTTAGCAGATGATAAACTAGTAGAAGCTGAAGCTAAAAGACTAGATAGTGTTGTTGGAGAACAAGTTTCTAATGAGTTTTTAAATAACTTTAATCAAATATCTTCATTTGATGATTTAAAAAATATAAAAGAGTTTAATAAGTATCAAGACGCTTTAGGTAAAGCTAGAAAACATAATGAAAAACATTTAGAAGATCTAGTAGAATATTTAACTAGTGAAAAAGATCCTAATCAAGAGTTTTCAGAAGACGATGTTGTTTATTTTGGTACAGAAAAAGGTATTTTTAAAGGGCCTCATACTGACGGTGTTCATGGAATAGTTTATTTTCCAAATACAAAACATACAGAAAGTGTGCCTTTAAGTCAAATAACTAAGCAGATCCCTCTTTCAAAACAAGTAGACAATCAAAATGAAAGGAATAACGAAGAGTTAAATTCAAAAATAATTGATTCTAACCATCCTGTTAATGTACATAAACAAAACTCTAATAAAGCTTTAACAGATGAAACAGAAGTAGATTCTTTAGATATACCTGTAGATTTAAATAAAGATAGATATGAGTCTAAAGGCCCAAATAGTGAAACAGATAGAAATGATATGTACTCTAATATTAGAGTAGTTTATAAAAGAAAAGAAAGAGACGAAAATAGTCTTAATTATGGTCAGTATGTTTTAGCTAATGAGAATGAAGGTTGGGGCGATTACTTTAGCGATGGTATGCATCTTAAAATGGGTGAAAACAATCATAGAATAAAAGTAAGTATTGCTTTTGGTGGTGGTCCATATGAATTAAATAATCATCCTACACTTAGTGACGAAACAAAAAGAGTCATAAGAGAAGGTAGGTCATTGCCATCAGAGCTAAAAGAAGGGGCTAAGGACTACGAGGATAAAATATCTTCATTACCTATAAAAATAGAAATAGTAGATAGTAATGATAATTTAGTAACATATAACGATAAACCGTTAACAGGTTTTACATATCAGTTTTTTAATCGTGACAATAATACAAAAGCTAAAGCAGTTAAATTCAAAGCAACTATTTTAGATAATTATCTTAATGGTAGTAAAAGTTATGCTAATATAGTTGAGGCTATAGGTGGTGTTATAAAGATGGATGACATTTCTGCTAAAAATGATATTAGAAAAGTCACTAAAACAGAGGATGTAGAATTAGGTATACATAATGGAGATGATATTGTAGTAGGACACCATAGTGAAAATCCTAATACTTTAGTAGATTACTCTAGTGGTAAAAAAGGTAGAGTATATTTTGCTGTAGATAGAGGATTTGGAGGTAAATCCGCAATTAAAGCAAATGTTCAAAATCTTAATTACGAAGAAGCTATAGCTTTGTATGATGTTTATAAAGCATTATTACAAACAAAAGTTAAATTAAATGATGATATTTCTAAAGTAGACACAGACTCTACTAAAAATCTTAAAGGGCTAACTGTTAGACAGTTTTTAGATCTTTTAGTATATGAGGGAGATATTACAAAAACAAATACTAATAGAGAGTCTATATTATATATAGACACTTCAGTTAGTGAAGATACTAAAAGAGATCCAGCTAATAGTTCTAGAGGTGTTTATTACGGTCCTAATTTTATAGCAGCAGAAAATACATATTTAGATGATTCTAAAAACTCTTTTATAGAACATGTTACTAAAAATATAAAAAGAAGAGTAAATGCTAAACAGATAAACAAGCCTATAAACAATTCTATAAATCAAACTCCTTTATCAGGTAAAACAAATAAATTTGTATGGTTTGGTAAAGTATACGATTCGTCTTCTAGTTATAATAACTTTTTACTTGATCGTGTTTTAAAAACTAATGTATTAACTGGTGAAGATAATATATTTCAAACACCAGATATTTTTCTATCTTCTGATGTTATATCTGAAAAAACAGAAGCTAAAAAAGAACTACAAAAAAGACAATCAGAAAAAGGAACTCCTCCTAAAGAAAATCCTTTAAATGACTATTTTAATTTAGTTCCAGAGAGTTTTAAATCTCCAGAAGGTTATAATGTAGAGCAAGAAAGAGAATTTATAGTAAATAAATTTGGTGAAGAGAGGTTTGGAAGTATTGTAGATGGTTATATACAAGTAGGAACAGAGCATGGTTATAAAGCAACTGCAGTTTTTCATAAAGGATTAGTAACTTTATCTAGGTTAGGTCAAAAAGGAGATGGTTTTCATGAGGGTTATCATATAGTAGAAGAGTTATATTTAACTGATAAAGAAATAGAGTCATTAAATAATGAAGCAGAAAAATTAGGATTTACTCCTACAGAATCTGATATTAATAAATACAAAAAAGTATTTGGAGATAATACTGAACAAGCTAAAAAAAGATATTATCATGAACTTCGTGCAGAAGGATTTAGAGGTTTAAATCTAGGTAAAGAAAATATATTTGGAGCTAAAACAAAAAGATGGTGGCAAAAACTAATCGACTGGATTAAAAGTTTATTCTCGTCTAGACCTACAACTAATGAGATATATGAAAGAATAAATCAAGGATATTATTTTAACAGAAAACCATTACCTAGAGCAGTTGATAAATATACAAAAGAGAATCCGTTATTTGCTAACCTTTTGGAAGACACTTTTGGTGATAACCTTGAGCAGATAATAAGTTCTTTGACTTTTACTTTACTAGGTGTTAAAGAAGGTACAGTTCAAAATATAGAAAGTATAGAAGACCTAGTTAATAAATTAGGAGAAGGAGTAGGTAATTTAGAAACTACAGTTAAATCTTTTAAAGACTTTTATGCTAAAGAAGATCCTATTAAATCTAGAACATGGGAAAAAATAGAAGATAATCTTGATCTGATAAAAGAAGAAATCATTCAGAGATTAGAATCGCTTGGTTTAAGATACAGTGAAAAAGAAGATAAGAAAAATAAAGATATAGTTGCTGCTACTAAAGCTTCTTTTGAATTGTCTTCTAAAGAAAATGCAAATTTAGCAACTAAATTATTTTTATATTTTGTACCTAAACTAGATCAAAACTATAAACCAGTTATGAATGAGGCTTTAGGATTTCCTGAGTTTAATGATCCTCAAGGGTTTTTTCAATTAATACAAAGAGAATTAGCTAACTCAGAAGCATATTATCAAGAAATAGAAAATCCTGATGGTTCTGTTTCTAAAGGTAAACTAGTTTCTGCATATGATATAATGCTTAATAAACTTAAAAACTTACAACAAACAATTTATTCTGCTAAATGGGTTGTTGATAAATTAGAATCAGGAACTGAAGAACTAAGGACAGGATTTGAAACAGCTATGGGCCTTCAAAAAATAAATCATACTGCAGTTGATTATAAAGGAGGTAAAAGTGGTATGCAGTGGAGAACTAATATAGGAGTAGAAGATAATCATGTATCCTATAGATTGAAAGCAGAGTGGAAACAAAACTTTAAAAGAGCAGGTTTATTTAATGACGGAGCCACTGTAAAAATAAATGAGTCTGGTATTGCTAATGCTGTTACTATATGGGATAGTTGGAAACGAGGTATAGCCAAAACTATAAGACAAAATGATAACAGAGTACCTACTGAATTATATCAAGAACTTGTTTCTAAACTAGGTGTTATAGGTATTAAAGCATCTATTCCTGGTATTAAAGAGTTTATGACTTCAACTGGTTATAGAAAACTAAATGCAGATAAAAATAGATTATTAGAGAACTTTATTACTACTAATCAAAGACAACCAAGTAATTCAGAAATGGATATTATTACTGAACAAGCTATGGGCGCTCTTTTTAGAACTTCAGTTAATAAACTAAATAAAATATATGAGTCTTTAAATAAAGCAGAAACTGTATATGATAAACTTGATTTTATAAACAATAATCCAATAGGAAGTGAAAGAGTTGTTTCTAGATTAGCTGAAGCAGAATCTAAATTTAATAAGTCTTATGCTGAAAATACAGTTAAAGCAGGTAATAAAACATATTGGGGGCTTTCTTTAAATAATTATTTATCACAAATAGTTAATTCCTTATCAGGAAGCTTATACGATATTAATAAATTAAGAGATTCTGTTTTCCATGCTTCTTCTAAATGGATCAGTGATTTAAATGATTCAACTGAAAACTTACGACTTAAATTGTTTAATACAATGAAAAGAAGAGGTTCTAGTATTAGTAAAAAATGGGGAGAATTAGAAAGACCTGATGAGCATGCTTATAGAATAAATAAATCTTTAGGTGCAGGGTATAACGGTATATCTATGGCAGATAAACCTACTAATTATACTTTA
>CEUO01028758.1_pt1 | contig 30048 bp, 53 predicted proteins | sample 531391 | NCBI WGS metagenome assembly CEUO01 (sample SAMEA2622799, study PRJEB7988) | marine metagenome | isolation source: saline water (ENVO:00002010), including
AGGGCTAGATGAACTAGTTACGCCAAACCAAGGCACTTTTTCATCAGCCTCTCTCTCATCCAACCCTTTTGATTCTAATATGATAGCGTGCAGAAGCATCAAATAATTACGAGCATCTCGTATCCGCCCTGAAATACTCTCATCTGATGCCTCCACACCATTCAACACATAGTTTCGTATAGAATCCATATGCTTTAAGAGATAGACCATAGCAACTTCGGAAGGAGTAGTTTCCAGTCTATCTGCTATCGATTTGAAATTCTTTAATTTATCTTCGTTACTAACTGTATATTCTTCACCTTTAACACGCATCAATTCCATTTCTATCTTGAACTCTTCGTCAGCCCACTTGAAAAAATCTTTAACTTTCATTTGATGTATCCAATACTTGTATTGCTTTGTCACAGTACGAGCAAGGAACAATCATAGTCTTATCGTTCTTTGTTATTACTTCTTGCTTGCTACTATCACAGCGTTTACATAATGGAGCCCCCATTTCCCAAGGAAAAGGGTCTGCCATTAGATTCATTTCTTCCATTTCTATTATCATATTCTTTAGTTTGCCCATATTATATCTCCTTGCTAAGTAAATCCCAATCTGGCTCAGGGATGTCAAGTTCTGCTCCACAATCCTCACAACTGTAGGATTCTGCAACGTTAGTATCATATTCTTCAGGTTGATAGTGCCTATTCTGATGTTGACACTCATCATCAATTTTATCTTTAATTATAGCTATCATACAAATAACTCCTGTTGTTGAAATCTTTCTTTTGCTATTTTAACGTAGTCAGGATTTAGTTCAATACCTAACCATTTTCTTCCAAGTCTTTGAGCAACCCATCCTGTCGTGCCACTACCGAAGAATGGGTCTAATACAATGTCTCCCTTTTTAGAACCAGCTTTGATACATAGTTCAGGTAGTTTTGGAGGGAATGTGGCAAAATGTGCTCCTTTGAATGGTTGAACAGGAATTGTCCATACACTTCTCATATTTGCTCCATCTTTCATTTCAAAGAAACCTTGTTCTGATTTCTGTAACTTGGTCTTCATGCCAAGTTCTGAGTTACCCTTCTTACCACCGAATTGGGAGCCTGGCTTGGTATTCTCTCGGTATGGTTGCTTAATTGCATTCGCATCATAATAATAATTTTTAGACTTTGACATCAAGAATATATATTCATGAGCCTTAGTACATCTGTCAGTAACAGATTCAGGCATTGGATTAGGTTTGTTCCATATGATATCTTGTCTTAGATACCACCCATCTGATTGTAATCCAAATGCTGAACGCCATGGTATACCTACCATATCCTTAGTCTTGATAACATCATGAGAGCCTTTACCCATTGTCATTGAATCTCCACAATGAGTACCTTCATGAGCTTTTTGAACTTCTCCACTATTGTCATTTAGTTCAGCTCCTCTCCATCCGCCTCCCCAATATGTATCTCCAAGATTTAACCAGAACGTACCATCTTTACGCAATACACGTTTTAGCTCTTTACCAATCTCGACTAATTTTTCTACATACAGTTCAGGAGTAGCTTCCAATCCGAACTGACCCTCTTCTCCATAGTCTCTTAAGGCCCAGTACGGCGGACTTGTGCAAACCATCTGAACATAGTCATCAGGTATATCTTTTAATCTAGCGATTACATCGCCTTGTAATATTTCATTTTTCATAATAAATCTTTGGCAGTTTTCAGATTATAGACTATTTAACTACCAAAAAAGTCTTTTTACACCCTAATTAGAAAGGAACTTCTTCTTTAGCTCCTCCTCCTTCACCATCTGTAGGTTTAGCATCCTCAACCTTAACGGAAATATACCGTTTACCAGCTTTGGATGTATTCTTCCAACCCGCAAGACGATACTCAGTTCCATTGACATCTACGCTGCCAACGAAATCTGGTCTAGAGTCACCATCTTCTTTGTAGTTGTTAGCAAACAACACACCTGAATTGGTATTATCATATTCACTCATGAGTATTACTCCTTATTTAAGTAACTTGTGAAAGTTTACTGATTGGAACAAGAACTATCTCGCTATCACTATTATCTCCACCCATAACAATACGAGCTTCTTTTCTTGATACCAATCTACGAATCTTCTTCCTTAGTCTATTAACCTTGAACATGAACGCAGTATCTATTTCTCCATTATCAGATAATATATGTATCCACCAATCTGCATTTGTACTCGATAATCCACTCGGATTACCTTTGTATCTTACTTCTATTGCAATATTACCTGTACGTTTCCACATATCACGTTCCGTTTTAACTTCGATACCGCCCTTACCTTCAAATATATTTCTAATCTTTTCTTCGTATATTTGACCAAAGTCTAAATCTATATCAAAGTTACCGTTCATTTATCAGCTTGTCCATTACTGTGAGAACGGATTTTCATTTTTAATTTTGCAATCCTAGCTAAGGTATGAGCCGATGGTTCACGACCTTGAGCCCTAATATTTTCAACAGCTTCCTTATATGACCTAAGTATCACATAGTTATCAGCTCTCTTTTTAAAATTATCAAGTTCCATTATTCTTCCATTTTTCCCATCTTCAAAAGGAAACAGAATGTATCATAAGGTATTGCGATATAAGGAATATCTCTATCCATACGAAATACAACTCCATGTTCTTCCTTTTCAGGCAATACCCAAGCTGGAACTTTCTTACGTCTTTTACATCCATAGAACTTGCCTTCTATCTCAATATCTCCTTGCTCATGTTGAGCTCCACCCCTATCTCTGTTATACGCTTCAAGTTCAAAATCCTTAGCTATCTTTACCGCTTGTCTTTGTAGTTCCGCTCCTCTTTGCCTGTTTCTTCTTCCCCTTCTTTGAGCCTTTGTCTTCATTGTTTATCACCTTTTCTAAATGTTTAACAAATTTATCTGTGTCACCCTTCATGCTAATATATTCTTCAAATGTACTACCAAGAACACTAACCGCTCTAATTAATGATGCTATTGTGTCCATTCTCATAGAATGAACAGAATCTTCAAGATTCTTTATACGTTCACGCATCTTTAATTTTCGTTTACTGATATTCATACTTCGCACTCTTTACAATCTGACAAAGCAGTTGTTGAGCCTGACTCTACTGTAGGTTCTTGTATTGTTTCCATATCTCTAATAATATTTTCAAGTCTCTCTAGGTCATCAGCACTATTCAAAGCATTTTTGTTCTTTAAGGACTTTAATCCAATTTTTAAAACACTTCTAATTAATATTGAATCACTTTCATTGTATACTATTTTAGCCATTAAACACCTCCGTTAATGCTTCTTCTGATGATGAGTATATCTTACAACGGTCTCCTGCGACACCCATTTTAACTCTGCCACTCTTACCGTATCTATTCTTTCCAAGTATAATCTCAATTCCATATTCTCCCATATCAGATTCTTGTAGATAATATCTCCATTCGTAATACATAAACAATATAATTTCAGCGTCCTGTTCAATAGAACCACTATCTCTTAAATCTCTAAGTAATGGTCTTTTGTTTGCTCTTGATTCACACTCACGATTAAGTTGTGATACCAATAGTACAGCCATATTGTTCTTTTTAGCTGCCCATTTATATTGTTTCATGATATTATCAATACGTAATCTATTGTCATCGACACCAGACACGCTTACCAATCCAATGTAATCATCTACAACAACATCAGGAGAATGTTTTCTTATCTCACGCATTGAACCATCAATGTCAAATATGTTATCATACATAATGAGATTTCTGTACTTATCTCTAATATTTTTCTTTGATTCTTCGAGCATCTTACTATCATTTTCATCTAATTCTCCAATACGTATCTTCTCATAAGATAACTTTTCAGACTCTAATACAATGAGCTTCTTCATCATTTCTACATTACTCATTTCTCGGTTCATCACTAAAACTTTATATCCACTATGTATAAGATTGCGAACAACATTTAACATAGTTGTTGATTTGAAATGACCAGGTCTACCAGCAATAACTGTTATCTCTCCTCTTGTCATTCCACCAGTAAGTTCATCCAGTTCAGGATATCCAAACCTAACCAACGCATCTTCATCAAACATCTTTTCAAATGTTTCATCCAATAGTCCATCAATATCAAAACCATTACCAATCTGCATATCAAGAACACTTTCAATTTCTCTATGTAGTTGTTCTAATACACCCCTAGCATCTGAGTTCTTTACATTGATAACACCCTTAACTTCCTCTGATTTTATGATTACATTTCTAAGCAACCACTTTTCATATAAAATTTTAGCATTGTTTTCATGGGTTGATGTCGTTACCACATCTATTAAACCAGTTAAATTATATGCTATTTCTTTTGTAGCTATTGATGGAGGTACTTCAGCTACAAGAGAGTTGATAGATATATCATCTGTGCCTTTTTTCCTTAAATCTAGTATACCCCTCCACACGCTACGATGAAAATCATTATAGAATACTGTTTCAGATGGTATGTAATGCATTATTTTATCAATAATAGAATTATCTAATATCATCTGACCAAGCAATTCCTTTTCTATTTCATAAGAATGTGGTAAAGATTGTGCCACTATTTTATTGTTTCCATGTAATATGTTGTTCTTCTGTTCCATAATACTCCACTATGTTTCTTTTTTATTTTGTATCCATATTTTAACGCTTCTCTAATTGTACTACTTATATTGTGAATACCTAACATATACACATCCAAGTCATTAGCTGATTCGTGTATAAGTAAGTATTGTACAACCCTATGAGTCTCCTTGTCCATCGACAGAACCATTTCTTAATCGTACAAGTGTTGCTGTAGCGCTAATATTTCTATTTCCATTCATACCAGTCCATTCTTCATGAGCAACGCTAATTACAACTGATTTATTCAATATAAGGTCTGTTGTGATTGCGGGGAGCTTAAGTACTACTCTTGACTCCGCATCAGAGTTCCCATCTAATTCAAGTTTTTGTAATGGTATGTGCAATTTATCAAGAAAACGTTTATATCCCGCATTACTACCCCCAGTAATTCTTCTTCCATCCTCATCTTTAGTTCCATAGAAACGCCATACACCAGCATCTTGAACATCCCTACCTTCATATTTACCAGCGTTTAATTGATACTTTGGCTTGTACAACATACCCCTACCTCCACGTTTTGTTGTAATCTTTTTACTATATAGACCAATTATTTTAGCAGGATAAGAACCTTCTGGTATGATTGTGGACATTTCAGGGTCATAGTAAACATCTTCATCATCAAAGTCATCAAGAAGCTTATCTATATCACTCATATCCACTCATCCTTATTATCTGCGTCTACTCCTGTATCTCCACCAAACTTTTGACCATTAGCATCAACATATTTATTACCATCAAACCTACCCATAAATACATCAGCGTTGAATCCAAGTCTTGATAGTCCTTTTGTAATTGCATCTGTCTGTACCTTTTTGATACAATCGTCATCAAGTTTACTACCCATCATTACTCTGATAGAACTGCTAATAGGGAATTCTCCCTCTACATCACCAGCCTCATCTTCATATTTATAATAAAATGTTGCAGTATACACAATAAGTGTATCATTTAGTATTGGAGTGTACTGTTCGTCTTTAACTCCAAATCCATGACCAAAAGCACCAAACACTTCTGTTGCATTTTTAATTTGATACTGAGCCCCAATAGCGGTAAATCCACCACGCTGGTTTACTTTGGTTGTAAACTCAGGGTCAGTAGTTTCAACCTGCTCCCATAAGAACAAGTTGTTGTTTTTATTCTTTTTTTCTGCCATAATTAATATCCCTTTCCGAAGATTCTTTTAAATCCTTTTATTACTTGCTTAAAAAATTTACTCTTTTCAGTCTTTCTTCTCGCCATCTTTACTCCTTTCTACTTGGTCTCTATAAAATACTGGAGCCGCCCATCCAATTAATTCAAATAGTCTTTGTATATGACTATCGCTTAAAGAATCCAACAGCTCTGGGTATAATCCTACCTCTAATAATTCTTTTGTCATTGTTTTTCTATCATGCTTATCCATACTAAATTCCTAACGATATTGAAACCTTTCTAAAGGCAAAAATAACATCACTATGTATAAAGTCCTTACACTTTTTATCTTTACACACTCTTGAATGCCATTCTTTTTTTGTTAAATACTCAATACCCAAACCACGACAAGGAACGCAAGGAAGGTCAATTTTAATAGAGTTGCCTGTCGACTTACCCCTTCCGTTGCACAAAACACATGGCTCTGATACATAATCTATGTTTCTACTCATTTATATTCCTAAAACTTCGTTCTCAGCTATTAACATAATCTCCTCACGCTTCTTTTCTTCTAATTCCATCAGAGTCTTGTCATAGTGTACTAAGGATAATTCCTCGGCTACATCAGTAATTGCATCTGCTATTTCCATATCTTACTCCTTATATTGGTACTCTTTTGGTTTCTTGCCACATGTAAGTAGCATATTGTTTTAGGGTAGTAGCCATTGGTCTACCCACTTTCTTTTGAATAGAAGTCTCCCACCGTTCTTTGAGACTTTTAATTCACCACTTGCAATTGCCCTACGAATTTTGGGAATTGATAATGAGGTGTACTTTGCTACTCCATGGATATTTAACCATCCTTGATTTGAATCTGCAATCATTGCTTCGATTCTTTCAATTAGGTCTTCCAATTTCCATTTAACTATATCTTCCATTATATATCTCCTGTTTCCCTATGTTTTTTAATGAAAGGATGGGCTTGGCACACAGGGAAAAACATAAACCTGTGGTGGCGTTTATACTCGCTGTTTAGGGTAATAATAAAAACCTAAATCAACCAAGCCCACTATGAGCTCACCATTATGTCAAAACTTCTTTGTTTTTTCAATAGTGCTCTTTTCATTTTTATCTAATTTATTGCTTCGAAGAATATATCCATGATAATACCACCATCCATTGCCATTCTTTTTAAAAAGCTCTGCTCTGTCTTTTTTCCACTTTTTATTTTGTGGAGCATCTGTACTATACTGCCATCCGCTCCTATAATATTTCCAATCTAAACTATTGCTTCTGCTGGCCAATTAAACCTCCTCCACAAGCTTCGAAGTATGAACAATATTTATCATTACACTCCCATTTTAGAACAGGAGCAAAACCAAGTTCAATCGGAGGTGCTCCTTCTTTTACAGATTCATTTACTCTTTGCCAATACTCAACAGCCTCATCTATCATAGACATTGGAATTTCTAATTCTCGCATCTGAGAATCATTCTTGTTATAAAACAATAATGCCATTGATTTTATTTTTGGATAATCATTTAAGTAATGTTGAGCAGGATTATTTATGTTATACCAATGAGTGTAGGTTGCTGTTTGCATCATATAATTTTTTACTGAATTTGGGTCATAATATGTTTTACCGAATATTGTTCGCCATTTCCAATAATTACAAGATTTTATATCGTAAAGCACACCATCATCTATCATAACTAAGTCAATAAATCCTCTGACATTTAAGTCATGTATATATAATTCTTTTTCTATAAAAATACGTGCTCCGTTGTTTGATGCATACCATTGAATCGCGTCTTGTATGTCTGAGTGTATCACATCTCCAAGCCTAAACAATCGTAATGTATCAGCTTTTATTTCAGGAGTTTGTACCTTTTCTACAGACGAATAATAGTGTTTACGTGCACACATACCTGCTGATGAAGAATGAAACCATTCTTCTTTTCCATCATATCTTTTTGATTTCTCAGCGTTTAGGTGAGCAACGTAATCATCATAGATTTGAGTGACTTTTGAGCTCTGTGCCATTTGTCATCTTATCTGTGTTGATTGATTTGCTTTTAACGAAATCCTCAACAAGGTTGCCAAGTTGTGTTTGCATAGATACATTTTGCATTGTGCAAAGTAACTTGAATTTACGCCAAGTCTCGTTATCGCATCTGAAAGTTCTCATGTTTCCCATTTTTGTCCTCAATTAGTTAAAGAAATTATTACAATTATTATTTTAAACAAATACTTTTTTTATGTTTTTTTGTATTATTTAATACTTGTATATATAGTAATATATATATATAAGTATAATAGCTTAACTATTACTTTAACAAAGCCTAGGCTAAAGCTATAGCCTAGGCTTATGTTTAAGTAATAGTTAACAAATACGAAATCCGCCTGAATGTTCACAGAAATCTGCAAAGTTCATTACATTTTCTGAATCAAACGGATAATTTGATTGCCAGTTTTTTACCATACCTTTGCCACTACAACCATTACATCCCTTACATTTATGCGCCCATTCATATCCTGTCGATTTGTCATTTTCAAGAGATTTATGATATTTTAGCCACTTTTCTTCTGATTGCCAACCTTCCCATTCTTTTCTTGTACCAGTTCCTTTGCATACGTTACATTTTTCAGTAGGCAAAGACCTTTGTTTATTTTTATAGGTACTAGCGTAAGATTCAATTTCGCCCTTTTTTTCTAAACTCCGCAATCTGCTAGCTATCTTTTTTGCTTTTGTTTTACTTATCTTATGTCCACCATTATTTCCGCCACCAGTTACATCTGCTACTGATAATATATCGCTACATTCTTTTATAACATAATCCCACAGAGGAGCCCACCACCATACATTATTTCTGAAATATGCTCCTTTTGTGTTATCTTGCCAAGCAAAATATGCTTTTGTAGTTTCTTCATCAGTAAAGTCGCAATCTGGTATTTTAGAGCTTGATGGATTAAGACCGTATAGGTCGTATCCCATTAAGATTACTCCTTTTGTTTAAGATTTTGCTTCTAAATGACTATCTACAGCTATATTTCCTTCATCTGTTCCAAAAACAGACGCTTCCATAGCATGTACATCAAATCTTTTACTGCAAAATTTATCAAAATCAAGCATCCTCTCTTTTGATTTAAGACCATCTCGAAGTTCTTTAATGCAACCTTGTAACTCTTCATCAGCTTGAAAATCTCCGCCACCCATCACATTCTCCATTTGATTATTAAGAGCTACTGTCATTAAAGATACGATAGTAGCATTCATAGACGCTTCTATCACTCCAATCATGCCTTTATGCTTTGATTTTATTGCCCTGTACAATCCCTTACGCTCAGATAAATAGAATTTTACCATCATATAAAATTTAGCTGGTTGTCCTTTACTAGCGGTCATAAACTCAGCCAAATCATGACTTAAGCTCATATGTAGCTTATCATTTATCTCTACTTTTCGGAAATCGCCAGGTGGAATTTGTAAAGTAACTTCAACTGTTTGTTGAGCTACTCTATCTTTACTATTGTCCATTTGTTCACCTTAGCTTTCTTATTACGTTAATTAAGTCTTTTCTATCATTCACTTGAAATACTGTGCCATTAAATTTTCTGTCGTACAAATGATTCTTATGCTCATATTCATCCTCGTAATCATTGTTGAGCCAATATACTTCGTTATTGTGCGAAGCTAAACAAATATGCCTAACTCCATCATAATCCCCAAAAAACAATATAACTCTATTGCGAAAAAAGTTATTTAATGAATCCATCTGACAAGCAATTAAGTTCTTATCTTCTGGCATGCTAAATATATTCTCATATTCGTGTGTTTTAGCGTTCATCTTATGGGTTAACCTGGCGTTTGGGGCTAAGTATATGTCCAAATTACCTAACTTACAAGATAGATATGCTATTTGACCATAAAGTTTAGCAGACCTTTCACAACTTGGAGAGCTGTCTAATACCAATACTATGTTTTCACGCTCTCTTGACTGCATACAATGATAAATATTACGTCTTGTAATACTACGCATCATTAATTCTTGAACATCCCATTCGTCTTCGCCAATAATAGGTTCACCAGTCTTATCTTCAGCTAATTTAGATATTATTACAGCAAGAGATGATGAAAGTCTTCTGTCTCTTGTTGCATTAGCTTTGGTCATAATATTTGGAGCTCTGTCTTTGTTTCTCTTATACTCTGCTTTTTCAGCTCGAATTATATTATGCGACCAATCTCTATTTTGCTCATAACTATCAAGCAAATACTCTAATCTGTCTTCAGACATATTTTGAGCTTTAAAATTAAAATTTTTGTTCTTTAAAGTTGACTTGTTGCCATATAATTTAGTTCTTGATGCTTTTGATTTTGTAAAATTTTTATTCTTTATACTTTTTATTTGCAACTTGTCGTTTAACACCTTCTTTTTAGCTATCTTAGGTTTGACAGCCTTAGCGTTTTTATCACCGCCCCCACCCAAGCTTTGAAATGAATCAAAGCCTGGTGTTGGGCGTTTACCACTCGGAGTTTGCTGTGGTTTCCAATTTCTCCAATCTCGTTTAATAAGCTTAGACATGAATTGAAGCAGCCTCCGCTAACTGTGACACAATACGCCTCATTCTTGAGAACGCTTGTGATTTATTTGCAACATTATTGTAGTTGTATCGAAATCCAAAGATAGCAAGATTTTCAAAAAGAAAGCAATAACACACGCTTGACGTGCTTTTATACATCTTGCCCATCATTCCCAATCTTAAACCTAAGAATCTCCATCCACGCTTCTTCAAATGTTTTGCTAATTTACGTTGATTTACCTTTACAGCTTTATAAACAGGAATACCCAATTCATTTCTCTCGCCACTAATAGAACATAAGTTCACCGTCAAAGCAAACAAACCTTCAAGGGCTTGTTTTGTGGGATTACCAGTTATATTAACTGATGCCATCGCATAGTCAGTTGAATCATTACCAAAGATGCCAACTTCGAATCCCTTACCAATATAGGTAGAAGATACGCTGTCTCTAATGATATCCGTTGATGATGAAGCAATTTGAGATAATCCAAGCTCTCTTACTCTGTATACGTTCTCATTGATAATAGCAGAATATTCTATTCCATCGTGGTTTATAATATTGCGTATATTAAGTATACCATTACTTCTACCATTATCTAACGCTTTAGAAAACAAGGCTAATGATGATTCATCAGTACCAAATTGACTAACATTCACAAACTGACCAGCATTAGAAGTACGACGCCAAAACTCTGTATTATTAACAATGTTTTCAGCCGCAACAATAACAATAATTCCTTCATCCTTAGTCCATCGCATATCTATTGTCATAATTACGCTTCCATCTTGTTCCTTCGTTCTATATCGAGCAACAACTTCATCTTTAGAATATCTACGTATTGTCCAATACTTCCAATTTGGTATGCGAGTTAAGTCTTTGAAGGTGCAGTTCTTGTCAACATAAGCAACTTCTGCAACTCCATCGACCCTCTTAGCATATTGTGATTCGTTAATATCTGTAAGCTGATAAGGTTTTTTACGTATTAATTTGCCGCGAATGACCTCAAAGTCATCCACGATTGCAACATCGTTATTAGCGATACGATTTTGCATATCTTGATGTGCCAGCATAGAGTAGTTTTCATCAGTATAGTCATAAATGCCATAGATTTCATCATCGCTAGGAATATCCTTAGCATCATCTATAGGCTTTGATTTAGTTAGGTAATCAATCTTAGTTGGCATAATCAGTTTCTTCTTCTCAACTTTCTTCTCAACTATCTCACCTGCGAATCGCTTACTGTCTAATTCAGCAATATTATCCTTCTCAGGTACATACTCGGATGTTTGAGCATCTTTTAATAAACTGTGGTTCTCAGGTGTTTTTGTAATAAACTGATAAACCAAGCTATTCCAATCTGCTGCCTTACCAAGAAAGCTAATAGCGTCAAGAAGTTGTCTAATTTCCTGTATTGTTGCGGGTTTTGACATCCCGCTCATTACAGCCTTCTCATACAACTTGATTGCATTACCTAAATGCGGATGACCATCGTGAGTTAACCTTAACGCTGACATAACAAGACTTGAATCAAGCGGATTAACATCAATCTTAGGAAATCTACGTAGCAAAGCTTCATGAAATTCACGTTCATCATTTGCAGTGAAGAATATGAACATATTATCAAGATTTGCATTTATATCAGTTCCAGGGATTGATAAGCGCCCATACTGAAGAAAATCTAAAAAGAAACCATCAGCAGTTGGTCGTGTTTTATCCCACTCGTCAAGTACTAGCATCACTTTATTTTTATGTGATGCCTCAGCAGCTTGGAAAACGGTTGATTTTTTAATCTCTACGCCACTTTTAGTTACTTCACTAGGAAGCATCTTAAGCACTAAGTCATCTTCTCTTGTTCCTGGAGCACATTGATAGAAAAACATTTCTACTCCGAGTGTCTTGCTAAGAACAATAGGAAGGTAACTTTTACCTGTACCTGCTGGGCCGTATAGAAATGCTCCACTAACTGGTTTAGTCTGTATCGCACTTGTAATACTAGCAGCAAAAGGTACACCGCAGATATATCCGTTTTCATTAAGCGACTTATGTATGCCCTTAACGGTTATTTCATGCATTTAACGTAACCTTAACTTTTGTATTTTGTTTTGTTTTTTAAGTTCGTTATTATTTTTACGCAGCTCGTCTATAATGCCGTGTAGGAATGTAATGTACATTCCCATTATTGCAATTATAACTCCTGCGACTATTATTGTTTTTAACATAGTTCTTTCATAAATCTTGCGAGGATAGAGAGCCATAACACAATGTCTTACTTTAATACGGTAACTAAAGCGTCAAATTCTAGGCAATTTAACTCATTGCTGGCACTACCCCTATCCTCACTATTAATCTAGCAATACTAAATATTCTTTGTGTTTATTTATTTTCGAGCTCCTTAACTCTACGCTCTAATCTTCTTAATTTGCTCTTTATTTCAAAAAAGTAATCATTTATTAATTCTTCTTCAGTTATAAACCCCCCGCCATAAGGATTAAATAAATGCTCTAATATCTTTCTAAAGTATCTACTTTTATTAGCATCACTTCCAACATAAGGAAACCAATACTTTTTATATAAAAATGTAAGCAATCTATTCATATTAATCTAGTAACACCAAATATTCTTTCGGGTAATGTTGTTTGAACCAGTCCAATCCTTTACGTACAATCTTGTACATACCCAACATTTCCGCTCCCATAACTAAATCATATACTGCTACTGCTTCTGGCTCAAGTTCTATCTCTTCGCCAGTAAATCTATTTGCTATAAATTCTTTTTCTTTAAATATAACGATATCTGGGAACAACTTAACCGCCTGTTCCCTTGGCGTAGGTGTCGGTGTGCTCATCTAAATCCAAACCTTTCCAATAATCTGTAAACCCACGAAGTTCTGCAGTAATTCACCCAAGCGGATAAAACAGTTTCTTTACGTTCAATCGCATGACTTTCCTCTGTGCTTAAATCCAACATCTGTTGTAACTGTTGAATAAGTAATGGAGAAGCTTTATTTATTTTTGCTTCACAAATTATTGACATTATCTCAGCAGGTGTCTTACCTGCACACATATCAATAGCGTCTTCTTTGTGATTAGTCCTCTTCATTATTTAGCTTCCTTCCAACACCACCAAGTAATCCACGACAATGTTCAGCTAATTTAAGAGCTTTCTTAAGTTTCGCATTAGCATCCTTAAGTTTCTGAGTACCATCTCTTACTTCAATTTCTGTAAGAGTAGCGGTCTCATAGTCTTCTGCAGCTTCTGTGGATAAATCGCCAATATCTTGTAGCTTACTACTTATTAGTTTCATCATACGAAATGGAACTATGATATTATTATTGCAATCACTACAACATCTGCCATCTGCAACAGGTTCAGCATTATGTCCTTTTGTCCATATTTCCTTACCAGTCTCAGGGTCAACCATTGCATCTATCTTTTCATTACAGATACAACAAGGTTGCGTATTATCAGATGTGTAGTCTTTTATCACTAACTTGTCCATCTTTCAATCTCCTCTGCTTTAATTCCTACCCTAGTAATCAAATCCAATCGTTGCAATAATGATTCAGTATCCTTCTTTAAATTACCAGAATACCCATCATATGTGCGACGTTGTTTCATTAGTTCTAAAGCAAAGCTCAACGCCTTAATTGATAAGTACGTCTCTTCGAGCAATCGTTTTAGATACACTACATCATTAGGTGGAGCACTTGAAAATGACAACATTGTGTTATGTGCAGTAAGATGGTCTGCTTCAGATAATTCTGAGTACCATTCTTTATCTACATCTTCTAAGCAAAAAGGATTGTCATAATCTGCACTACCATCCTCAAACATAGGATAAAGCACTGCAGTCTCTGTATCAAGTACAGAACCAACAGAATGTAGAGCTACTTGACTATTTGGTAACTCTTTATCTATTGTGTTTACTTTGTTTTTTTGCATTGTTATTTCCTTCCTATTAAGTCTGAGGTAGCACATCCTTGTTCCCTGCGGAAGGAGTGGAGGTCAGTTGTGGTTGACGCGCTACCTCTAAATCTTTTGTAATTAATTTTTTATCCTTCTATTTATATCTAATGCAATTATAATAAATACAAATAGGAGTATTATGTATCCATCAAACATCTGTAACCTATCCTTTGATATGCTTTTGATATTGTTTCCATTCTATTTCACTTTTAGCATTTCTCGCGATTACTTTTATATCATCTACGAATATGTCTAAAAGCACAACATCAAAGATATGTTTAAGTTCTTCTTTCATTGTAACTTCCTTTGTTTACTTATCAAAGTATTTGTCTAATTTATGTTGAGCTTCTTTCATATCTCCAAATTGGATATCTCGCAATATTTCTTTTATACGTTCCTTTTTGATGTCTTTACTCGACTTCTCTACTTTTACCATAGTTTTAGGAATAAAGCGCAACTTATCACTCTTTTTAACTTGGTGATTTAAATCTTGTGTAACTTCTGAACTTTGTTCATTAATATTAAATTTTAACGTAATATTTCGTATTGTATCAATAATACTTAATGGAATATCTGTTTTATATAAATTTTTACGTAACCTATCAATATATTTTGTAAGTGATAGTTTACTTGTAAATGTAATAATTTTTGAGGTTGTATTTTCTTCTGTATAAACTTTAATTTCTAAAGTTGTATCATCTATTGTAATAATTTCAGTAGTTGGTTTTTTATTCATTATATTAGTATGTGGTTTTGTTAAGTTACTCTAAATTTTACTTAAAAAAATGGGTACATCAATAAAGACATACCCATTAATTTAAGGTTACGACTAATTATTTTTTAGTCTTGTTCATTTCAGATTTACTTCTAAGATACAACATAGGATAACGTTTAGTACCATTCTTATCAATAATATAATGTTTCTTAAGTCCTGTTTTAGTTACATCATGTCCATCACTTATTGACTCTACAGAATTATCGAAATTACTTCTAAATTCTGTAATTTCAGGTGTATCATAAGAAGTTCCACCACCTTGACCATTAGTAACCCTCCCTTTTTCACTTAACTTCTTGAATACATCTTGTATCTGTTGTTGTTCTTCTGAAGAAAATCCCTCCAAATTACTTAAAACACTATCAACTGACTTCTTGGAAAGTTTTAATTCCTTATCAGATTTAACAACGTCTTTAATATCTGTTGATGTAGGTTCTACACTTACAGAATTATTAGTAACTTTGGAAGTTTTACGAGAATCTTTACTCATAAGATTTACTCCTTCCGATTGATTATTAGTTATATTCACAAAAGAATCTAACAATACTCAGTATTAAATAAAACAAGTATTAAATAAATATTTCACTTCATCAACAATCAAAACTTAATACTTGGTATAGTTTATCTTATTGGTGGTATTTCTTTTTAACCTACGACCTTGACCACTTCTTCCTCGGACAAGATTTCACCAAAAAAACTATTCATAACATATATTATAGGTCATTTTAAAATTTGTCGAATAGTCATATGGTTTTCAACGAAATATGACCTCGAGGGAAAACCGACCACCCCGATACGGTGGGGGATAAAAGACCCACACACAAAATCATTAAATTTTCAACATTTTTTTAAAAAATTTCCCCACCTCTCGAAAAATTGATAAATTCATTTTACCAAAATTTTTGCCAGAATTTTTCTGGAAGCCTAGGCCTAGGCTTTAATAGCTTTAGTTTAGTTTTTATTAAGCTTTATATTCTATATATTTAGCTTATAATATATATATTATATATATATACTATATATAGGGAAGAAAAACGGAAACTTCTTGAAGCTTTTTGCCGTCTAATGTAAATTAGAGTAGAGAATGACAAGCCAAATACCGATAGCAAGGAAACATTGTGCAAATTGGAACAACGGCAAGTGTTTAGGTTGTATGTTTAAAAGAGAAGATGATAAGCTGTATATCCATGTTGACAAGAAATTTGCTGGTAAACCATGTGTTGTCGATGATGGTTGTCAATATTTTGAAGAAATCGTACTGAAAGGTAAAGTATGCACATAACAATGTTCGATGATGAAACTCTACTTGTAGATGCAGAGTCATATTTTTATTTATGGTGCTGTGATTGTAGCCTTAGACATCTCGTTGTAATCGAAGCGGTGGGTAAGGGAGCTGATAAGTTCAAATCTGAAGATGGTAAAATAGCAATTGCTATGTCGAGAGACAACAAAGCAACTGAAATAGCTCGTAAAAGAGATAAAATAGTACTTTACCAACGAAAGGACAAGAAAAAGGATGCCAAGACAAAAGAAGCATAGACGTGCAATAGTCATTCCTGACCAACACTTCCCTATTCATGACCAAGCGGCTGTGAATGTTGTTTTAAAGGCGATTGAACTTGTAAAACCTAATATTTTCATAAATCTAGGGGATGTTGGTGAGTGGGAATCCGTTTCAGCCTGGAAATACAAGGGTAAAAAGTTACCAGAATTAGAATATCAACTACCATTTATTGATAAAGAGATAGAATCAGTCAATGAAGGAATTGATATGTTCGATAAGGTCTTAGATAAGATAAAATGTAAGGAACGGTACATATGTGCAGGTAATCATGATGAATGGTTAGATGCTTTTGTGGAACGATATCCTTATATGAAGGATTATACCTTTAGAAAGGCTTGTAGGTGGGATGAACGAGGATATAAGTACCTACCATACAATTATCCACTTAGAATAGGTAAATTGACCTTTATTCATGGTGCCTTTGCTACGATTAACCATGCTAAGAAACATTTAGATACTTATGGTGCTAATATCGTTTATGGACATACTCACGATATCCAAAGAATGACTGGCACAAAGTTGAATGGTACGATTGGTTCTTGGAGTTTAGGTTGTTTAAAAGATATGTCAAGGGAACAAAATAAGTGGTTAAGAGGTAGATTACATAACTGGGCCCATTGTTTTGGGATTATAGATTGGTTTAGTACAGGAGATTTTAGAATGGATGTGGTTGACATTCATAAGGGAAAGACTTTCGTCTGGGGGCAGACGATAGATGGAAACAAGTAGGAGTTACTATGATTACTGTTTCCTTACTTGTCTACACTCGGAGGGGTGGCTTCGGGCACCTAATCAACAGGTTGGGAGCAGTGTAGATGAGAACAAAGACAATTTCCCGAAACCAAGAGGTGTTATACGAAAATGTAGAAGAATTTCGTAATTTTTACCCAGAGAAGGAATTAGTGTCTAATTGGAGAAATGGACAAGAAGGACAATGGGTAATGACGGATGATTTACAAGTATGTAAGATTTTAAGACGAAGTACTATGGATAACCGCAGAGGTAGGACTATAGACTACGTTAGAACGATATTAGGAACATATACAACAAATCCTAATGTTGATATGGGAGGACTTCCTCCAAAAAATGTATATTCGTTCTCAAATAAGAAGTTTTCTAAGAAACTTCGTGAAGAACGAAAAGAACCAACAAATAATGAGTTCTTGTTTGCAAAGTATGTTGCAAAGGGAATGAGTCCCACAGAAGCTTATTTACGTGTTTTTCCTACAAATAAGAAAGAATACGCTAAAGAGACTGCTCGTGGACTGTTGAAAACTGAAAGGGTACAAAAATTGGTTACAGAAGAAATAGAAGTTATCTTAAGTGAGATTGGAGCGTCTAAGCATTATCTACTTGAGATGACAAAGAATATCATTGATAATATAGATGGTAAAGATGGAGATAAACTAAGAGCAATCGAATTAATGATGAAAATAGCTGGAATGTTCCCTAATGATAAGAAAACAGAATCATTGACTGTATTTCAAGGATTTAGTGAAGAACAGTTAAAAAAGATAAGCTCTGAAAACGTAAAGGTGTTGGCTCATGCTGAAAAAAGAATCGATGACAAACCTGACTCTACATGATTTAGGAATTCATAGTGAACTTAGTTGTTGTATCGTATGTGATAAACCATTGATTGATAGTCAAAAAGTGGTGTTGATGGATATATTCAAAGTTGTATCTGGCTGGTTATGTCCAAAATGTACATCATTATATGATTACGATGATAATCTTATAGATATTGGAGATTTAGATGTTTACTCAGATATTAAAGGGTATGCTTAAATACCGTATAGAATTTAATGGAAAACAAAGAAATAAATATTATATCAGACCTAAAGGAAAAAGATGAGGTTCTTGCGCGTTCTTATAGTGACCTTCTTTATTTTGGTAGGGCTTTTCTACCCGCTGATTTCCTTAATAAAAGCTCTTCTCCCGCCTTTCATGAAGAGGTGGGTCAAAAACTTATTGACACTAGCCCTGGCGCCCGTATATGCAATATTCTACCGAGGGGCTTTGGAAAATCCATTTTATCAAAGGCTGCTATTCTACACAAGATTTGCTTCGCGCCGAAAGGACAACGACAATTCATTGCCTGGGTAGCTGAGGAACAAGGTCAGGCCATTGACCATCTTAAATATGTTAAAAGTCATTTAGAATATAATGAGTCAATAAGATACTACTTTGGAAATCTAGCTGGGGATTCAGTTGGTAATAGATGGACTGAAAAGGATATTGTAACTACCAAAGGAGACAGGTTGATTGCTAAGGGTACTTCTCAAAGACTTCGTGGTAGAACTGAGATAGATGTTCGCTATACTGGTATTATCTTAGATGACTTTGAATCTGAATTAAATACCAAAACTCCTGAAAGAAGAGATGAAATTAAAAAATGGATTGTATCTACTGTATTTCCTGCGTTAGAGGAATCTCCAGGAAAAGAAGGATGGATATGGTTATGTGGTACGATTGTTCATTATGATAGTTTCTTACAAATGGTTGTTGATGGTAGCAAATTAGCTAAGAGAGAAGAACGTAAATATCCTTGGGATGTTACATTCTACAGAGCATTACAAGATGGTCAGTCTATTTGGCCTGAACAATTTCCAATATCTAAGTTAGATTCTAAAAAACGAGAATTTATTGAAGCAGGTCTTGTAAACAAGTTTGCTCAGGAATATATGAATGATGCTCGTGATTTGTCATCAGCAGCATTTAAAACAGATAGAATACAATATCATGATGGAGCATTTAAGTCTATTGATAATTATTCCTATTTAGTAATTAGAAATGAAGCAATTCCTATTAATGTTTATATTGGAGTTGATATAGCAGCTACTGCAACACAAAATTCTGATTTTCAGGTTATAATGGTAATTGGGGTAGATTCAAATAAGAATCGATATATATTAGAATATTATCGTGAACGTATCCCTACTTTTGACTTACCTGAACAAATTATAAAATTAGCTAGAAAATATACTCCTGTTAGAAGAGTTACGATTGAAACGGTAGCTGCTCAGGAAATGGTACGTGATATGGTTACTCGAATGGCTTCTGAGGATAGAAGACTGATACCAGGAATATTCAAAGGTGTTAAACCACCCGCAGGTATTAAAAAAGCAGATAGATTAGAAACATCATTAGGGCCGATTGTAAATAGTAAGAAATTATATATTCGTAGAGAAATGACAGAATTGGTTGATGAGATGTTTGAACACCCTGTTCCAAAGAATGATGACCTTATGGATGGATTATATTATGCAGACTATTATTCTAAAGCTCCATTAAGTACTGCTATATCTGTTGGAGAAATGAGGGCAGGGAAGAAAAAAAGAGGTAAATTAAGAGGATATTACAACTGGATGACAGGTGGCAGACGATAATTTGGAACTTTTAGTCGATTTTAGCGTATTTCTCTTTGACATTATGCTATTTATACTTAACTTAACATCAAAGCGTAAGTCACATATATTATGGCAATAGAACAACATCCATTAGCAAAAGAAAATCAAGAGCTACATAGAAGATGGCGTGATGCTCGAGCAGACTGGGAAATAGAAGCAAGAAATGATATTGACTTCTATCATGGTAATCATTTTACCAATGCTGAATCTGAGGAAATGCAATCACGTAATCAAGCTGATGTTCCTATGGATAGGATATCACCAGCTATTGAAAAGCTTAAAAGTGTATTAACTGCTAAACCTCCTGTATTCACAGCTGTTCCAAGAGAAGATTCTGATGTTAAAGTCGCATCGGCTTGGAGAACAATCTTAGGATATGTATGGCAGATATCAAGTGGTGATGTTCATATGAAAGACGCCATTCATGATTATGCTGTAACAGGTTTGGGATATCTTTATGTTTATATCGATAATGAAGCAGATTTTGGTAAGGGTGAAGTTAAGTTTACTTCCGTTAACCCATTTCGTGTTTATGTACCACCATCATCTCGTGATAGGTTTTTTCAGGATGCTGATTCAATTATCCTATCAACAATCTTGACTGGTGAGCAAATTGTAAATCTATATCCCTTTTTAGGAGCTCAGATAGATGAAGAAACTGGAGAGGTCATTCCAGGAATTATTGAGGATATATCTACATATTCAGAAGAAGATTATCCAGATGCTCAAAATAAGAACAGTATGGTTATTAAAACTCCAGCGGAAGCGAAGGACTTAGACCATTTTAATCATGAAAAATACCAAATCTTAGAAAGATTTTATAAGACCAAAGTACCATTCTACAGAGTAGTTGATTCTCGTAGCGGTGAGGAAATGGTCATGAATGAACAAGAATTTGCTGCATTTTTAGAAGAGAATCCAGGAGTGTTTGAGCGTGGATTGATGAACTTTGAAGAAGTATTACAAACACGTATTGGTGTAGTTGCGACAGTTGGTGAGGTTTTATTATATGAATCTGTTCTCAATACTGATGTATATCCTATTGTCCCCTTACCTAATGTATGGTCTGGAACACCATATCCAAAATCGGATGTGTCAAGAACAAGACCAATGCAAAGACTACTCAATAAGTTGTGGTCGTTAGCTTTATCACACGCTCAGGCTTCTGCTGGTTTAAAACTATTAGTTCCTTTAGGAAGTGCTGTTAATGGATTAGAACAATTAGAAAGAGATTGGGCCAATCCAAATGCGGTGATTGAGGTTGATACTTCTCAGGGAGAACCTCATTATCCTGCTCCTACACCACTTGCATCTGAATTTTATCGATTAATTGAACAAGCTGAATTTTATATAGATTTTATTTTTGGATTACCTGAGATGATGCATGGTTTTTCAGAAAAAGCTCCTGATACAGTTCGAGGGACTGAACGTATGATGATGCTTGGTTCTGAGCGTCCAAAGTCAAAATTAAGGGATATTGAGTTTGGTATTAATATTATTGGAAAATTATTATATGCATTTTCTAAGGGACATTATACGTTTCAAAAGATATTTAGATTGATACAACCTAATAATAATATCAATGAAGTATCTGTTAATACTTTGTATAGTGATATGAATCCGACTGTTATCGATATTGCGAAAGATAGGAACAATATTGGACAACACGATGTTAGAATTGAAGCAGGTTCTACTTTACCAACAAGTAAATGGGCTGAGTATGGAGTGTACTTTGAAGCCTATCAGGCTGGTTTAGTTGATAGAACAGAAGTATTAAAGAAAAACCCAGAGATATTCGACAAAGAAAGTATTTTATCAAGAATGAGTGAGATTGCTCAGTTGCAACAAGCTAATGAACAGTTGCAACAACAAGTCAAAGAATTGCGAGGAGACTTGCAAACGGCACAACGGGAGTCTGTCCAAGACAAGAAGAGAGTTGCGGTTGAGAAATTCAAACGTGATTTATCTGAAGTACGGGCAGACGCTAAAGCAGAAAAGAAAGTGCAAACAAATAAGTTTGCCGATACGGTGAAGTTCGAATTGGAGAAATTGAGGCCATTGACGGAAAATATGGGACAAGGCGTTGGTTCTGCTCCTGAAGATATCGAAACATCGTAGAAAGGAGAATCATGGAAGATTATATAGCTGAAGCAAATGCCAGCGAAGGCGTCGTAGATGACGTTGTAGCTGGGACTGAGGAAACTAATCCTTTTGTTGAGGATAATAGTGCATTTACTGAGGAAGGATACGAAGGTGTCCCTCAACCTGAGATGCAATCTGAGACTTCACAGGTAGACTGGGAATCTGAGAGTAAGAAGTGGCAATCATTATATGATAAGTCACAGACGAATTTGACGAGACTTGAAGATGCCCTTGGAACTGCAGTGGAGATGCAACAGAACGCTCAGGGAGCAACTGTTAATCAACAAAAAGAACAAGTGCCTCAGGTATCCGAGGAAGAATTTAATCCTTGGGATGCCTATTACAAGCCGGATTCACCGTCTTATCAAATGAGAGTTGCTCAAGAGCAACAGTCGGTGTCACGTGCTATTGAAGGTCATATGTCTCAGATGAATGAGAATATTGCCTTGAATAACACAATTAATGAGTTGAAGAACGTACATAAGATGCCCGATGATGATGTTAAAGAATTCTTACAATTTGTTACCCAACCAAAAGAAAATGTTGGTTTGGATAACCTTGTAAAACTTTGGCAGGATGTCAACGGTAAAAAAGCATCTCAAGGCGTTTACGACTCACTTGAAGCGGTAAGAGCTTCCAAGAAAGCTCCCCCAAGTCCTGGAGCGATACAAGGGCAAGACCCTCGTACTCGACCTAAGAATGAAGAAGATTCAGCTTGGGATGGGATTATGGGAGCAAATGTTCATGGAAGATTACCGTAAATCTTAAACAATAAAAGGAGTGTAAAATGGCAATTACTCAAGGTGGAGTAAAAACTACAGATGTCGTCCAAGCTTCGTCAAATAGTCACGCAAGTGCTCAAGGTACTACGCCTGACGTTAGACGGTTATATAATTTTGGCGACAGAGTATCAGACCTCTCACCAGAAGAATCGCCCTTTTTCGTATACTTAAGCAAAGTAAGTAAAGTACCTACTGATGATTCAGTATTTCGTTTCTTAGAAGACCGTTCTAAGATTGACTGGACTAGCAGAGATTTTCTTATAGCTGGTCAACCTGTAGGAGATGTTGTAGCTGGAACAAGTTACAGTTTTGCAGTTGACACTAGCGGGGGAGCATCCGTTGATTGGTTAATCAAAGGGATGGTGTTTGCGGTAGAGACAGCTGAGGGAGCTCAGGTTATGGTACGAGTTGACAGTTCTCCAACAGATGTTGGTAGTTCTACTACCTTCCAAGGTAAGGTTATTAGTCTTACCGCTAGTGGAGTGTCTGGATATGCAACAATCGCTAACAATGACCGTTGTCAAGTGATTGGTACTGCTTATGCTGAAGGTACTGGCTCTCCTGATGTTTGGTCAAGTGAAATAGACGACAATTACGGCTACACGCAGATTTTCAAAACTGCAGCTGAAATGACAAATACAGCAATTGCTACAAAATATAGGGGTTATCCTAATGAGTGGCAACGTATTTGGGCACTTAAGCTTCGTGAGCATAAGGTCGATATTGAACGTGCCATGCTTTTTTCACAAAAAGCTCGTCAGGGAAGCGTACAGTATACAGAAGGGCTATGTGGTCATATTTTAAAAAATGGGACAGCTCAAACAACTCACGGAACTGCTCTAAGTTATACATCTGGTAAACCATATTTAAGAGTAGAAGCAAATGCTAATCTTACTTATGATTTGTTACTTGGTGATTTAGAAGTATTGTTTGACCCAGCAAGAGGTGGAAGCGGAGACAGACTTGTTCTTGCTTCATTACCTGTAATTACTTTCTTTAACAAACTCGGTGACGGTGCATTTATGGATGCTTCAATCGGACATGGAAATGGCCCATTTAGGGTTGACATGACAGCTAAGGATGGAGCATTTGGACATAAGGTAATGACTATCGAGACTATTCATGGAACATTGCATCTTGTAAAAGAACCTTTATTCCGTGGCATTTCAAGTGGATTTATGCTATTTGCTGATATGAGTAAAGTTGCGTATCGTCCTCTTGTCGGAAATGGTGTTAATCGTGATACTTATATTACGACTAATGTTCAGTCTGACGATGAAGACTTACGTAAAGACATGATTCTTACTGAAGCTGGTCTTGAAGTGACATTACCTGAATCTCACATGATGTATGTCGTTGAAGACTTATAAGGAGATTAATTATGAGAGCTGATGTCTTAAATGAAAATAGTGGCTTTAATTATGGACAAGCGTTTGTAACTGAACTTGGTGGAACTAAAAAGGTTTTCACATACACAGGTTCAACAGATGAAGATATTTTAGATAGTGCGACAACCGCATTTGCTGACAATGATGTAATAGCAAATTGTGGCCCACTTGATGTGACTGTACCATCTGGATATCAAGACCCAACAAAAATATTAATCGAAAGAGTAATTTGGATGCCTTCTACGGCTACTGGAACTACTATGGTCGGTAATATTAATGCTGGTACTGCTGGAACAGATGCTATTAACGCAGCGATTACAGGACAAGTTGAGTTAATGGGAGCTGGAGTTACATATAGAGACCCTAACCTTGCAGCTAATTTAAGTATAACTGAAGTCGATATTGACTTTAATGCGTCTACGATGCAATATTGTCAACCATTCATTATACTTCCAGTTGCGACTAAGTATATCTATGTTGGAACTACAACGGCTATTAATCACGCGTCTAATTTTGATGCTGGTCGTTATCAATTCCAAATTGAGTACACTGTGCTTTAATCCGTAAGGGTTAACAGTTTTGTAGAACTGTGGGGTAGGTCGTATAAAGGGCTTACCCCAAATCTACTAAGAATTTTAAAATCGGAGAAATTATGGCTGTTTATGCAAATGTTAAATGTAAAGTATTTATTCATCAAGGAGTTCCTGGAGATGAAACTGCAGATACGGGAACTTTAGCTAGAGATATTAAAGATTATATTGTAAGCTTGGATTCGACTAATAATAAAGTTTTATCTATTACTCATACTCAATTACGTGGTGATAGAATTATGACTTTAGTTGTTGGTGGAGCTTAATATTTTTTTATATTTTAGATTATAAGAATAGATTATTAATATGGCTAAAAACTTAAAAAATATAAATTTAAATGGATTGACAAGGGTTCAAAAAAGACAAATGTCGAAACATAAAGTTCATCATACTAAAAAACATTTATCTATGATGGCTGTAGAAATGAGAAAAGGAAAATCATTTAAGCAGGCTCATAATAAAGCTCAAAAAATAGTAGGCAATTAGTAATAGATGGGTAAAAAGAAAAATTGTCAACATTGTGACCATCGAAATGATGGAGGTTGGTTTTATTGTAGAAGTTGTGGAGAGAGAGCTCATCCACCAAGATTTACTACAAACTCTTGGATGCGTGGAGGAGTTTCTAGTAGAACAGATATTGAACTTAATGAAGTATCGATAGAAGAAAGTACAAATAAAATGGCTGGAAATACTATGAATCAAAGATTAAAAGATTTAGGAGTAAGACCATTATGAGGTTTGGTAAAGGTTTAAGTACATTAAAGAATTGTACTTTAGGAGAAGGAAAACATAATAAAGAAATGGAGGATAATAATGCCATACGGAAAAGGTACATACGGAAAGAAACGTGGAAGACCGAAGAGCAAAAACGGAAAATCCAAAAACAAAAATAAGAAGAAGAAGAAGTAATATATGCAATCATTTGAAGCACAGGTAGAAGCATTAACTAGTCTTTCAATAACTAGTAGTAGCTCTCCAACTCAAACAGAATTAAGTGATTTCTTATCTGATGGAGCTATGGAAGTTATTAACGCTATGCCGCAGAGATTGAAATATCTTTGCGCAACTGAAGATACATTTAATAGTGCTGCCGTTGGTAGTGAGGCTAAAGTATTAAAATCAGGTCAAGTTCTTTCTGTGCAAAGAACAGATGGAACTGTTCTCTATCCTTGTAGAGAAATACCTGCTAATTTAGCTGGTAGGGCTGCAGATAGTACATTTGCTACTGGTCATATGGAATCCGCTACTCAGACCGACCCTGTATATTATATTTATAATGGAAAAATAAATTCACTTCCAGCTACTTTAGCTAATGGAGGCTCTGCTTCTAATAAATATTTAGAAATAAATAGACCTGCTGTTGCTTATACTCATGATTCTATGGATGATTCAGTTGCGTCATTTCCATTACAATACGAATATTTAGTTCCTTTATATGCATCGATTAAATCATTACAAAATGCTATGGCTGCAAAAGCTGGAAATACAGATGTAAATAGTGCATTAAGTGCAATTACTTCTAAATTAACTACAACAGCTACAAATATTAGTAATGCAGCGACTGAGATTGGACTAGCTAAGGCAGAAGCTGCTGAAATAGCGGCTTATACTGATACTGCTAGTGGTAGTAATATTGAAACTGCGGCTGATGGAATTGCAGCAGCTGTAGCTAAATTTCAAGCTGCTAGTGCTGACCCATCTTTATTTGGGCATGAATATACATATGAATCAACAAATGGGCTAAGAAAGGTTAATGACGCTTTAGATTTAGCAATTAGTTATATAAATGGTGATTTTCCTAACGCAAATTATGACTTAGCTCAAAACTTTGCTGATATAGATGCAGAAATTACTAATGAAGATACTGAATTATCGTCAGCTAGGGTTCAACAAGCTCAAACAACAATGGCAGCTATACAATCAAGTGTTAATATAGCTCAAGCTCATATCGCAGATTGGAATGCCGCTGTTAGTGCTTTACAATCTGAAATATCTGGATTTGCTTCTGAGGTTTCATCAAGAAGTTCAGTAGTAGGAGCAAAAGTACAAGCTGTACAATCTTATATTAATACAGCAAATGCATATTTATCTGAAGCTCAAAATAATATTGGATTGGCCAATGCAAATGCAAGTGAAGTTCAGGCTAGATTATCTGTATTAACAACTGAATATACTTGGATGGAAAAACAACAAGCAAAATTACAAGCTGATTATGATAGAGGTATTCAACTTATGAGGGGAGGCCCTTCACAATAATGGCTGGTATTTGGGATAAGGTGACTACAATTACTACACCATCATGGACTAGTGTAAGTGAGATTACTACTCCATCTTGGTCTAGTGTAACAATTTTAAACTCCATTACTTATAAAGAAAGTTCTGGAGTAACTCCATCGATTGATTTAGTTAATGCATGGAACTTAATTAGTGATAAATGGGAACATTTCACTTATGATTATGAGGATTTAATTATATAATGGCTGTACATACTATAACTGCAAAACAAGTTTTATCGAGAGTTCGTCAGGTATTTCCTGAAGCTGGTGAAACTTATGTATTAAATATTATTAATGATGCTTTAGTAGAAGCTGGTATGTATCATACCAAAGTAGAGTATGCTAAAACTGATTTAGTAGAAGACCAAATGTGGTATACTGTTAATGATGATAGCTCTGGTCAAAAGATTAATAAAGTATTTAGAGTATCTATAAAAGACTCTGCGGGAGAATATATACGTGTTCCAAGATTATTGGACGCTGAAACACTTAAAATGGATTTAGTATAATGGCATTAGCAGCAGAAGTAACGAGTGTAACCTGTACAGCAAAATCAGCTATAGACGCAAGTGAATATTTTTTATTATATGGTATGGGTTCTGATTTTGAAGAAAATGCATACCATGTTTGGATAGATAAAGCTGGTGGAGATTCTGAACCATCAGGATTATCATCTACCGGTCTAGAGTGTGATATTAGTTCTGTATCATCAGCTGCGGATGTAGCGGGAGTTGTTGCTGGAGTTATTAATGGTCAAACTGATTTTTCAGCTTCAGTTACTTCTGGTTCAACTATTACAATTACAAATGCTGTTAGAGGTTCGGTAACAGATGCTTCTGATGTTAATACAGGATTTACTATTTCTACTTCAACGGCAGGAACAGGAACTAAAAATAGTAATCATAAGTATCCTGAAGATGATATTATGTGGTTTATGCAAGGAGATAATCTTGCAATAACAACAACTAAAGGTACGGATTCAACAAGTGTTCACTCAAAACTTGGACATTTAAAAGCTATTGACGAATCAGTAATAGAAGGATTACTTCTTCATTATTACGCTGAACCAACGGCTGTTGATGATATTACAGACTCATTAGATATAGATAATTCACTACATTTATTTGTAGTAGATTATGTTAAATCAAGATTATTTATGGATAAGGCAGCTCAGTCAACTGAGGCGGCTGTCGTATCCTCAAGTTTAAATTTAGCAAATGCTCATGAACGTAAGTGGAAAGATGCATTAGTTAAATTTGGTACACGTAAACGAGAAAAGGTTGGAGGTTCAAGAATACTTCGACCTTTTGATTTTAGATAATTGTCTTAGTGACGGTGGTGGAGGGTAAAGGAAAGAAATATGGCTTTTCCGAAATTTCAAACTAAAGAAGTTTTAAACAAGGTTTTAAACTCTGCTGAAACTGCTTTACAGGTAGATATTATATCTGGAGCAGAGTACGCAGAGGATTCTTCTCATACAAGTGCTGATACAGGTAATTTTGTATTAGGTGTACGGAATGATACATTAGCAGCTCTTGGAGGAGCGGATGGAGATTATGTTCCATTTCAAATGAACGCAGATGGTGCTTTATATGTAGATATATCAGATGGTGGTCAATTAGATACTATAATAGATACATTAGAAACTACACTAACAGCTATTGAAACAGATGCAGCCGCCATTGAAGTACTATTAACTGCGGCTAATGTAGACCATGCAGCTAATGAGGTTTTACTAACGGGAATAGACGCTGATACTGATGCAATAAAAACTTCTTTAGATAATATTGACAATGCTGTAGATGGAAATTATTTAAATGTAAATGCAAATATAGCAGGAACAGATTTTGTTGGTGGTGCTGGAGCAGTTGCAAGTGGTGTACAAAGAGTAACTTTAGCATCTGACGACCCAGCAGTTACTGATTTAGCAGCTATTGAAGTATTGTTAACAGCTGCAAATGTTGACCACGCTGCAAATGAAGTCTTATTAACTGGAATTGATGCTGATACAAATGCAATAAAAGTAGACATGGCAGCTATTGAAGTTCTTTTGACAGCAGCTAACGTAGACCATGCGGCTAATGAAGCTTTACTTACTACTATAGATTCCGATACTGATGCTATAAAAACTGCTACTGAAGCATCACAAGCTTCTTTAGCTGATATGATTTATGGCACAGCTGTAGCTATTGATATTGATAGCGGTAATCATGGTTCTTTAACTCATAATGCGTTATATGTTGGAACAGGTGGAAATGTAAAAGTAAATATGGGAACAAGTGGTACTGGTATAACTTTTAGTAATGTAGCGAGTGGTCAGATACTACCTATACAAATAACTCAAGTATGGCAAAGTGGAACAACAGCTAGTAATATGGTAGCGTTAAAAGAATAATGATTACTTGGTTTAGAACACAATTAAACTTTTTAAGGTCAGTATATGACGTTATTTGGAACATATCTCAACTTGATTGGGATGAAAGTAATGTAAAATGGGAAGAACATACAGGATAAAATTATGAAAAGAGATATAATATGGCAACTTTAGCAGGAACTACGATAGCAGATACATATGATTCGTTATTGCATGTTGAAGATAACACAGCTGGATTAGTAGCAACATCAACTGATTCACGAGTTATACAAGATGGTGTAGGTGCAAATAGCGCATTAGCACTTGCAACTGATAGTGTACGAATAACAAGTACAAACAAACTATACTTTAATGATGTTGGCGGTGAATATATATCGGGAGATGGAACAGATTTAACTATTACATCTGGTAATGATATAAAATT